>ENA-ORBV01010738-ORBV01010738.1-microbial-mat-metagenome-genome-assembly--contig:-NODE-10738-length-14566-cov-4.772931_pt1 | contig 14566 bp, 13 predicted proteins | sample MGYA00237777_ERZ505514 | MGnify/ENA primary metagenome ERZ505514 (study PRJEB26160, sample SAMN06269048) | microbial mat metagenome | isolation source: Oligotrophic lake microbial mat | place... | reverse complement strand
TTTTCAAGCAGAAGACGGCATACGAGATTCGCCTTAGTCTCGTGGGCTCGGAGATGTGTATAAGAGACAGTTCACGTGTCGTCGCGGCGACAGATTCAGCTTCACATCGAGCTTCCAAGCTCGAGCCATCTTCTTCTTTTGTTCATCGATCAAATCGACGTCTTGTGTCGATCCAACAATTCCTGTCGTCCCCGCGACACACTCTTCATCAACTCGTCCATCCAATCGACGCTTCTTCTTGTTGCTCGTCGATCCTGTCGACGTTCTCGTCTTTTTCTTCTTGGGCTTCAAATCGTTTCCATCGGCATGCAGCCGATGCCTTCCTTAAGCACCTTCTGTCGGCACGGAGCCAACATTCGCTTGCTCGTCGCTCGTTGATCCCATCGATGTTCTTGTCACTCGTTGACGGTGAGCTTCCAAGCTCAAACCTGTTCTTCTTTCTTCAACGACGAGCCACTCGTCAGATGATTTCTAGCAAATGTTGGATGATTGAAGAGATCCATTTGTGTTGAAACAGATCAGTTTGTTAGAAATTGTGGCAGTGTTGAACTTGCTGCTTGTTGTGATGAATCTTGAAGTGGGAACTTCAAAGACAACATTGTGGAAGATGCACACATCTTCCAACAAACAACAGTGTTCCTCTTGGCTGATGGTCATCATTGAAGCTTGAGATTCTTCATTGGGATCTGACTTGTGACTGATGTGTTTCAAGGTCCTACAACATCATTTTGAACTGACCTGTTCAATGTTGCACATTGTTGTGTCCGCTGTCAAGATGGACATTTGATTGAATGCATTTTCAGACATTCAGTTTGAAGCTTGATGTCTGAGCCAACCATGTGTCTGCATCATGTTGTTGCACATGTGTCTGCTTAGCAATTGAAGTTAACAATCATTTTGACATTGGCTCATCTGCTTCCCATTGCTTGATGTTGTCATTTGAAACAGATGAAATCAAAGAAATTGAGTTTTGAAAACATGTCAGAACTGAAGGTCATTGTGAACATGATTCATCAATGTGTCAAGCAGACATTGGATTTCAGTTTCTTGCTCTGTTGCATTTTTTTCGAAGCATGTGCTAAGCCATCTTGGCCAAAGATTCTTTGTCGATCTCTTGGAAGAGACCAACACAGACCAGCATGATGTTTTCTCATCATTGGTGTCAAGTCATCAACAACAACACAATTGTCAAGGACTGATGTGCCCATGATTCAAACAAGTCAGAGTTACAATTTCTGTTAGCCTTGGCGGTGCCATTCTTCTTGCCAGTCACTTTGCATTTTGTCATCGTCAATTTTCTGTTTTCTTTGAAAAACATTGTCATGTTTTGTTCTCTTCAGTTTGAGTGCAAATGCTGTCAGTTGGCTGCTGAGCTCCCATGCTGAGCAAATTTTTGGCAAAACACAGGAGATCTTGTTGCACATCAAAATTGTGCACACACACACACATGTGTCAGTTGTGAAATTTGACTTTGTTGTTTTCAATGCCATTTGCATTCTTTCAGTTTTGATTTGGTTTGGGAGACTTGTGCATGGTTGATGCATGGACTTTCATCATGCAGTTCTCCATTGTTTTTGTGTTGCAGCTTTCAGCACTGTGTTGCTGCAACTGCCAGTGGTCCCATGCATGCCTGCCACAGCAAGCATGATTGATCATTCATCGGGTTTGCACAATGTGTTAAGATGCCATGTCTTTCTAGTTGTGCAGGATGCACAAAATTCATTGGGACAATGTGCCTTTTCCATTCACGTTAAATTCATAAACCAGGTTCAGATCATGACAGTCACAATGCCACTTTCATTCTTGACATTGAGTTTTTTTTTGTTTTTGAGGTGTTTGGTCAAAAATCGCCACAGAGATGTTCACAGTGTTGCCATCTGTGAGCCAATGTGCAAAAGAATGCAAAAAGAAATGGAAACTTGTTGCAGCTTCCTGTGTTCGGCTTGTCCAGCATCTGAGTGACAATGTTGACAGGGATGCTGCTCTTCCATGACACATTGGTGGCAAATGAAATCCCTCTTAATTTAAAACCAATTAGGACATGATCCACTGGTGATGACATGAAGCATTGTTGGTTGCTCATCCCACAGACTGAAGATCTCAATTGTGAAGTCACTCATGGTTCTCAACAGGCCCATGAGTGGGGCAAAGATCCAGTTTTCCTTCCAGAATGCATTTCCCTTGATCTAATGTCTTCATCCAAAAGTGAGTGGAAGGAGAAAAAGAAATGATTTCTTAACTCAAAGAGAACATTGAATGTTGAATGTTCTGTTTTACCTCCTTCTTTTGGAGGTTCAGAAAAAAGGAAACTGTAGGAAAATTGGAGCAAAGGGAAACACTAGGTGGAGTTTTTCTTTTGAACATTGGCTTAGCAAACTTGGTGGAGACCGACATCGATTGTTGAGCAATTGCAGACCAACTGTGACAATGCCCAATGAAGGTTGCAAAGAGCCAATCATTTTCACAATTTACATCACTGTTGGCTTGCGACTTCCCTAACCATCAACTGAAGACACAGACAGGGCATGTTGCATTTCTGTCATTTTTTTTTGTTCTTCTTTGTTCTTTGACATCTGTCATGTGAATCCTGCGTTGTCAAGGGCCAAGTTGGGTTGATTCTGCTTTGTTCAACTTTCATTTTGCATTGCCACCACTGGAGTGAAATTGATTCCATTTTCTTGTAAATGCATTTTATAAATGTTCCATCACATTGTTGTGACTTGTTAGCAGCATGCAACAAGCATCCATTGGCAGTTTTTTCTAACCTGTCAGCAAACCGTTTCTTCTTCTTTGCAAAGTCAATGCAAGAAATGTGTTGAAAAGCTAACATGTCTGATTTAGTCCTGCATTTTGAGGAAAAGGAAGCATGACAGCGTGCAAATTTGGTTTTGCCTTGCTTCTTTCTTGTCTCGAAAAAGGAGGACAATTGTTTGGGGACAAAATGTGGAATTGCAGGAATCTTCTGCAACAGAATGAAACCAGGATGCACATGCCAAAGTGACAAGCTTGAAAGTGATCTTTTTTCATGTCTAATTGATTAGTTTTGTAAGCCTTGACATTGAGATGAATCTTCATTTTTTCTCCACTTGCATGCTTTGCAAAATTGAATCTCAACACAAACAATTTTTGTCAACAACCCACATCAAGCAGCAAGTGACAAAAACTGAATGTTTGTTTGGTCAGGGGAATCCCACAACCCAGTGTCATTGGTTGCCAACAATTGGTATAAAATTAGATGCCCCTGGTCATTCTATCATTTTGAAATAAGCTAGCTACGCTAGCAAAGTGCCACAGCAGCAACAGCTCAAGCATTGGATCTTTTGTTCCAAAGGTCCATCCTTCCATTTCTTGCCATCGTTGATTTACAGTAATTACTGTTGTCAAAGCTTGACACGATCCACTAGCTAGCTAGTAGTAGACTAGTGAATGAGAACAAACAGGTTATGCGTGCGTACAATGCACAGTGCAAAAAGGGGTGCGCACAGTTGCAGCCATAATACTCAGGTTTTCGATGAGAAAAATGTGAGCACCGATTGCCCTTCCAAAACCTATCTACACGTTTGGTATTTAGGTCGCGCATTTGGTGATTAGACAATCCTAAAACCCGCAAAACCATTTGAATTGAATCACATAGGATTCTTAACGTAAGTTTTCCGTTGAGTGACATCTATGCGGAACTCAGCCAGTTAGCTCCTAATTTTTAGTCAAGTGGCTCACAACATGTACAACACCAGCTTCCCGAAGAATTAAGAAACCAAGCAAATCCCAGCGACATCAACGACACGGAATCCAATTTTACTTCATCATCATCATGAAGGCCCATCAAATCCTCTCATGGCTATGCCTCCTGCTGGCTACAACAGCGATCGAATGTCGATCTGCCTCGATTCGGCCTGGGCGAGCCTTGGAATCCCATCCTCCACCCAAGACAACAGGGGGGTCGTCCAGTGGTTCCAGTAGTAGTAGCGGTAGTGGTGGCTCATCGTCATCCTCTTCTTCGTCTGGAGGCACTTCATCTGGCGGCAGCAGCAGTTCCATTATCAGTGCTGGGCCGTCTCCGCATACAATCGGCACAATTGCCACTCAAAATTCCGGCTGGCTCCTGGCCTTGTTGGCTGCCATCATCGTGATTGGAATGGCCCTGTACTTGTTTTTGTATCGCAAACAGAACAAGCGGGAACCCCAAATTGATCAGAGTCAACTTTTGGAAAACGAATCGGAATTGTCATCCATGGCATCACAATCAACGTCGGCCGAAGAGGATATGGAAATGGCCAACACCAAATCTGAAACACGTTCGGCCTCGGCCGCCGCCAAAAATTGGTTTTTGTTTCCTACGATTGGGTTAGCGGCTAAACCAAACATAGAATCCAAACAGTCGGTTGTACCTCCCGTCGCTGTTTCCAAGAAACAACCAGAAAAAGAAGATCGTCGACGAGGACTCGGCAATTGGCTACCCACTGTTCGTGGTGGCGGTGGTGGCATTTGTCCCCTGCTTTTTGGCAAAGGCGACAACAAAAGTAGTTTGGAGGAATGCGGCAAAGAATGCAAGCATTGTCATGACATTCACATGGATGAAGCGGCCGAACAACGGTGTCGACAATTAAAGGCTGCAGCAACGCAAGAAGTACTGGAGTGGGCAGATGTATATGCACCCAATTTTGCGGCAGAAGAACGCTTGAATAGGCAACCGCCAAACGCTAAAGAAGCACTGGAGTGGGCCAATGCACATGCACCCACAATCGCGGCCGAAGAACGCATGCAATGTAACACTAGTGAGGATGTTGGTGTCACTCCTACTAGGCAACAAAACACCAACCGCTTTGCGGCCCAGCGAACTGTGCAGTGCATAGGAAAGAAGCACCCATTGACAAGATCTAGGGAAAGCAAAACAGCACCAAAATAAAAAGCAGGATGGAGCTTTGCTCCAAAGGGTCTAACTGCTGCTCTTGCTCTGCCGACAACGTTGTCTACCCCTACACACCTAATGCATTTTACACATCTAATGCATTGCAACAGGACATCTTTACAGCACTGCACTAGTCTTTGCAATGGCCCGGCGCAACGGGCCAATGTGCGTGCCGCAATTAATTCTAAGACTAGCTTGATGGGAAATGCGACTTTGATGAGTGTAGCCAAAAACACCAGTGGCTATTCTGACATCTGACGACCCAAACGTGTTATACTGTAATATTAGCTACTAGTAGAGTGCTGGAACTCCTGGATTGGTGCTACTAGTACAGGTTGGAACTCACGAAGTATCTGCTATTTTTTCGAGTTTTTGGCTCAAGCAAGAGGTCTTCAGTGGCAAGCACTAAGCAACTAACACGAATTCAATGGGAGGACTGAGGAAAGTTTTGTGGTACCGCTGTAGTGCTTACTGTAGATTTTTCCAAGTGGCGACCACATACACTTAATCATGGCCTATCCGAGTAGTAGCTAGTAGTGCTGGACCTCGTGGTTTCAGTTCGTGCTACCACAACCGACGGACTAGCTAGCTAGTAGGAGAAGGTGGATTCAGTTGTCAATTAGCTAGCTAAGACATTTCTACTGCTGTTGCTACTAGGAAGTTAGTGACAGCAGTTGTAGCAGACATGGTGTCATCAGCAGTTGCAGGGGTGGTAGCTAACATGTTAGCAGCAGCAGGGGTGGTAGCTATTAGGTGGAATGTCAACTAGCCAAGGCGTATCTACTACTGTTATTGGTAGTAGCGAAAGGGACAAGATGTACGAATAATAGAAGAGAAAAATGTATTATTTATGTGGTCACTTTCTCATAGTGCGGAAGGACTGGGTGGGCAATCAGGTTACAAAATACCTGTCAGAATTTGTTTTATACAACACTGCGCTTTCAGTCTGTCGTCCTCCCTGCAGTGGCTTTACCCTCTGGCTTGGCCTGCATTGGTTGATTTATGTTCAAAGGATAGATCGTTTGTATTGTGGCTGTGGGTCCGTAAAAAAGACAGCCATTCCCATGCTTTGTTCTTCGTTGTGTATAGCAGTACTATGAACATCCATATTAGCTTGCTTGCAGTCTCCTTTAGGCGATTCCTGCACATCCTTTTCCAGCAAAATGACGAGGCCCCAAGTATGGCAACGCAGTCGTTACGGGTGAGTGACCTTGAAATTGACGGCGCAACGCTTGTGTCATGGCATTAAGCTTTTCGATATTGCAGTTGGTGCTGTGGCTACTCCTATGTTGCATATCCGCAGCCAATCGTTCCATGCGAGACTCATAGCGGAAACGCATCACGTCTTCGGGTTGACAGAATGGCTCTCTGGCTTCAGCCACAGTCTTTCGATCGACATGGTAGACAACGGAGACTTCTTCTTGGGCAAAGGCAACGCGGCGAGTCATGACATAACAGAGTTTTTTGGGTTAGATGTGTTGGAGCTAGACACTTTTGTGTGAGTAGCTTTCAGGTTTGTGCGTTTTAAATTTTGTGAGGACTCCAAAGTCTCTTTAGCTGGACTGACCATCGCTTTGTTTTCAAAGGCTTCACGAACGGATGGAGGGCATTCAGCCAACTACGGGATCGGATTAGATGGTATATGGGGTTACTTACTGAGGGAACTCCAGTTGCTGTCCGCTGGCAAAGGGGGAATCTCACTGGTATTGCCCTGATGTTCCCTCGCTTCCGTGGCATTCTCTGCAGTCGTTCATCTATTCTTAGTAGACCTGTTCCGATCAGCTCTTACCGGTATTGCCCTAATGTTCGCGTTCCCCATGAGCACACAATGGCACAACGCAGTACCAGGTACCAGTACAATGGCTAGCTAGCTACTCTAGAGAGGCTAAACGTAAGCTCAATTTGGAAGTAAGTGCTTTTGCGGCCATTGTCGGGATCCTCGGGCGTCTCGCCGCAAGAAAACTTAACGAACGAGACTGCCCCTGGATTCTTTTTCCGAACAGATTGTAACAGCTGGACTGTTTCGCACTTCTTGGCCTGACCAGCTAGGCGGAGTAGCTACTGTATTACTACTCCGAGTAGTTCTTATTATTCCGACACAGTGTGCCCCCTCCCCTGCCTGTTAATTACAGTTGTAAAGCAGGCTTCTCGGTACAGTATAACTTACGTAGGATCTGATTCCTCCGAATGAAATTTGATGAAGTCGCCTTGAATCAAAACCGTTTTCGGTTGCGAGGCCAAATAAAACTCCGGTCTCCGGAGTAGTACCACTAACTCCAACAACTAAGGTGTAACAGAAGTACCAGAAGTACCAAGGTGAAGTAATGGTCTAGGACCCGAATTATTTATCGATCGAGACAGTTACCACGTCAGATTCTTTTCTCTTCGCTCTTTCTACGGTATGACTAACCTGGCCACCTTTAGAACTGGCTCGCAAATACCGGCCAGTGTACCGACACAACGTGGCAAAGCTCGCCACTGGAAGTCTTCTAGCTATCTCCTGTATTCCGAGTGGCTAGTGACATCAAATTCGAATACAGCTACTATTGGCTGTGGGTAGCATTGGAAACAACAACAGCAGTTAGACACCAACCGCCTCAGCAACTGAAATCTTCGTTTCGAAAAGTTCGCACTGCTCATTCTGCGAGAGTTTGAATCTGTTCGACGTGTTCCGTCCATTCTATCCAAAGTGGGGTTGGGTCGAGTTGAAAACTGCCGCAGTTCGAAAAACAAAGACAGCATCCTAGCGTCAGCAAAAACTAGTTTCGCAACAAGAGAAGCCAGGAAGCCAGTGATGACACTAGTGTCAATGCGGCATGGTGTTGGCGCCAAAGGCCTTTGGTTCCCCCGCATCAATTAGTCCGTCGGTGTCGTTGCTCCGCCTCACTTTGCGTTCCCCCGCATGGAACCCTAACGTTGCGCCAATGCCTTCTTGCCTGCATCACCCTGCTGCAGTGATCAATCCGTCAACTAACCAGGCCGCTTTGCTACCATTTGAGTGTTAGTTGAAGTTGCTATCCGTCCGTCGTCAGCACTTCTCCAGCAGCTAGTTGTTGAGAGGAACTGAAGGCAACCGACGCTGCCACAACACACCTTCGCTTCACTGTGCACAGCAAACAGCCATTCAGTTTGGCTTGCTGAAGCATTTTGCCCCGATGCATCCTTGACTGCAGAAGCCTAGCTAGTAGCGGCTAGCCCGGCCGTGTCCATCATCGATGCGGCGAGAAATGAGACAGCTGTCTATCAGCGTTCAGTTAGCCATGGTTGGACAATTGTGTCGATTCATTGCTAGTGCAAGCTGTTGTGGCTAGAAAGAAAGTGTCAAAGCTGTTAGCAGCAGCAGTTAGACCCGCCTAGCACCACCTTTCTTAGACACCAACTGCACAGCTAAGCAGCACTAAAGCTAGCAGTTTAAGGTAGGCACGCCTAGCCCCAACCCCTTGCGACACCAACTAGACAGCAAGCACTAACAACTAGCAGTTCATTGTGAGGCAGATCACAGTTTTTAGATGCCAACTAGCAGATGGCAACAAACGTAGCCAACGTTGCCAGATTCAGCACATTTGACACTGAACATTCGTCCTCCACAAACAGGAAGCAAGATGCAACCCCCATAACGGGACAACTGAAGGGCAACATGCTCAGCCTTCAACAGGATGAAACTGAAGGACAACTAGCTCAATTTAGGTAACCCGGCCCAAGGCAGATTCGCTGCCTTCGTCAATTCAAATTCGACACTGCATCAGATGTGTCGGCCCAGGGGAATGTCACTGGCCGGACTAGCACTTGGTAGCACCACCAGTGGACGGACCGACCGAGGGAAGAAACCTTTCCTCGGGATTGAACCACCACACTAAGTTCACGTTCAGCTGTGCCAGACAAAGGGGAATGTCACTGGCCTCACTGCGCACAAGTCTGCCTCGACTTGGTGCCCAAAAGCCTAGACTCGGAGTTGACGCACGGATGGAAGAAAAAGTTCCTCGGGGATGACGGGAGGAAAATGTGGCCATGCACAAAATGCACTTGGCCAGCTAGTCTTGGGAGAACTGAACTGCAGTGTTCAGCTCTCACTGCAGCAGTGACGTTGTTGGAGCAGAGAGTGCCACGCTTGCTGCACTAGTGGTTAAACCAAAAGTGTGAATTAAATTCAAACGCCACAGCGTCAGCTAACCTTCTAGAGAGGCTTCTCTACCCAAGTTAAAGGTGATAGATAAACGACGCAAGAAGGAGCACTCGGAAGGGCAAGCTCTAACTGCAGTTAAAACCAAAAGTGTGAATTGCAGTCAAAAGCTGCAGCGTTAGCTAACCATCTACTAGGCTTCTCTACCCAAGTTAGAGCTGATAGATAAACTGCGCAAGAAGGAGCACTCGGAATGGTAATTCCTCCGAAAAATGGGCCTCCCAGAATCAGATATGACATGTGATAACGGAACCTTCTTGTTAAAGACAGTTTCGACAACACAGATTCAACATTGTACACGGATTATTTGTATTCCCCTTGGGGTGTGAACACTGAGTAAAGTTGTAAATCTCCTACGCCATTCCGATTCCGGTATTGGGTCGCTTCCCTTTGACGGCGTAACTGACGCGCTTCTCCGATTGCTTCCTATATGGAACACCCAGTCATGAACAGCGACGTATTCACTGGTTACCTTACCTGTATTCTGTGCAGTAATGGCTTCGGAGAAGTTGGTCTTTCTGGTTCATCACTGTGTTCTTACCGTATTACGGGCTTCTAACAAAACAAAAATTAATCGTCGCATGTGTTCGTCTCACAATTCTCGAAGCCGCCTCCTTTGAACACAAAAACATTAACATTGTCTTTTGCAACAAAGTAACAACTACCTACAGACACAAACACAATAACATCATCTTTTACAACATAATAAGAACTACCCACAAACAATACCATGCTTCTCTCTAATACTCCTACCTTGCTTCCTACCAGCTTCGTCCCCGGCGAACATACGATTATTATCGGACGAGGCCGTGCCATTAAAAACCATTCCGGAAATCGCAAATTCGACCAACTGATTGCCGCCGCCTCCAAGGACTATTCGGCAGCGCCATGCAAATCTGACAAGGGAACCGTCTTGACCAGAGTAATCAATCATATTTACGACGATGTCACACAACCCACTGGCGGCTTTGTCAAGAAAGATGTGGCCAGTGGACAGTACGTACTGGTGGATGAAGCTTTGGCCCGGCAGACGGTTGCCCAATCCATGCGCAATTACCTCCATTCACAGTACCGATCCAGCAAGAAATTCAAGCAACAGAGACGCATCGAACGGCTGCAGCGCGAACCAGATTTCGAGTCTACTACCTCTGATGCCACCACATGCATGATGCCCGGCCTCGTCCGGTGTGTATCGGACGACCAACTGCTGTCGCATCGTAGTAGAATGGCCGGCGGTGCACTTCCAAGTGACAAAGAAACATTTGATATCCTCATGGCTGCTTTCGCCAACACTCAACCAACGGAAAATCCATTTGATCCCACTCCACTTCCATCACATGAACTATCCGACTACAATGACATGCTTGCCTTTGAACCGATACAACTATAAACTTTCTTTCTAAACATATAAACATATAAATGCACATATAATATTTCAATACACTTATACTAGTAGATTGAGTAGGAAATCACACGGAGCGGATGACTGACTGCGATGATACCGATGGTTCTATTGGCTGTGACGATGCAGCTGTAAACTGACTACGGCGCTAAAAATAATGCGGACGCTGCGATGCCGATGCTGCTATTGACTGACTAGGACACTAAAAATAATGCTAAAAGCAAGTCCTAATAATTAAAATATTTTCTACTACTAGCCCAATGGGCATCACTCCGGACCCAGGCAAGGCACACAAACAAACAAACAACAGGAGCAAGGGGAGGGGGCGGGCCCAGAGGTCTTAGGTGGCCACTTTCATGGGGGATCCAACCCCAGCTGCTGCCGTCACCCAGCTGTCATAGCGGGCCATGACATCCTTCTGGAGGAAGGCCTTGAAGGACACCATCAAGTCCTCCATCTTCTTCTCCTGAAGAAAGGATTGGGCCATCTCTTCCATTTTGGAGAGGAGGGCAGGCAGCTTGCTTTTTATGTCTTCAGCTGTAGCCCCCTGAAACAGGAAGACAAAGTTCTTCTGGAACCAGTCTTCATTGCCACAGATCGTCTCCACGTGCATGTTCCATTCTTGGACAACATCTTCAGGCACCATGCTGGGAGAGGCCTTGGGTTGGGCAGCAGAGGCTCCAATGAACCTGACTGTGGCATCAGGTGTCTGGAGGACTTGAGGGGTGTGGGGTCCCATGGCAGCAGGAGTGGACAGCCCCTGGTCGCCACTGTCTTCCTTGTGACCAGGAGTGGAAGGGAACACCCTATCGCCACTGTCCTCCTTGTGAGAAGGAGTGGAAGGGAAACCCAGATTGACCGTGGAAGCAGGAGCGCTGCCATGATCTCCTTCACTCTCTTGCTGTTCACTCTCCAGAATGGTCATGGCCTTAACTCCTGAGTCGTTCACATTCTCCATTCTCTCACGAAGAGTAGCTGTCATGGTCACCCATGGATATTCCTTGCGACTGGGGAGAAGCATGCCAACAGTAGAATCCAACGGGAGCTGGCCAAGCACGAGGCAGACAAGGAGCTTCTTGACTGCCAAGGTGTAATCTTCACTTGTGTAGATGCAGAGGGAGTTGAATTCAGGAGCCAAGAAGCGGACAGTGTCCAACTTGAGAAGATTGACGAGGGCCTTGTACTCTGCAGGGACAACAGCATGTGGTTAAGACTTCAGCATGACAAATGAAGGGAAGGAGAACAAAGCACAACAACAAGACATACCCTGATGCTGGTGGAGCTCCATTGAATTGGCCTCCTCCAAAATGATGTCATATGAAGCATCAGGCAGCACCTCTCTCACATCATGAGATGTCAAAGAGAGCACTCTGGCAAACCCCAGTGGACCTTCAGCTTGGATTGTGGCTCTGACAGACTCCAAACTGAGGTAGTGAGGGAGGATTGTTGGCCTGTGGAAGTCATGGTCAAAGCCTCCCTTGCAACCCTTCCTCAAATATTGAATGTACTTGAGCTTGGCCCTCAACTTGGCACTGGCACCATCTCGCTTGACTCTCATGGCTCTCTTGTCAGCAAGTTCTTTCTCAAGGTTGCCAATGTCCACATGCTTTTGTTGGATCTGCCCAACCAGGAAATCTTCTGTAGAGTCATAAAGGGCTTCACATTGCAAGTAGCCTTCATTGAGTCGGTGGCCTGTTAACCCATCTTCCTTGTTGGCAATTGCTGTATATTTACTTGCCCACCAATCAGCGTCCCTGCCTGTCACTCTGTCATATGCCCAGCCTCCAAGGGGCACATCAGGATGTTCAGCCCTGGGAGTAGCACTGTGAAAGAAGTTGCGCTCCAAAGCCTTTTTATCCAACATGAAAATTTGGTTGCTCCTTTGGGAAACAGCTGGCGACATCATGGACATGGCAGATCCACCAACTGAACCAAGGGAGGGTTCAGCGCTGTAGATGTGTGCTCCAGTCATTGATCCCATGGGAGTGTTGACAGTGGAACTGACAGTTACACTTGAGTATGATGGATGGCGATTGTGGCCACCACGAACAGAGGCAGGAGTGGAGAGGGGATCAACATGAAAGCCAGCATACATTTTTGAACTGAGTTATGAAAAAGAACTGGCTGTGAGATGGAGAGATTTGAAAGCTATTTGAATCGCAGTGCAGACAGTGAAGGATGCTGCCACGAAGGAGGATGCTGCGACGACGACAAGAGGCTTGAACTCACCGTTGGTAACAGAAAGATTTAACTTGATGCTGAAAGAAACTATGAGATCAAAGAAAGTCAAAATGAAACAAAAACAATCTCTAATAGAGATTACAACTTCCATCCCCCGACAGACATCATCGTCCCTGTCAGCCAATCAAGATCAGTGAGAACAATCCCAGCCAGCGACATCAGCGACGAGTCCGGATCATGCCTAAGAGCAAACAAGCTGCCGAGCAACCCCGGCCGTCATGGCTGCCATGGCTGCCGATGAAAAGACGGCCATGGCTGCAGATGAACACCGTCATCGCGCAACCCTGGCCGTCATGGCAGCCATGCTGCCGATGAGAAGACGGTCATGGCTGCAGATGAACACCGTCATCGCGCAGCCGAATAGAATCCGTATCCTGGCATGCCGGGTTGTTGAGTGAACCATGCTGACGTAGCCTCCAGTGGGACTCATGGCAAGTCACGAACAGAAGCTGGACGCAATGTTGTTCCACTGCTGCGCTCTGACTGCGAAGGACCGCCATTTCTACAAATACCGTGACTTCAGCAACATGCCGGAAGAGGCCGACACCGGTGACGACGATGCCTCTGCTGGAGGCAGCAGCAGTGGCGGTGGCGGCGGCAACAACCGAGGGAACCTCGAGAGCTCCATTCGCGTCCAAAAATTCCCCGTCAAACTCTACGCCATCCTCGCCCAAAAAGAGTTTCATGACATCATCACGTGGATGCCACATGGACGCAGTTTGAAAGTCCTCAAGCCCAATCTCTTCGAGAGCATGGTGATGCCTCTCTTCTTCGAGCACAGCAACTACCACTCCTTCAACCGACTGGTCAATGCATGGAGCTTCCGAAGGATCAGCTCTGGACCCGAGTGTGAACGCGATGGTCGTTTGTTTTTATAACACTAGAAACTGGACAGCCGCCGACGGGTTACAAAGGAAGCTAGGAACCCTTGTGCTTGGTGTAGCCGCATTGCCCCTGGCATCTTCTCCTCTTTTGGGCCCCCCATTATGATGCGCAAAAGACTTTCCCCTGGCTAGTAGTGCCCATCGTTTCTCTTTGCGCGAGTGCTTTATTTTAAAAGTACTTCTTTTTTTGTGAAGGAACTTTGCCTCTCACGTACAAGCACGGCAACCTCTACGACCAACCAGTACAAGTAGCTAGCTAGCTACTACTCCAGTAGCTAGTAGTACCGGTAGTAGCTACTGTACTGGAGTAGCCATTAGCGAGCGGTAACCAGTAGGAGCCTCTCTACAGTAGAGCCTGCGAGCGCGCGAATCGACCCACATGAATGACGTGGTTGTACAGATTTGGTGGGATCGATTCGTCATTCATTTTCGTACTGGTAGACTAGTAGGCTCATACTGCACGATTCGCTCCAAAAAACTAGAAGGTAGCTTGCCGGCGCATCATGCATTTGACATCATGCATTTGACTTCACTTGCACTTCTCATAAAATTGACCGTGTCGTCCGCTAGTATGGCTTGCTCTTCAGAGTTGTCAGGCAAGTTGATTTTATTTTATAATATTTTCCAATGACAATGGTGCTATGTCACCCCATGCCACACCAAAACATGAATTAACAGTGTCGTCCGCTAGTATGGCTTGCTCTTCAGCCCTATGCTAGTTGTCAGTAACAAGTTTACATGAAAATGGTGCTGGGTTCGTGCCAGAGAATGGAACGACGTCGGATACAGCTGATAGTGGCAATGCATCCTCTACGAGTTCGGGAGCCACTGCTTCGGGAGCCAATGCTTCTAACTCGACCGAATCGAGTCGACCACTTCAGCCGCAAACGGTATGTTCCACCAGAAGGGATATCGTATGACAGTTTCGTTCATGATGGGTGCTTCTTTGG
>ENA-ORBV01010737-ORBV01010737.1-microbial-mat-metagenome-genome-assembly--contig:-NODE-10737-length-14568-cov-4.721758_pt1 | contig 14568 bp, 10 predicted proteins | sample MGYA00237777_ERZ505514 | MGnify/ENA primary metagenome ERZ505514 (study PRJEB26160, sample SAMN06269048) | microbial mat metagenome | isolation source: Oligotrophic lake microbial mat | place... | reverse complement strand
TCAAGCAGAAGACGGCATACGAGATTCGCCTTAGTCTCGTGGGCTCGGAGATGTGTATAAGAGACAGCTACATGGACGAAGCGGAACGTCTGTCGGACCGACTGCTGGTGCTGCAATCCGGCAAGGTGCGTGCAGCCGGACAAGCCAAGAGCGTGCTCGGTGATGTGGTCGGTGAACACATTGTGGTCTTGCCGGTGAGTACGCCTGGGGCGGATGGTATTCCGGCGTGGCTTGCTGAACGCAAACTGATCACATCGACCGTGCTCGGATGTTGGCACATCCCGCTCGATGCTGCTGGGCTCGTCGCGTTCGTCGCCGCATTTCCGACGTTGCGTTATGAGGTCCGCATTCCCACGCTCGATGATCTCTTTCTCGCTCTCGCTGACGAAAAGAAGCCATGACCTCCTTCATTCCCGCCTTCGCCTGGCAGAGCCGCGCCATCCTTGGTCGGCACTGGCGCGTACACTTGCGCAAATGGCACACGGCGCTGCTGCCGCCGTTGATGGAGCCGCTGATCATGCTGCTGGCCTTCGGTGTCGGCCTGGGCTCGCAGATGACGACGCTGACTTGGAACGGCACGTCGATCGACTACCTGACCTACCTTGCGCCTGGAATCCTGGCCTACACCGCGTTCATGACCTCGTTTTTCCAATCGCTGTTCTCGGCCTATGTGCGCATGCACTTCCAGAAATCGTGGGAAGGCCAGCTCACCACCCAGGTGCGGTTGGAGCATGTGGTGTGGGGCGAGGCCTTCTGGGCCGCGAGTATGGCGACCATGTATGCGGCGATGGTGTGCGTGGTGCTCGTCGGCTTCGGCGTCTTCGGCTCGCTCACCCTGCACTGGCCGTGGCTGCTGGCGACGCTGCCACTGCTGTTTCTTGGCGCGCTGGCGTTCTCTGCTATCGGCCTGCTGTTCACTGCGACGCTGCCGAGCATGGACCACATGGGCCTGCCGTTCTTTCTAGTGATCATGCCGATCGGTTTTGCCAGCAACACGTACTTCCCGCTGCCTGACCTGCCGGTGCTCAACCAGATCAGCATGGTGAATCCGCTCTATCACCTGTGCGAAGGTCTGCGCTGGTTGCTGATCGCTGGTGAACTGCACTGGCACCTCGCCGCCGCCGCGGGATTGTTCCTGCTGATGCTGGCGATCCTGATTCCCATCGACATGCGCCTGCTGCGGCGACGGGTGTTCGGCGACGGATAGGCGGTTGGTGCAACGTCGCCACCAGCCACACCGCCGGCCACACGCGCAGACCACGGCAAGACCAGCGGAGAGAGTTGGTAGATAGTTCACCTTTCACCTTCCCTGTAATCGGGAATCCCTCCTGCGCGATGCATTAGGTAAATCAGGCGACTGTAGCATCGCGCACGGCCTCAGGCATTGAGCGTCCGTGATTATGCATACATCGCTTGGCACAGAATGTGTTCTGGGGGTTGCAGGAGAAATTCCCCATGCAACCACAACGCGCACCCCATGGCGATCACACCAACACCGACGATTGTCGCGATGCCTGCACGACCTGCGCGCAGATGTGCACCCACTCCCTCTTCCATCATTGCCTGACCGCTGGTGGGCAGCACGTGCAACCCGATCACGTGCGCCTCATGGTCGACTGCGCCGCGATCTGCGAGACTGCGGCCGGCTTCATGACGCGCGGTTCACCGCTACATGCTGCCGTCTGTCGCGCCTGCGCTGCGGTCTGCCGCGCCTGTGCGGATAGCTGTCGGCAACTCGACGATATGGAAGCCTGTGTTGAGGCCTGTGAGCGCTGCGAGGCTGCCTGCCGCACCATGATCCAACCGGCCGCTTGAGTGACTCGCTGAATCACCCCGACGCCGCCTGTGTTCTTGACCCTGATTGCTCAACCGCACCGCTGTGCCCGTCATGATCGTGATGGGCCGTACTACGAAGCATGCGTCGGGATGAACCGGCGTGGAATAAAGGATCGACATGTGACTTGGGTAACGGAGCGCTTCCGCTCTTTCCGTTCTTCCACTCTTTCCACTCTTTCCACTCTTTCCACTCTTTCCATTCTTTCCACTCTTTACGCTCTTTACACGACAGCGGGGCCAGCGAATGCGATATACTGTTTCTGCATTAGCCACGAGTGAACGTGTTATTGGCGTGCTGCGGCAGCATTTTCGTAGTGGCACACAGGGTGCGTTTGGGCACGTCTCACCGCGTATGCCGGGTGAAGGACCATGACGAACGTGCGCAATGATCTTACCATCTATGATACCTTTGCATCGCAGTGGTGGGACGCCAAGAGTCCATTCTCATGTTCCTTACATGCGGTGAACCGCCTGTGCCTTGAGGAAATTATCACGGTGGTGGGGAGCGACCTGCGTGCGACAACCGTTATTGATCTTGGCTGTGGCGGAGGACTGTTGGCACGTCCCTTGTCAGAGCGCGGCGCAACGGTCTTAGCCAGTGATCTCAGCAAGCCGAGCGTTCGCGCAACGCATCAATGTGGGATAGGCACACGGCTGCACGCACTGGTGGCGGACGCTCGCCATCCGCCATTTTCTAGCGGCTGTGCCGATCTCGTCCTCTGCGCGGATATTATTGAACATATTCCGTCATGGCGTGCCGTGCTGGCGCACGCCGCCGGAGTACTGAAACCAGGTGGTCGGATCTTCGTGTCAACGCTGACGCGTACGTGGCTCTCAAGTTTTATCGGAGTGCATGTGGCAGAGGGTTTGGGTTTCGTCCCGAAGGGCACCCACGATCCCGCGCTATTAGTGCGCCCGGCAGAAGTGGCGGACGAAGCTCGGAAGCTGGGCCTTACGGCAACTGCCCCCGTTGGCTTAACGCCTTGCCTGTGGCGTTCAGCGCTTACGCGTACCCTGCACGTGCGTCGTACACGCTGGGTCATGGTTTCCTATGCGATGTGGTTGTCGAAACCGCCCTCACCGCACAGGGGCGATGGAGAGGTGACGTCCTCATGTGCCACGCCGGCCGCTGGTGCTGGGTCCACCGCACTGTTTGAACGTGCTGCGAACGGCGAGTGGGGAGCACGTCGACTGGCGACGTGCCGGTGAGCGAGGCTGTGTTCCACGCTGTCCAAACGGGGCGGCGCGCACTGGCGCAGGAACAAACCGCGCGTGAACGACAACTGAGCGCGGTGAGTTGGCCCGGTGGCATCGCTCGCTGTTGACCGATCGTACTGGTCTGGGTCACTACCAGTGCCAAAGCCGTTCGCTGGGGGCTGGCCGCAGTGCACCGCGCTGGCCGCAGGATAAGACCGACACCCATGTGCTCCATCGGCTGTATGCCAAGCTGACGCACGATCTCACGGCATTCAGCGCGATGGTGCCTGAGGCCATCGATCAGATTCCTACTTTCTTGGATGCGCGCCGAGCTGCTGCTGCGCAGGTGCTGGAACGCAGCGACCAGGATGAACGCAGCTTGCTGGGTCGCTTGGAGCAGGGCGTGCTCACCGCCGCAGACTTTGCTACGCACGTCGCCGATATTCGCGCCAGACGGGACTCGGCGCAGGCGCTCATGGCTGAAACCGATGGCTACAGTTTCGCCTGCGTCCATGCCACACCGGATGACGTCGTCATGGCCCAGGTCGCTCGCAACCTCACTATGACGGACACCGGTTTTCTGGCGCAGCATGGCATCACCCACCTGATCCAAGACAATGATGGGAAGTATCCGCCCACCTTCGAACGCATCCTGTACACCGCTGGGGTCGAGTCCGTGTTCAGCCCGGTGGCGGCACCCAATGCAAACACCCACAGCGAACGCTTCATCAAATCGGTTCAAGACGAATGCCTCGACCGCCTCTGGTTCATCGGAGAGAAGGCGCTGCGACTGGTCCTGCATGAGTACGTCGAGCACTACCACCGGGAGCGGAACCATCAGGGCATTGGTCATGCGCTCATCGACCCTGGTCCGGAGGTCAAAATATCAGAGGGCGGCATACACCGCAGGAAACGACTTGGAGGACTGCTCAACTACTACCACCGAGAAGCGGCGTAGGTGCAATTTTACCGCGGGTTTTGAGTTATTTGACCACACGCCACAGTATAGCCGCCGCACAAGCGACCGCGACACGGTTGGCGCAGGGCCGAGGGGTAATGCAATCGCCCTGTCCAAAGGAGACGTCCCTATTGCAGAATTTGCTAGTCTAACATGATCCGCCGCTCCACCATTTGGGCGGTTAGCTCAGTGGCTAGAGCATTCGCTTCACACGCGAGGGGCCGGGGGTTCAAATCCCTCACTGCCCACCAAAGGTGGAACCCTAGGTCCGACAAAGACCTAGGGTATTTTTTTTGGCCTGCGGCCACCCTCCACCATATGTCTTCTAGACTGGTTCAAATCCTGTATTGCCCACCATACCAGTAAGCCCAAGTGTCAAAACACGTGGACTTAATTTTTGGCCGCCGTTACGCCCCTGACGGAGGAGCCACCATGCGCCGGATCGTCGCCGTCGTCCTGCTCGCCATCAGCGTCATCGCGGGTGCCTGGACGGCCGAACCGGTGCCGCTCGGGTGGTTGGATGACGAGCGCTTCGATCTGCACGATACCGGCGTGGGGCATCCCGAATCGCCAGAACGTTTGCGCCTCATCCGTGCGGCGGTCGCGCAGTCGCCGCTCGCCGCAGGCTTGTTGCGCTTGGAAGCGCGCGAAGCCCTGCGCGCGGATCTGCTGCTGGTCCACGGCGAAAACTACTTGGACTTGGTCGAGCAGGAGGTCGCCGCTGGGCGCCGGGTACTGTCGACCGGCGATGTGATGATCTCGCCTGGCAGTCTGACGGCGGCGAGGCTGGCGGTGGGCGGCATCCTGGTCGCCTGCAATGCCGTGTTGGATGGCAAAACGCGACGTGCGTTCTGCGCTGTTCGTCCGCCTGGCCACCACGCCGAACCCGAGCGCGGCATGGGCTTTTGTCTCTACTCCAACATCGCCATCGCCGCGCGACACCTGATGGAGCGGCGCGCGCTCACCCGCGTCCTGATTGTTGATCTTGACGTGCACCACGGCAACGGCACCTACGCCGCGCTCAAGGCTGAGCCACGCGCGTTCCAGTTCCACCTCCACCAAAACGGCATCTATCCCGGCAGTGGAGTTCGCGCAGGAGCTGGGCGTGAGGATGAAACCGGCGAAGGCGAGGCGCGCGACCACACCATCAACGTCACGCTACCACCGGGCAGCGGCGACGCAGCGTTCCTCACCGCATTGCGCGAACGCCTGACACCAGCGATGGAAAAATTCCGGCCGCAGTTCGTGCTGGTGAGCGCTGGTTACGATGCGCATGAGGACGATCCGCTCGGCGGGCTGGGCGTAACCACCGATGGCTACCGCCGCATCTACGCCGAACTCGCTGCGCTGTCCAATCGACACTGCGAAGGCCGCCTGGTCGCCGTTTTGGAAGGTGGTTACAGCCGCCAAGCCCTTGGTCCGGCGGTGGTCGCCACACTAGAGGCACTCGCTGCGCCGAAGTGAAAAGTGAACGCGATCGCTTACGGAGGTGATCGCAGGTCTGTCGCCGCTGGCCACTGTCACCCGCTGGACACTGGCCGGCGCTCATGAAACGGCTATTCCGCTGCATTGCGCGACGCAATGGCCTCGGCAATGAGCGTGGGATTCAGGACGTGATCAACGCACCCCGTCTGCATGGCATGCTGCGGCATCTCATCGACCAGGGCGGATCGATCTTGGGCATAAGTGACGCCACCATGGGCTTTGATGGCGATGAAACCTGCGGATCCGTCGCCGTCATATCCGGAAAGGACCACGGCGGTGGCGTGCTCGCCGCTATTGTCAGCCAACGAGTTCAGGAAGCGATCGAATGGCTTGTGACGAGCGGGAGATTCCGTTCGGGCACTTACCTGGAATCGATCATTCCGAATGGTGAGTTTGGTGTTTGGCTTGATGGTATACACGTGATTCGGCAGAACTCGCTCCTGATCACTGGCAGCGGAGACCTTCATTCGGGTGATTTTCGACAGGATCTCTGGTGTCCAGCTGGGTGAGTCTGCATGCAGATGTTGGATGACAACAAACGCCATTCCGGTGTCCTCATCCATTTCCTTGAAAAATTCCATGGTTGGGGCCAGCCCACCAGCCGACGAGCCCAGGCAGACGATCTTCATGGGTTACCGCGTTCTGCCGCTCGTGGCTCGTTATGGTCATTGCCGATATGATCACCGGGTGATTTCTGGTCAGTCACTCCTGTCACTGACGCTGTCGCTGACGCTGACGCTGACGCTGACGCTGACGCTGCCACTGCCGCTGTCATCATCGGACACTTTGCCATGGTTCCCTTATTCATGCTCAGGTGTTGCATGATGTGCGTCATCAGCTGTTCTTCCATGTTCGCCTTGCGCTCGTCCATGATGGATTTTTGTTCTGCCATTTTCGTTACGATGGCGGCTAACAGGGTAAGTTTCTGGTCGGCTGGCACTTCGTTCATCGTGGCCATCTTGTCCGCGAGGTCAGTGCTCTGAAGCTTTATGTCGTCGTTCATCTTCTGTTTCTGCGCCTTCATCTCTGCGCAGTGCTCCATCATCGTGCTTTCCGTCAGGTCTTTTTCGTTCAGCGACTCTGCCGCGCCAAGCTGGGCTGGCGAACAGCTAGCCAGCTCCAGTGCCAGCGCGAGACCTGAGCGCGTGACGACGGTGATTGAGCGGGCCAAGTTCATGGAGTTTGAACTTTGGCGACCGGCGGCGATGAGAGTATCCATAGCAGTCACTCTTCCTTGGCGTTCTTAGCGTTCTTAGCGTTCTGGGCCGTTTTTTCTGGCGCCGAAAGAAACTTTTTTCGGCACGTATCTCCGCAGAAATAGTAGGTCTGTCCGTCACGTTCGGTGTGGATCGCGGTCGCTTCGCTCACGGTCATGCCGCAGATCGGATCTTTGGTCATGGACGGGGAGGTCTTCATGGGCGTTTCCTGGTTGATTATAACGGAAGCCGCTTGGCACGAACGCCTGTCGTGCAGACGGCTGCTCACGATGAGCCGTTTCTGTGCCAAAGTAGGTGGCGTGACCTGCGCATCAGCAAGCCATGCGTAAGTGAGCAGGCCGCGCGTAAGTGAGCAGGCCACGCGTAAATGAGCAGGGCGTCTATCGTACGCAGGCAACGACTCGGATGACTCCTCAACTACCACCACCGAGTGGCGGCCGAGGTGCTCTTTTCAAGGGACACCGTAGCGGTCGGCTCTGACCATCCGCTACGGCACTGCACATCGGGGGTCCTCGCACAGATCCGCACTGCAATCTGCAAGATCCAATCTCAACCGTGCCAACTGGGGGAATGCTCTATTTCCATGCCCATCGTCTGGCTACCGGCCCTCGCTGTGATGGTCGCTCGGATGGTCGCTCGGATGGTCGATCGGATGGTCGATCGGACGCTCGCTGTCCTGGGCCGTCGGTTGCGCGGCGAAATTGCAGCGACGGAGGCCTATCTGCGCGCACTCGACTGGTCGCTGAAGTTACGCTAATCGAAGCGAGTGGCGATGACTTTCTGCGACGCCCGCCCGAGAGGTCACGTTAGTGCAGGCCTGACGCGTGCGCCGCGCTCCATGCACGCGATCAGTTCCGTCACGATGCGCTCGTAACCAGAAAATTCTTCGGGCTTGACCAGATAGGCGTCGACCTTGAGTGCGAGAGCGCGGTCGCGATCTTGCTGACGGCTGGATGAAGTCAGCATCGCCGTTGGAACGCCGATCCACTTCGGATCGTGTTTGATCAGGTCGAGCAGTTCGAGGCCGGAGATGCTCGGCAGATTAAGGTCGAGCACGATCAGCCGCAGGTCGGGCATGACCATTTGCAGCAGGCGATTTTTCGCCTCCCGGCCGTCGCGCACGTTGTCGATGACCACGGCGGTTCCTGCGTCCTCGAACGCGATGGTGAACAGCTCGATATCGGCGGGATTGTCCTCGACCAGCAAGATGCGCGGTGTCATTGGTGGCATTGGTGGCATTGGTGGCATTGGCAGAACTGGTGGAACTGGTGGAACTGGTGGAACCGGTGGAACCGGTGGAACTGGTGTCACTGGTGTCATTTCGTCACGGTGAAGAAAAATCCCGCGGCCTCGCCAAGCATCGGCCTGACCCACGATGCGTACATGGTACCATCCGCTTTGCCGTCTGCGCAATCACTCATCGGCTCATGTCGGTGCATGGGCTGTTCAATCAGCAGATGGTAAGGTGAAGAAAAAGGTTGAGCCTTTGCCAGGGACTGATTCCACATGAATGTCGCCCCGCTGCCGGTGGACCGCCTTGCGACAGATCGCCAAGCCGATGCCGCTGCCGTCATACTCATCACGGGCATGCAGGCGGTGAAACACCTGGAAGATGCGCTCAAGAGATTCTTCAGCAATGCCGATGCCATTGTCGGAAATCGCGAACTTCCAAAAGATCCCAGCACGATCGGCGCCGATACAAATACGTGGACGCTCTCCGGCGCGGCGGAACTTGAGCGCATTGCTGATCAGATTCTGGAAGATCTGGCCGCACAGGACTGAGTCGCCCTGTACGGTCGGTAAGGATTCATGGATAATTTCGGCGTCGGTTTCTGTGATACGTGACTGTAGCGCATAGCGCACCCGGTCGATGACCTCATTGCAGTCGACCGCCGTGGTGTTGTATTCGCAATCTATCTTAGAGTAATTCAGGATATCGCCGATGAGGCGCTTCATGCGCTTGGCCGCATCGGACATTTCGCGCAGATACTGTACGCCCTTGACATCCAGTGCCGGTCCATAGCGCAGTTCGACCAGGGAGGCATAGGCCGACACCATGCGCAATGGCTCCTGCAGGTCATGCGAAGCGATATAGGCAAACTCCGCCAGGTTGGCATTGCTGCGTGCCAATTCCTCGGCCTTGGCGATTAGCAGGATCTCTGCTTCTTTACGACTGGTGATGTCCTCTATCAAACCGTCAATGTGCTGGTGACCCTGGGCATCGCTTATCAACGTCTTCGATATGGAAATCCAAATCAAAGTGCCATCGATCCGACGTTGCTGAACATGTTGGTCGCGGACGCCACCCTCGCTTCCCAGCTTGTTCAGGATCGCGGCTTGGTCCTCTTTGTTGAGGTAGAACTGGCCGCAATCGACCGTGCGCAAATCAACCGTCTGGGCGACGCCGAAGATGCGTAAGAATGCAGGGTTGGCGCTGATAAGGACGCTGTTCATGTCCATGCGGAAGACGCCGACATTGAGGCCATTAAGCAGGCTTTCGAGCTGGGACTCCAGATGCCCTGCACGGCGTTCTGCTTCGTGGCGGAGGGCGTTGGTACGGCGCTCGATATCGCGACTTTTCAGATGCAGGTCGCTTAAAGCCAAGACTTTCGCGCGCAGGCTATCGGGGATGACCGGGGCAAAGATATAGTCCACTGCGCCCAGCGAGTATCCGTGCGAGGCATGGGTCGCGGACGCGCTGATGGCGGTGATAAAGATGATGGGCGTATGCTCATTGTTCCTGCGCGTGCGGATCAGGGCGGCGGTCTCGAAGCCGTCCATCACCGGCATGCTGACATCAAGCAGGATGACAGCGAATTCATGCTCAAGCAGCAGGCGCAGCGCCTCTTTCCCTGAACGCGCCATTTTCAGCTCAAGATTGAGCCCGGAAAAAACCGATTCGAGAGCAATCAGCTTGTTCTCGTTATCGTCGACCAGCAGAATCTTAGGGCGTTCGCCTGGTTCTACCCGCAACACGTCAACCACGGTACCTTTCACGTCGCTGTTCATTTGGTCGTCCGCAGTGCGACCGGGGCAACCGTCCGGTAGAGCCAGATGCACAGCAGGTTCAGCAGGTATTCCGAATCCACCGGCTTCGAGACATAGTCCGAGGCGCCAGCCAACAGGCATTTTTCGCGGTCGCCCTTCATGGCCTTGGCCGTAAGAGCAATGATCGGCAGTGATTTGAAGCGACCTTCAAGACGGATGGCGCGCATGGTGTCATAGCCGTCCATCCCAGGCATCATGATGTCCATGAGGACGATCTCGATGTCTGGAGATTGATGCAGGATGTCGATCGCTTGCCGACCATTCTCGGCTGACACGACCTCCATTTCAAAACGCTCCAGCAGGCTGGTCATCGCGAAGATGTTGCGCATGTCATCATCGACGACCAGCACCTTACGGGCCTTGAGCACCACTTCGGGTCGGTGCAGGCTGTCGGTGAGCTTGCGCTGCGCAGGGGTAAGGTGGTGGTGTGCCCGGTGCAGACAGATGGACACCTCATCCAGGAGCAGTTCTGACGCTCGGAAATCCTTGATCACCACCGCCTTGCTCATTTGGTGCAGATTCGTGATGTCACTCTGCGTGAGTTCCTTGCAGGTGTGGATGATCAGCGGCGTAAAATCGTCGCGCAGTCGGCTGTGAACGGCTTCCACCAAGGGCAGTCCCGACAGGTCAGGAAGACCCAGATCGATGATCACGCAGTCGAAGCGCCCGCTGTCGATTGCGACGAGTGCCTTTTCGGCAGTTCCAACGGTCACGGTCTCAACATTGGCGCTACCGACCAACTCGACTACCCGTGCGCATTGGACGAGATTGTCCTCGATGACCAGCAAACGGCGGATCCTGCCCTCAGAGACTGCCCGCAGCTCGTTCAGTACCTGGTCGATCTGGTCGCGGCTCACCGGCTTGGTGTACATGGCGAACGCGCCGAGTCTGAGCGCACGCTCGCGGTCATCCTCATTGGTCATGATCGCCACCGGAATGTGGCGGATGGTCAGATCATTCTTGATGCATTGCAGCACGCGCCAGCCTTCGATATCGCTGAGATTGACGTCCAGAATGATAGCCGCTGGGCGGAATTGCCGGATCAAGGCGATGGCCGCACCTCCGCGCGTGGCAACGATCACCTTGAAGCCATGGGCGTGGCAGATCTCAAGCAGCAAAGTGGCAAACGAGCGGTCTTGATCGATGACGATCAGTATAGAATCCCCTGCCGAGATCAGCGTGCGATCATCGCCGATCTCGTTGACCAGCTGGCCAGGATCGCTGCTCTCGACCGAGGCTTGGCCATTTTCCTCGCTGCGGTTCAGATCGACTGCTGCTGCTGCTGCTGAAACAACAGCAGGCATGACCAGTCGCTGTGGGCTGCTTGAGACGCGGGATACGTGGATGGCCGGCAGATAGAGGGTGAAGGTGCTGCCTTTGCCAGGAGTCGAGGTGAGCTGGATCTCTCCGTCGAGCAGTCGGGATATCTCGCGGCTAATCGCCAGGCCAAGGCCGGTTCCACCGTACTTGCGGCTGGTCGAGCCATCGGCTTGTTGGAAAGCCTCGAAAATGATCTGCTGCTTGTCGGGCGAAATGCCAATGCCGGTATCCGTGACCGAGAAGGACAGCACGCCGCCAATCGCATGATTAAGCGCTTCGGCGCTCTCGTTCCAGCCGGACTCAACCGGCTCGATGTGGATCCTGACTCTGCCAGTTTCGGTAAATTTGAAGGCATTCGACAGCAGGTTCTTGATCACCTGCTGAAGACGCTTGGTGTCGGTATACAGGCTCTTCGGCAGCTTCTCGCTGAGCGAAACCATGAAATCCAAGCCACGAGATTCCGCTACGTGTGCGAAGGTGCGATCAATGTACTCGCGCAGGTCGGCAAAGGGCAATTCGCTGGCTTCGACGGTAACGGTTCCCGATTCGATCTTCGATAGGTCAAGAATATCATTGATCAGCGACAGCAGATCGTTGCCGGAAGCGTGGATGGTCTTGGAATAATCGACTTGCTTGGACGACAGATTGCCATCGGAGTTGCGTGACAGGTGGTCTGAAAGAATGAGCAGCGAGTTGAGCGGCGTGCGCAGCTCATGGGACATGTTGGCCAGGAATTCCGACTTGTATTTCGACGTCAGGGCAAGTTGTTTGGCTTTGTCTTCCAGAGCGGCGCGCGATTGTTCCACCTCGGTGTTCTTGCGTTCCACCTCGGTGTTCTGCTCGGCAAGCAGGCCGGCTTTCTCTTTGAGCTGCTGGTTGGACTTCTGAAGTTCTTCCTGCTGGCTCTGCAATTCGCGGGCGAGCGACTGGGATTGCGCGAGCAGATTCTCGGTGCGGGTGCTGGCCTTGATGGTATTGAGCACGATGCCGATCGATTCCATCAGCTGATCAAGGAACACCTCATGGGTCTGGCTGAAACGGTTGAATGAGGCGAGTTCGATCACGCCCTTCACCTCACCCTCGAACAGCACCGGCAGCACGATGACGTTGTGCGAGGGTGCATGACCAAGGGCGGAAGAGATATGCATGTATCCCTCCGGGACATCGATGAGCAGGATCTTCTTGCCCTCCAACGCACACTGGCCGATGAGGCTCTCACCCAGCCGGTAGTGCCGAGCGTGAGCCTCGGACAATGCGTACCCGGCCAGCAGCGTGAGCTGCGGACGCTGCGGTGCGGCCTGCAGATCATCCGTGGTCGATTCCAGGATGTAGAAGGCCGCCATCTGAGCAGAAACCACCGGCGCGAGTTCGGAGAGGATGAGTTTGCCCACCGCGAGCATGTCCTTTTGACCCTGCAACATGCGCGAAAACTTTGCCAGATTGGTCTTCAACCAATCCTGCTCGTTGTTCTTGATCGTCGTCCCGCGCAAGTTTCCGATCATCTCATTGATGTTGTCCTTGAGCGCAGCGACCTCGCCCTGGGCGGCTACGGCAACCGAACGGGTGAGGTCGCCCTTGGTCACCGCGGTGGCCACATCGGCGATGGCGCGAACCTGCGTCGTGAGATTGGCGGCAAGTTGATTGACGTTGTCGGTGAGGTCTCTCCAGGTGCCGGCCGCGCCCGGTACCAGCGCTTGGCCGCCAAGCCTGCCTTCGACGCCCACTTCACGCGCCACGCCGGTCACCTGGTCAGCGAAGATGGCGAGGGTGTCGGTCATGTTATTGATGGTGCCGGCCAGCTCAGCGATCTCACCCTTCGCATCGACGGTCAATTTGCGTTTGAGATCACCATTGGCGACTGCGGTCACCACCTTGGCGATGCCACGCACTTGCGAGGTGAGGTTACCAGCCATGAAATTCACGTTGTCAGTGAGGCCCTTCCAGGTGCCAGCCGCGCCCGGCACCAGTGCCTGGCCGCCGAGCTTACCCTCGGTGCCAACCTCGCGCGCCACGCGGGTCACTTCCGAGGCGAAGGAGTTGAGCTGATCGACCATGGTGTTGATCGTGTCTTTGGCCTCAAGGAATTCGCCTTTCACGGCGACGGTGATCTTCTTCGAGAGGTCGCCGGCGGCCACGGCTCTGGTCACGTCGGCGATATTGCGCACCGTCCCAGTCAAATTACCGGCCATGAAATTCACGTTATCGGTGAGGCTCTTCCACATGCCGGCTGCCCCGCGGACGTCGGCTTGTCCGCCGAACTTGCCTTCGGTGCCGACCTCGCGCACCACGCGGGATACTTCCGAGGCAAAGAAGTTGAGCTGATCGACCATGGTGTTGATGGTGTCTTTGGCCTCAAGGAATTCGCCCTTCATATCGACGGTGATTTTCTTCGAGAGGTCGCCAGCGGCCACGGCTCTGGTCACGTCAGCGATATTGCGCACCGTTCCGGTAAAATTGCCGGCCATGAAGTTCACATTATCAGTGAGGTCCTTCCAGGTGCCGGCTGCGCCGCGGACGTTGGCTTGTCCGCCGAACTTGCCTTCGGTGCCGACCTCGCGCGCCACGCGGGATACTTCCGAGGCGAAGGAGTTGAGCTGGTCGACCATGGTGTTGATGGTGTCTTTGGCCTCAAGGAATTCGCCTTTCACGGCGACGGTGATCTTCTTCGAAAGGTCGCCAGCGGCCACGGCTCTGGTCACGTCGGCGATATTGCGCACCGTCCCGGTCAGATTACCGGCCATGAAATTCACATTGTCGGTCAGGTCCTTCCACGTGCCGGCTGCGCCGCGCACGTCGGCTTGTCCGCCGAACTTGCCTTCGGTGCCGACCTCGCGCGCTACGCGGGATACTTCCGAGGCAAAGAAGTTGAGCTGATCGACCATGGTGTTGATGGTGTCTTTGGCCTCAAGGAATTCGCCCTTCATATCGACGGTTATTTTCTTCGAGAGGTCGCCAGCGGCCACGGCTCTGGTCACGTCGGCGATATTGCGCACCGTTCCAGTAAAATTGCCGGCCATGAAATTCACATTATCGGTCAGGTCCTTCCACGTGCCGGCGGCGCCGCGGACGTTGGCTTGTCCGCCAAACTTACCTTCGGTGCCGACCTCGCGCGCGACGCGAGTCACTTCTGAGGCGAAGGAGTTGAGCTGATCGACCATGGTGTTGACGGTGTCTTTGAGTTCGAGGAGCTCCCCCTTCACATCGACGGCGATTTTCTTGGTCAGATCGCCATTGGCGACGGCGGTGGTCACGGTGGCGATATTGCGCACCTGGCTGGTCAAGTTCGATGCCATCAGATTCACGTTGTCGGTCAGATCCTTCCAGGTGCCGGCGACGCCTTTCACCTTGGCCTGTCCGCCGAGCTTGCCTTCGGTGCCGACTTCGCGGGCCACGCGGGTCACTTCAGAGGCAAAAGAGGAAAGCTGGTCGACCATGGTGTTGACGGTGAGCGCGGTACGGCGGAATTCGCCCTGCAATACGCGGCCTTCAACATCAAGCGTCATGGAC
>ENA-ORBV01010735-ORBV01010735.1-microbial-mat-metagenome-genome-assembly--contig:-NODE-10735-length-14569-cov-19.966671_pt1 | contig 14569 bp, 11 predicted proteins | sample MGYA00237777_ERZ505514 | MGnify/ENA primary metagenome ERZ505514 (study PRJEB26160, sample SAMN06269048) | microbial mat metagenome | isolation source: Oligotrophic lake microbial mat | place... | reverse complement strand
TGCCGGGCGGGTTCCTGCGACTGCGGCTTTCGTCGGGATCGATCCCCCTCCCCTCTCAGGAGTTCTCGGGCCTGATCCTCGTCAATCTGCGTGATGAACCCCCACCTCTCACCGGCCAGCAGCCATGCGAAGAGCCCGCCGGGATTCCGCGTCCCGCACCGACGGGCGTGCATGGCCAGACCCACGAACCGCAGTCGGCCCGCCTCGCTCCGCTCGGCGAGCCCTCGCTCGCACGCCTGATGGTGCAGCGCCAAGGTGCGTTCGCGGTCGATCAGGTCCAATCGATGGACATCACGCAAGGAAGGAGCCAAGAGACTCTTTGCCGGGTTCCTCCAAACACCAGCCGGTTCGCGCCGGGCGGGGTTCTGGTGTGTGTACTCCCGAAGGGGATGCTTGTTTGATTCAGGGGGTGACAAACGAGGCTCGATCGGGCGCGACAGGGGTGACATTCGAGGAGCCGGACGCTTCGACTCTGGGGACCTCCAGTTCAGGTTTACTTGGAACTGACCACCCCAGCGGTTCATGCTCCACTGCGAGGAGTCCAACGGCTTGACCCAGCCGATGCGAAGAAGTTCGCTCCGGGCACGCTTGGCGCTCCGTTCGTCGATGCCGAACGTGTCCGCGACCCAGCTCGCCTTGCAGCGTCCGGTCCCTGAGCATTCGCCGCGGCGGATGAAAAGGCAGCGGAGCATGACCCCAAACGCGGTGGCGATGACCGAGCGAGACGCGCCAGCGGCGAGAAACCGCACCATCCGCCGTGGCATCGGCACCAGACGCCGGATGCTGATGAATGTGGTGTGGGAATCGGGTGGTCCCGGGTGCGTGACCTTCACCGAGTTGGTGCTCCACGTCACCAAGTTCGCTCGCTCCAGCCTTCGAAGACTGCCCTTGATGCGACCGAGAGCGGTGACGGACACAAGCCGGGCCAGCTCTTCGTGTGTGTAGTTCGCTCGTTGACGATTCTGAGCGCCCTGTCGCCTCGCCACCAGCTCATGGCACGCCAGCCACACTCGCAGGTCGAGCAGCGTGATGATCTTCGCGTGGTGAAGCTCCCAGGCTCGCAGAATGCGACCGGCCTCGACCAAGATGTAGCCGCCCTCTGGTATCCGGTGCGTCGGTGTCGCCATGAAGTCTCCTCCTCTCGTGCAAGGCGAAGGACGTGCGAGCGCGTGCGCCTTCGCGTCGATGACATCGACGGTTGACGGCGCACCGTGAATCGCGGTATGACTGGACCTCTCTGGTCGTCCACAGCCGACCGCACTCCACACTCACATCACTCAGGGTCGGGCATCTTGCAACGATGCCCGGCCCGCATCCCTCATTGTTCAGACCTCGCGGTTTGTTCTGTTCTTCCCTTCCGATGATGCGACCTGTCAATGAGCTTCGGCCTGTGTGCATCCGACCGCTTCAACGGGGGTCGCGTGACCGGCTCTACCCCAGCGCGGTGGCCGCGCGCAAGCGAAAAGTCACGACCAGACCTGTTCCGGCCTTCGGGCATGCGAGAACACCGGACCGCGCGAGGGCGAGCCATCTCGCGTGCGGCAAGCCGAGTGGCCCGGTGCGTGTTGCAAAAACTTCTTGCCATCACAGCACCTTGTGCGGTATCGCTCGGGGAGAACGCCTCACCCACACGGGCGGGCGTGCTCGCCGTCCCGTTCTCCCACGTTCGTGAACGCGGGGAGTCGAGAAGGCAGGAACACACAAACACAGAGATTGCCTATGAACCTCGCACCACAACTCAAACCGCTCGGCGTCGCCATCGCCGTGGGGAACCAGAAGGGCGGGGTCGGGAAGACCACCAACGCCGTGCATCTCGCGGCGGCCCTCGGCCACGGCGGCTACCGCGTCCTCCTCATCGACCTTGACCCTGCGGCTGGCGCGACCAAGCACCTGGGCTTGCCTACGGGCAGTTACGCGGGGTCGCTCGAACTGCTCACGAGCGATGAACGGGTCGAAGCCCTCGCCATCACCGAGGGCATGCCGCCCGGCGTGCTCCTCATCCCAGCCCGCCCTCAACTCGCCGAACTGGACACGCTCCTCTCCAAGTTCGTTGACAAGACGCGGCTGCTGGAACGACCGATCGCTGAGGCAAGAGAACGGTTTGACTTCATCATCCTGGACACCTGTCCATCGGCGGCGGCCACCACGACCGTCGCGGCATACGCCAGCGTGGAGTGGTTCCTGATCTCGGCGTTCCCGCACCCGCTCTCGCTCGGAGGACTGTCCGAGGCGCTGGGAGACATCGCCGAGGTTCGCCGTCATCGCAACCCCGAACTGGAAGTGCTGGGGGTAGTGTTCTCCAACGTGGACCCGAGGGCAACCAGACTTCGCGCCGAGTTGGAGTCGGTGGTCGGCGACGCGTTGCCGGGACGGCAGTTCGAGACGGTGATCTCGCAGGCGGTGGCGATCCCGGAGTGCTCGGGAAGGGGACGCACGCTCTTCCAGATGCCCAAGTACCAGGAGATGCGATCGGCGCTCCAGTACCTTTGTCTTGCGGCCGAGATCGAGCACCGCGTCCTGAACCGCCGAGCGTTCCTTGACGCCACGCTCATGCCGCTTGATGTCGAGCACATGGCCCTGGAGCGAGTTCACCGGTCCAGAACCCGGCGAGCGAGCCTTCGCGTGCTGTCACGACCGGACCCCAGCGTCCCAGCCGTGACCGGGTGAGGTGCAGATGGCCAAGCCACTCCAACACACAATGAACCCAAGCCCGTTGTCCCGGTTGCTCGACCCAGCGGCGGCGCTGGGGGCCAGAACGCCGGTGCCGTCGTCTGTCCCATCAAGCCCGACCGACTCGGCATTCGCACCCTCTGTCAGTTCGGGAGCGGGCACGAAGCGGGAACACTCGCTCATCAAACGCGAGTGCGTGCTGACCCAGCCAACCGATGAGTTGCTCTCGCGTCTTACCGAGATGGTGCGGCGAAGTACGGGCGCTCGGATCAACACAAGCTGCGCTGTCCGCAGTCTGTTGCTCACGCTCTCAGGTGCGTGGCCGCGGCTTGAGGATGAACTCCGTTCGCTGGGGGTCATCAAGCTCCCCGGGAATGCCAGAGGCAGGGAGCACGAACGCGAAGCCATGGAGCGGTTGCTTGCGCAGGCTATTCATCGCGCCCTGCGATCCTCAACCGGCCCCGGTTGAAGTGCGGCAAAGCCGAGCGCGATTGGGCGAGCCGGAGCATGGGTCACTCCCTTCCTCAGAGCATGCCCGAGAAGCCCCTCGGACTCAGACCCGTCCGGCAATGGGTGGGGGCAGTGCGGCGGGCAGGTGCGGGTGCGGTCCATCACCGGCCCGGTCATCCTCGCCGGGGCCACGGCCGGTGAGCCCCGACGACGATGCCCGAGCCGGCAGAACCGAGAATCTTCAGTCCTGACAACGGGTGAAGCGTCCTGAGCGTGCGGACTCCACCGCAAAGAGAACACCCGCCCGCCGTCATCGCATAACTCCTGAAGCCGGTGGAGTGGCGCTCCCCAGGTCTCCAGAAAGGAAGTTCTATGGCCAGCAATGGAAAGCAGAGCAACGGGAACGGCGGGAAGGCCAAGGCCAATCCCCCCGTCCACACAGTCCGCTACGGAGCCGTCAAGGCCGTGGTCTGGGAGAACCAGACGCAGCACGGCACCATGCACAACGTCACCGTGTCCCGGTCGTACCGGGACGAGCAGGGTGAATGGCAGGAGAGTTCATCGTTCGGAGGCGACGACCTGCTCCCGCTCGCCAAGGCCCTCGACGCCGCCCACTCGTGGATCCACGAGAATCGGCAGAAGGACAAGGAGAGCGAGAAGCAGGCGGCGTAGTCCGACCATCGTTCAGAGGTTTGTTCACGAGACCATGTTCAAGGAGCCCGGAGCGCCACTCCCCGTTCCTTTGGTCGAGCCAAGATCGATTCCGCACCGTCCCGCGACCCTCTCAATCCCAACCCGCCCAAAGGCCGATACCATGATTGCTGCTCCGGGCGCTTGCTGGCACACTGTCCGCATCGACCCCCGGTTTGAGGATCCAGCATGGCGTCGGCGGAACAGATCAAATCCCTCGTCACGAGCTTCGCGAGTCGCGACGATGAGCGATTCCGCACTGTAGCGATGGAACTCGCCGCTGCTGCTGCTCGCGACGGCGATGCTGCGCTCGCGAAGTCCATCCAGGACATGGTGGACCGCTCCCGCCGCACCACCCTGCCTTCGATCGCGCCTCGGGCCGTGCCCATCACGAGGCCCGATGGCGAGCTAGCCGCTCTCTTCACGGCGAGCTTTCCCCGCGTTCACTTGAGCGAGATGGTGCTCCCTGCTGAACTCCGCCAACGCCTGGAGCGTGTGCTCCAAGAGAACCGTCAGGCTGAGTCGTTGCGGTCACACGGACTGGAGCCTAGGCGTCGCCTCTTGCTCGTCGGCCCGCCGGGGTGTGGCAAGACCATGACCGCTCAGGCGTTGGCCGGTGAGACCGGGCTCCCGTTGCTTGTCATCCAGTTCCACACCTTAATCACCCGCTACATGGGCGAGACGGCGGCCAAGCTGTTCACAGTCTTCGAAGCGATGAAGCGGACGCGGGGCGTCTACCTGTTCGACGAGTTCGACGCGTTGGGCACCAGCCGCACCTCCACGAATGATGTCGGTGAGGCGCGTCGCATCGTCAACTCATTCCTCCAGCTCATCGAGCGTGACGATTCTGAGAGCATCATCGTCGCCGCCACCAACCACTGCGAAGCGCTCGACCACGCGCTCTTCCGCCGCTTCGATGACATCTTGAAGTTCACCAGACCGACCACCCCCATGGTCCGCCAACTGATCGCCAACCGGCTTGCGATGTTCGGGGCGGCCAAGCTGGAGTGGAAACCGGTCCTCGCGGCGTCCAAGGGACTGAGTCACGCCGAGGTGGTGCGAGGCTGCGAGGACGCGGCCAAGGACGTGGTGATGGCAGGCCGCAAGACCGTGGGAACGGCCGACCTGACTGAGGCGCTGCGTCGCCGTCGGTCGGGCACACGCTCTCGGAGATCGGCCGCGAAGCGGTGAGCCGATTCCGTCACCTCCAAATCATCGGCGGTGTGCAAGCCGAGGAATATCGCTACCCGCACAAGGTGCGTGGTGCCAAGTTCAGATCGCCCCCGCGTGACGATGAGTTGTCGCACGCCCGTGCGCTCCGAGGGCAGCTTGATGCGGCGCAGCAGCAGGCAGTGCAACTCGACGGAGCTCGCCCGGTCCCCCGGGCTCATCCTGACCTTTGAGAGCGAGCCCACGTTCCTTCTGAAGTCTGAAAGTCTTGACGACCGCCGTGCGGCCATCCGACTCCTGTCGGTCAAGACGGAAGGAACGAAACAGCTCGCCAACGTCTTCGTGCCACGGGATGCGTTCGCCAAGCTCATCCGCAAGATCGATGACTACGAGGACGAGCAGAAACGAACCAAGAACGGGAACCGCAGGAACAAGCCACTGATCGACAGCATCGGCGTTGCACGGCTCGCCATTGCACGCGACCTGTGGACCGATGCCCGCCCGTTCCCGACGACCGACGCGGCGATCTGGTGGGAAGTGTGGCTCCGGGCCGAGCAGGGAGAACCGCAAGCCGTTCATGCCGCGTTCACCGACCAGGCTCGCGCCCTCGGGCTGGACGTCTTGACCCAGCGACTCGAGTTCCCCGAGCGTGTGGTGACGTTGCTGCGAGCCACGCCGAGCGACTGGGCCCGCTCTCGATTGCTCCTCGTGGAAGTTGCCGAACTTCGACATCCCGCGGAGCCAGCGACGCCATATCTTGACCTCGCCCCTTCGGACCAGTCCGCCGTGATCGCGGAGGCCGTCGCTCGGATCAAACCAGCACCCCTCGGCGCTCCCGCCGTGTGCTTGCTGGACACCGGCGTGCGGCGTGCCCATCCGCTGCTCGAATCGTCGCTTCTCGAACAGGACATGCTCGCTGTGGACCCAGAGTGGGGCACGGCGGACCATCACGACCGATTGCACGGCACCTGCATGGCGGGCAACGCGCTCCACGGGTGTCTTACGGAGGTGTTTCAGTCGAGGGAGTCGATCGAGCTTTCGCACCGCTTGGAGTCTGTCAAGATCTTCCCTCCCCGGGCCGTGATACGACCCGAGCTCTACGGGGAGACCATCCGTCAAGCGGCGGCACGGGCCGAGGTTGCTCAGCCGGAACGCAGCCGGGTGCTGTGCATGGCCGTCACCGACGAGCACACGCCGATCCGCGACGGTCGCCCGACTTCATGGTCCGCGGCAATCGACCAACTCACTTGGAACGGAGGCGCGGACACGCGACTCTTGTGCGCGTCCGCGGGCAACCTCCGCGAACAGATCACGCGAGACTACACATACCTCCACGCGAATCTCGCGTCCGATGGGGTCATCGAGGACCCGGCACAGGCGTGGAACGCGATCACGGTGGGGGCATTCGCCGGCCGCCATCAGGTGACCTCAAGTAAGTACGACGGGTGGTCGGCCGTGGCGCCGTTCGGTGGGCTGACTCCGACCAGCCGCACCACGGCGACGTGGGACGCGGAGGGCCGCAGCGTGTGGCCGTACAAGCCCGATATCGTGATGGACGGCGGCAACTGGGGGCGCGATGGTTCGGGACTCATGTCGCACCTTGAAGACCTCGTGCTGCTCACGACCGGGTTTGGTCGCTCGGGCGCGATGCTGGATTTCAATGCTGACACAAGTGCCGCCACTGCGTTGGCGTCACGGGCGTGCGCGATGATCCAAGCGGCGTACCCCGCCATGCGACCTGAAACCGTGCGCTCCGTGCTGGTGCATGCAGCCCGATGGACGCGGCAGATGGAGACGGACTGCCCGGGGACCAGCAGGGCGGACCGCATCCGTCGTCTGCGCGTGTTTGGCTACGGAGTGCCAGACCTCGCGAAGGCGATCTGGAGCGTGCGCAATCACGTCACGCTGATCGCCGAAGGAGCACTCACGCCGTTCATCCTGACCACCAAGGGCGCCAAATCGAACCAGATGGCGGTTCACGCCTTGCCGTGGCCGAGCGAAGTGCTCGCCGGCCTGGGTGATACGCCGGTGACTCTCCGGGTCACACTCTCATACTTCGTCGAACCTAGCCCGGGCTCCCGAGGATGGACGCGTTCGTTCCGGTATGCGTCGCACGGTTTGCGCTTCGATATCAAGCGACCAGAGGAATCGACCACGGCGTTCCTTGGCCGGTTGTCGGCAGCGGCTCGTGATGAGGACGCGGACGCACCCACCACCGATGATTCCTCTGACCCCGGATGGATGCTCGGTCCCAAGTACCGCGTTCGAGGAAGTCTCCACAGCGACTGGTGGACTGGCAAAGCAAGCGAGCTTGCTCGGCGGGACATGCTGGCTATCTATCCAGTGACGGGTTGGTGGAGAGAGCGTCCGCACCTCGGCAAAGTCGAGACGACGGCGCCATACTCGCTCTGCCTGGGCATCGAGACCCCTAGCCAGGACATCGACCTGTACACGCCCATTGTGAACCTCGCGACGATCGCGGTTCCCATTCAGGCATGAAGTCGCTGGGGGGGGCTGGGGGGCACTGCCCACACGCGGCGAGGCCGCACCTGCTCATCATCGCACCGCACACTCGCCCATCACATCGCCCCGCCAACGGCTCCATGCGCACTGGTGCGCACGCCAGCAACGCCTGCGCACCCATTCGATGACTCCGACGCTTCACATGGGTGATGTCATGCGTAACACTGTCACCATGAGCCGTGGAAAACGTGCATTTCCTGACAAACGTGGTGTCGCAAAGCGACCATCATCCAAGACCCGTCCGACCAAGGCCATTAAAAAGCCGGTTCGGAAGGCCGTCGATGGTGCTTCACGTGACCGCGACGTGCTGCGCATGCTCACGCTCCGCGTGCGCTGTTGCAGCGTCGCTCAGGTGGCGAAGGCAGCATGGGACGACACGCCGACGGGACTGAAGAACTGCAAGGCCCGTCTCAAGGTACTCGCGACGAAAGGCCTCGTCGGCATCGCCACGATGCTCGCTCACCCGGAAGTGAAACTGGAAGGGCCGCTCGCTGTGTGGCAGCCGGGACTGGCGGTGCCCGACCTGGCATCCATCTCACACCGAGGGCGAAAGCGGTGGGGCGAGGTACCAACCCGCACGGAGTTCGTGTACGCCACCCAGCAGGCGGTCACGCTGGTTGGTGGGGCACCGGGCCGCGAGCCACGCCCGAGCGAAGCCACCCACGACCTCCACCTCGCCGCGGTCTATCTCCGGATGCGGGAAGAACTGGCAACACGCTCCGAAAGCTGGCGGTCCGAATCGCTGCTCGCGGCGAACACGTCCATCAAGCGGTCCAAGCCCGGAGACAAGGTGCCCGATGCGATTGTCCGCGATGGTCGGGCAGTGACCGCGATCGAGTTTGTCGGGGAGTACTCCGTGGACAAGCTCACCGCCTTCCACGCCTACTGCAAACGAGCCAAGCTGGGATACGAACTCTGGTGACGCACCGCAACGACCAACGCGACGACCAGATCCTCCGGCACCTCGCCCTGTACCGGATCAGCTTTCGCGTGGTCCTGTCGCGCCAGTTCTTTGGCGGGCGCAGTCCGGGGAACGTCATCACGCGGCTCCTCGCAGAGAGGCGCATCCAGTCCCGGGAAGGGTTGCCGCAGCGCCTCCGTTACTACCAGCTCACAGCAGCGGAGGCGGCAAGGCTCGGCGTGCCGATGGGCCGGACCCGCGCCCCCAAACCCCAGGCGTTCCTCACCCATATCGGGGTTGTCTGGCACTGCTGCGTCGATGCTGACGTTCGCGACCGACGTCGGTTGGAGCACGCGGAGCTTGTCAAGCTCTTTGGGCAAAAGCCCCCCAAGGGTGTGCATGTCTTTCAGGGTGGCTCTGCCCCGCAGGTTCTACGCGTCCTCGTCCCCGGGCCGGCAACACCAGCACGAACGATTCTGAAGGCAGTCCGAAGACGGGTCGAGGCCCTTCAACGGCATCCCACTCTGTCCGCTTGGGTGCGGAACCACCAGTATGCTTTGCTCGTCCTTCTCGAAGGCGAGTCGCGAAGAGTGCGAATCCAGGAGCTAATCAAGAACCATGGGATCGATAAACGAGCCGACATTGACCTCTGCTACGCACCCGACCATCGGACCGCGGCCGATTCATTCCGCCGGGCAGAACGCCGACCGCGACCCACCCAGCGACGTGCTCGGCAGCCCAGGCGATAACTACGACGTCTACAAGTACTCGCCGCCGATGAGTGTGCTGCGGAGGCGCCCGCTTGACTTCGCGCCGCGCTCGACGGCCCGCCACAACTTTGGGCTCTTGCCGGACCTCGCCGCCATGGCCGACATGAGCTTGGCGTATCGGCATCGCGCGTTCCGACAGTCCGAGATCGAGGGAGCAGCGCACAGCCGGGTCGTTTGGCTGTTCGTCGCGGCGGCGGCGCTGCCCATCCCCGCCATATTGCTCGGGAGGCTCGTTCCCATCGTCCCGGCGTTGGCCGCGGCCGCCGTGGTCTCTGTCATGTGGCTTCTCTACCAGCTCATCGTGATGCGCCAGGTTCGCCTTCGTCGGCTCCTCATCGCGGCATGTGCCCCAGCCGCTGTTGTTCTTGCCTTTAAGGCGTTTGCCTTCTTGTTCACCTGGCGCATCCTTGGAGCAGGCATTGGTGCCACCATCGCGTACTTTGTCGCGTTGAAGTACTGGAGGTTGCCCTTTGAGTTCTACCTCGATTGGCTGCACACCCATCCTCGCCTTAAACCCGAGTCGCGGAAAGCGCGGGCACCGCTCGTCACGAAGCCCAACTTCAAACTGTTGGCCATCATCTTGGTGGCGATCGTCTTCGGCCCGCTGTTCTCAACGGGGTTCACGATGCTCGCACTGTGTGCATTGCCCTTCGTGGTGCTCGCGCATCCTTGGTCGAAGTTGGCAACGCTGATTCACACGGCAACCCACATCCTCAGCCCGTACGTCACATACGGTGGAGCCGATGCTCACGCCCCGGGCGTTTGGCGACCGTCACAGCCATACGCGAAACGAAGCCGCGTACTGACTGGGCTTTGCGTGCCATTTATGGTCGCGCTCTCGCTCGGTCTCACTTTGTTCATCCCCATCGGTGACTACTACCTGAAATACGACATGCCGCTCCCCCGGGAGTTCCAGCACGTTTCAATCTACGCTGGACGCTTCCTCGCGGAGCGACCCGAAGAGTGGCTTTTGGTCATCTACGACCGCGTGGTGTACTCCGGCCAGTACCAGTTTCTTGTATGGCTTATCGTGGCGCTCATTGTCGGTGCCGTGCTGCCAGCCGCCTTGCTTGTCACAGTCTTTCAGCGGCCGTTGGAGTTCATGATCAAGCAGCGTGCCGTGGTGGAAGGCGGAACTGACTCCGAAGGGCATGTGTTTGCCGGCCTAGACAACGATGGGCGACCCGAGTGGCAGTGGTATGTCGACCGCATCAAGGACTCTCCGCATTCGACCAACGGACCTCTCGGGGACGAAGTGCGGGAGGCAGACCACCACTTCATCGGCATCGAACCACACGCGGCGTTCCCGGTGCTTCTAGACCAGAAACTGCTCGGCGAGCACTGCTACATGGTTGGAGATTCCGGAAGCGGCAAGACCAGCCAAGGACTGATGCCCCTGCTCATCCAACTCATCCAAGGCCGCCACAACAGCAAAGGCGAGCGCACCAAGTGTCCGCCCATCGTCATCCTCGACCTCAAGGGCGACCCCGCGCTCTTTCATCTCGCTAAACGCGAGGCAGAAGCACGCAGCGTGCCTTTCCGCGTGTTCACTCCCGAGAAGGAGAAGCCCTCGCATTACTTCAATCCGTTCGCCAGCATGGACTCCAAGTACAGGACGGACATCCAGTTGTGCAACCTTCTTATGGATGCTCTCAGCTTGAACCACGGCGAGGGCTACGGGCGAGGGTACTACGGACGTCAGACCCGTGCCTTGCTTCTTGCCGTCATGGAGGGTGCGGGCGGTACCGAAGGCACCGCCGAGAGTGATACAGAATCGAAGGCGAGGAAGCGTGGCTCAAAGTCCAAGAAGCCAACGTCTTTCACAGATCTCTTTGCACGGCTTAAAGAGGTCAAGGGTCAGAACGAGAAGGAGTACAAGGACACGCTCGAACTGCTCGCGACGGTTGAGGCGCTGACGAAGTACAAAATGCTCGCCACCGCGACCTCTCCCGCGCAGCTACCGCACGCTATCCACATGCCGACGGTGCTGGAAAATAACCAAGTCGTGTACTTTTATCTTCCAGCCGCAGTGGAGAGCATAAGTGTCAGAGAAATCGCGAAACTGGCGCTCTACAGCCTTCTGACCGCCTGCATCGACCGCCAGCGCGACAAGCCCGGCGAGCCTCGGCAGGTGTACCTGATCATCGACGAGTTCCAGCGCATCGCCGGTGAGAACTTCCGAGTGATCCTGGAACAGGCCCGGAGTTACGGCATGTCGGTGACGCTGGCGAACCAGTCTGTGTCCGACCTGAAGACCCCAGATGTCGACCTTCGCCCAACGGTACGGACGAACACCCGAGTAAAACGCTTCTTCTCCCTGACTGACCCGCAAGACATCAAGGCGATGGTCGATTCTTCCGGTGAGGAGTTGATGTATGTGCGGAGCTGGATGCAGACCGCTGGAGCTCCGAACTCCGAAATGGTGTCGTCGTTTTACGAGAGTCGCAGCGACGCTCAGGCGATCAAGCCCCGGCTCACGCAGAACGACATCATGGCGATCAGCGACCATCCGCTCGACTCCATCTTGCTCGTCTCACGCGGGAGCGGGTACACGCAGTTCGCTGGCCTGCCGATTCCGATCAGATGCACTTGGCCGATCACCCGCAAAGACAACGATCATCTGAAGACCAAGCCGTGGCCCACCTTTGAGGAGCTTGGTGGCCTCGGGGTTGCGATCGAGAGCGGCGTCTCTCCACTCGACATCGAGCGAGCCCGCGATGCCGAGATCGCCCAAGAAAACTTCGGGCTCTTGCAGAGTCTCAATGCCCAGCGCACCTAAACGCCACATCGCCACGTCGGACATTAAGCGCGCCAAGGAGCACATGGCGACGTACGGCATCGCCACGTTCGCATCGCTGTGCCGCCAAGTGACGCTACACGATCAGAATCGTGCCAGCGCCGTCGTGGCCAGCCTCGTTGAAAGCACGACCTGGCGTCGTTGTTTCTACAGCAAAGACGGTGAACGTCTTGAGTACTTCTCGCCTGCGGTCGCACCGCTCGATACCCCGACACTCCGGTCTCGACTGGCGACGCTCCAGTTCTGCTGCTGCCAGGACCAGCCCAGACCAGCGCTCGTGCGGCCTGCGCTGACCGAGTTGGTGAAGTCCGTGATGACAAAGGCCAAACTCACTCTCCCAGACAATGGCCTCTGCTACGTGCATCAGGCCAACAAGCAAGAACCTCGTCGATTGTCGCTCATCAGAGTCTGTCCGAAGGGCAGACTGGAACGCTCGATTGAGGAGATCGATGCCCTGGTGTCATCCCGTGAGTTCGCACTCTGGAGGTACGTGGCGATGGGGAACGCGTTCGTGCTCACCTACCTGTGGCCGGGAAGCCAATCAGACGCGTGCGAGCTGAGTCGTTGGATTCGCAGAAGAGTGCCGCTGAGCCGGCTCGGCCCGGACCCGACGCCCATTCCAGTATGGGTGTACGCGGTCCCGAAAGCCGACCTGTGACCACCCCGTCCGCTGTGATCCCGAACTATCCAAAAAAGACAAAACCCCCGCAGGGGTTTTGTCCCACTCGCCGTCGCCGGAGTCGGTCAAAGACCAGTTGCGGCGTGTGAGCCCTTGATGTCCAGTTGCGCAATGCTGTCGGACGAGCTCGGGCGAGTTGCACACGGATTGGGTCACAGGGACTGAATCCGCGCGTGTCCCACCAGTTTTTTAGCCTTGTTGGTGGGGTACAAGGAAAGGAAACACGATGCCTGACGATACCACCCTGCCGAGTGCCGCCAACCCCAATCTGAAAGTGCTTGCGTTCCCCCGTTGTCTGTGGTACGCAAAGCCCATGTCGAGAACCACAGAATCGCTCTTCAATCGCACCCGGCTCAACGAGACCGCCTGGAGTTGGCCGATTCCACCCACCAGTTGTGAAACGGCCACGGATGGTGCCGGAGGGCTCGGCCTTCGCCCGACCCGTGATCCAGCATTCAAGCTTCAGGTCAATGACCAGGGCCGCCCGTCGTCCGCGCGGATCTGGTGCCTCATGCTCCTTGCGCTGAACGTGTCCCTCTGGACCATGCGTCATGCTCCCGTCACGACACAGGAGGTGGAAGCAACCGCACCGCCGGGCGATGCGGCACCTCTTGAGCCGCGGCTCGAAGGGGAGGGATGAGCGTGACATCGACTTGGAAAGTGAAGCCGCACGGTTAGGTGCGACTTCACAGGGGACTAGAAGCTGAAGAACTCGATCAGTTGAGCGAGTGCAAAAGCAGCAAGAACCCACAACGCCGTAAGCTCCCAACGCATTGGTGGCTGACGGAAGGCTCCCAAGTAATAGACAAGCTGCCGCTTGTTATCCCTGTGAACCAACACCATGGTGCCGTAGAACGGACGCCGATGCAGCTCGTTGCCGGCTGAATTGAGCACCACAACTTCGTCGAAGCTGCGCACTGATGGCGGTCTTTGCCCGTTGCCTGGGATGAGTAGCTTTGCCATGTTGTCCTTGTTTGTTTTGGTTTTCACATGGAGTTGGCCTTTCGGCTCTCCCTCATGCCCCGCGGGGCATGAGGCAAAGCCCGAGCAACAAGCTGGCGGGACAAGCCGCCGTGCCTCTGGAATCACCACCCCAGAGGCGAAGGTGGAAAATCGTGCGACAACGAGTCGCGTGAAGTTGTACGTGCCCCAAGCCATGCTGTGCAGCTGCTCGGGCTCAATGATCACGATTGGTGTTTCCCCAGTACTCAGCCGTGTGCAATCAGGGTCAGAAACCATGCGTTGCAACGCGACTTAACGACCAGCCCCTCAGACTCAGAACCGATCCGGCAGGGTGGGAGAGTTAGACTAGCGGGCACGGCCATCGTGCCGATTCGCTCGCCATCCTCGGGGGCCCCACGGTGAGCCCCGAGGATGACGACCGAATCCGGCAGAGCAAACAATTGAAACGAGCGGGAGACTGCGGCAGGCCCGCTACTTGACCGGCCCTTGCGGTTGTGGCATGGTGCCGTCGTCTTTGATGTGCAACGCCGTGTAGAAGTATCCCGGCACGCGGCATCCTGACCACAAGCCAGGACGCCGCTCCGTCGTATCCCACAAGGTTGTCAAACCAGTTGGTTCAACGCGAGCGACGCGGTGCGTGCGATCACGCGCACCCCAATCTCCAACCCCAGCACGGGTTGTCCGCGTCGCGTGACGTGGACAGCCCGTCCTCTCTTGAAGGAGGTCCACCGTGGCCACCGCTCTGAAGCTCAGCGCAGAACCCAAGCGTCCCAATGTTCGCATGCTTGACATCGACCAGCTCCTCCCCACCGCCGACAACCTGCGCCGCAGGATCACCAACGGCTCGGTGGAGTCGCTGGCCAAGTCGATCGCTCGCGAAGGGCTGCTGCATCCGATCGTGGTGCGGCCGCACCCCAGCGAAGAAGGCAAGTGGGAGATCCGAGCCGGCGAACGCC
>ENA-ORBV01010734-ORBV01010734.1-microbial-mat-metagenome-genome-assembly--contig:-NODE-10734-length-14571-cov-4.523113_pt1 | contig 14571 bp, 6 predicted proteins | sample MGYA00237777_ERZ505514 | MGnify/ENA primary metagenome ERZ505514 (study PRJEB26160, sample SAMN06269048) | microbial mat metagenome | isolation source: Oligotrophic lake microbial mat | place... | reverse complement strand
GGCGAGCTGGTTGTTGAGCGAGTCTTTACCGGAGACGAAGGGGGTGCGGTAGGCCTTGGCGGCGTCGTAGCAGCCCAGGCATGCGCGGACGAGCGAGGCCATGTTGGCGGGCTTGGCGCAAGAAGGCCAGCAGAAGTTGTCGAGGATCGCGAGACGCGTCGGATCGGCCCCGGTGCAGACAGCGTTGCGGACGCACTCGTCGATGGCGGCGAGAGCCATTTGGTACGGATCGCCGCCGAGGGCCGGGTCGCCGAGGCCGGTTTGGAGGCCGCAGGTAATGGCGATCCCGCGGCCCGAGCCTGGAACGGGTTCAAGAACGGCGGCGTCGGACGGCCCGCGCCCGAGCGGGCCTACGAGGGGCTTGATCACGGTGGCCCCGCGGACCTCGTGGTCGTATTGGCGGATGATCCAGTGCTTGCTGGCGATGTTGGGGTGAGCAAGGAGCGCCAGCAGCGCGGCGTCGGCCCGCTTGGCGGCGACGGGCGCGGGTGTGGCCGGGGCGGAAGGCGACCAGTGCGCGTCGCGCGTGGGCATGGGGATGCCGTCGTGGATGAAAGCCATGGAGAGGCGGCCGACTTCACGGCCGCTGTGGAGGAGAACAAGGTCGGCGTCGGGCGTGCCGAAGTGGCCAAGGTCGGCGCAGTCGACCGACTCCTCGGCGCAGATGCGGCGGACGGCATCGACGTTTGTGGGCGGGACGGCGAGGACGATCCGCTCCTGGGCTTCGCTGATCCAGATCTCGGTGTAGGAGAGGCCCGGGTACTTGAGCGGGGCGCGGTCGAGGTGGACCTCGGCGCCGAGCTTGGAGCCCATCTCGCCGATGGCGGAGGAGAAGCCGCCGGCGCCGCAATCGGTCATGCCGTTGTAGAGCGGGCGTTCAAACTCATCGCGGGCGCGGATGACGGCGTCGAGGAGCTGCTTCTCGGTGACGGCGTTACCGATCTGCACGGCGTGGGCGAACTCGTCGGCGGCGGTGTGTTCGAGCTGCGCGGAGGAGAACGTGGCGCCGTGAACACCGTCGCGGCCTGTGCGGCCGCCGATGGCGATGATGTGGTCGCCGGGCTGGGCGGCCCCGTGGATCTTGTCGCGGGGGATGAGCCCGATGCAGCCGCAGAAGACCAGCGGGTTGCCGACGTAGCGGTCATCGAAGGCGACGCCGCCGTGGACGGTGGGGATGCCCATGCGGTTGCCGTAGTCGCGGACGCCGGCGACGACCTGGGTGAGGATTCGACGCGGGTGGATCGTGCCTGGCGGGAGGGCGACGGTGCCCGCGCCGGCGTCGCCGACGTAGTGATCCGGGAAGGCGACGCAGAAGACGTCTGTGTTGGCGATGGGGCGGGCCCCGAGGCCTGTGGCGATGATGTCGCGGATGCACCCGCCGACGCCGGTGGCGGCCCCGCCGTAGGGCTCGATGGCGGAGGGGCGGTTGTGGGTTTCGACCTTGATGCAGATGCCGTGCTGGTCGTCGAAGGCGATGACGCCGGAGTTGTCGACGAAGACGGAAAGAGCCCAGTCGAGCCCGTCGGCGATCAGCTCGTGAGTGGCGGCGGCGACGGTGCTCTTGAGAAGGTTCTTGATGGTGACGGTGCCGTCGGGCTCGACGCTGACGCCGGGGCGGCCGGTCCAGTCGATAGGGGTCCATTGGCCGGGGCCGGCGGGCTGCGTATAGCGGACTGTGCTCTTGAGAGTCTTGTGAACGCAGTGCTCCGACCAGGTCTGGGCCAGTGTTTCGAGCTCGATGTCGGTCGGCTCGCGGTCGCGGCGGCGGTACTCGGTTTGGATGGTCCGCATCTCGTCGAGGGAGAGAAACAGGTGAGCCTCGCGCGACAGCTTGGTGAGCTGCTCGTCGCTGAGGCCGCGAATGGCGACGTGGGCTAGGGCGTGGTCGTGTGCCGCGGCGGCGGGGAATGCGACGGGGGTCCAGGGGGCGAGGTGAACACGCTGGATGACGGGGTTGGCGAGGAGGCGTTTGGCCAGGACTTCGGCTTGCTGATCGGAGACGCCTTCAAGGTCGTAGCGCCAGCCGGTACTGACGCGGGAATCGACGCCGAGCAGGTCGCGCACGGCCAGCTCAACGGACTGGGCCACCGGGTCCATGACGCCGGTTCCCGTCGTGGTGAAGACGGCGACGCTAAAGCTGAAGGCGCGCAGGAATGGATCGCCAAGCCCCAGTGCATCGAGTCCCTGCAACGCCTCGTTGCCCAGAGCGAGGTAGGCAAGCGCGAAGAAACCGTTCAGCAGCAGGAGCCCACCGGCCAGCCAGCCGAGGAAGGTGGGCCAGCGGGCGTTGAGCGCGCTGAGATAGAAGCGCTCGGCACGTTGCGCACCGAGCCCATACTTGCGACTGGTCGGCAGGCCGTCGCGCGAGAGAAAGCGTCCGCGCACTGCCTGCGCCACGACGCGCCCGAAGCCAAGATCGGCTTGGTCCGCGGCATGTGGCGTCGGGGACTCGGCGTCGCTGGAATTGTCAGTGGTCACGGTAGCCTGGGAGGTCTGGGGAGACAGGGCGATCCGGCCGACGCTCCTCACTGGTAGCGCGGGCGATCAATCGTACGTGCAACTACATCCCGCTCAGCAGGATGGCGCTGGCATCGTCGTCTCCGCTTTCACGCATGCGCGGTGTCCGTTTGAGTGGCGCGGCCGAGCCGAACAATTCCTCCGAGCGAAGGCTGGCGTCGACGGTGTCGAGCGCGCGGCCCATTTCCTCACGCGCTCGCTTGACCGCGCCGCGATATGACATACGATAGAGTGCGATCGTGCCCAACGCTACCGCCGCGCCGACTCCGAGCGCAGGTGCCGCAACGGCCGCCGCGCCTAACGCGACGAGTGTCTTGGCGCCCACAAGCCCTCCTAGGCTGGCGCCGATCGATCCCATCACACCGGCCAGCACCGCCCCCCCATTCACGTTGCGCCGGACGCCGGGCCTGAGGTCGACATACATCGTGACTTCGCACGAACCCGGCGATCCCGGGGCATCGCGCAAGGTGACCTGTATCGACTTGGCCTCAAGCTGCATCCGAGTGCCATACCACGTGAGGTTGAGCCCGGCCGATGCCACCCCCATGGTGCTTGTCACGCCGGGCAGGTCGAAGACCAGGACGCCACGGTCCAGTGGGTGGCCGCCCACCGGTGCCTCGAGCGTGAGCTCGAATGGCGAGTGTTGCAGGGCCATGCCGAGCGCCGGCGGCACGCGTGTGGGTGACGAGGCGAAAATGCGGGTGACGGCGCAACTTCGCTCACGAGTACCCAGCAGTTGCGTGGCCCGACGTTCCTGCCAGCCACTGGAGTCGGCGGTCGGCACCGCTCGCGAGGCGCCGGCCACCCCGACCGGCAGTTCGGCGAGTGCGAGGGCGACAAACTTTTGAGAGATTCCGGCCTCGATGGCTGCTGCTTGCACGTGGCGCAGGCGATAGCCGTCGGATGGGGTACTCGTGTTGGTCGTGGGCGATGTGCTGTTCGACGCGAGCGATGAGCTCACCTGCGTCGTGTCCAACCGTTGGAGTGCATCTGCCTGCAGTTGCGCCGCCCGTTGCCAGAGCGCGGCGGCCTGCTGCTCGCTCAGCACCACTTCTCCTGGCGCCGCACACAGGGCGGCGTGCGACTCGGCTGCTTCCATCGCCGCGCCTAACGCATCGGCCAGCGCTTCGCCATTCTGCAGACGGGATGCCGGATCTTTGGCCAGGCAGCGATCGATGACGGCTGCCACCTGCCGCGGCACATCGGAGGCTATCGAGGTCAGCGGTGGGGCGGGTCGCGTGGCATGGGCCACGAGGACGGCCGATGCCACTGTCTCCGGAAACGGGAGCGTTCCGCTGAGCGCATAAAAGCCGACCACGCCTAACGAATAGAGATCGCTTCGCCCGTCGAGGGCGTCGCCCGCCACCTGCTCCGGACTCATGTAGTGCACCGTGCCCAGCACGTGTCCCGACGCCGTAAGTCCATCGGCCACTGCCGAGTCGCGGGCAATGCCGAAGTCGGTGACCAGCGCGCGGCCAGACGCCCGGTCGATCATGATGTTCTCGGGCTTGACGTCGCGATGCACTACGCCGCGTGCGTGTGCATACGCGAGCGCCCACGCCACCTCGCGCAGGTAGCGCACCCCTTCGGCCGCCGGCAGTGGCCCGCGCGCGCTCACCCGCTCGGCCAGAGTTTCCCCATCCACGTAGGCCATGGCGAAGAAGGCGTGATCGCCCACCGCATCGGCATGATGAACGGGGACGATGTTGGGGTGTGAGAGTTGCGCCGCCGTTCTCGCCTCGCGCAGAAAGCGTTCGCGGGTCTCGGGATCCCCGGCCAGGTGCACCGGCAATGCCTTGAGTGCTACCAAGCGATCGAGGGTCAGGTCGCGAGCGAGATACACGATGCCCATTCCACCGCGACCCAGTTCCCGTTCGATTGCGTACCGTCCGGCGAGTGCGGCGCGGAGGCCGTCGGGGGGCGGGGAGGGGAAAGCACTCTGACTCGGCATCGCACGTGGGCTAGGGTTCGGCGCAGAACTCTGCATAGAACTCGGTATAGAACTCGGCGTAGAACGAAGCGAAGGACTCGGAATCGTATTCGGCATCGCACTCGGCTCCACACTTCGTGTCGTACCAGGCATCAGGGGGCTCATGAGTACGGCGATATACGGCTGCCCTCGCCGAGAGGTTTCCGGTGGTGACGTCAGCGTAACTTAGTCGATACAATAGGATCCTCCTCGCCCGACTTCCAGGCCAGCAGGGGCCACCAGCGCTGCACGGCGGCATTGAGATCGGGCTCGATACTCTCCCCCGGCCTTGGCGTGCGAACCGACACGCCGAGCTTGGCCGCAGCGGCGATTGAACGCTCGACTGGTTCCGTCCAGCCATGATAGGCGAGGGCAAAAAGCCCCCAGTGTATCGGTAGCAAAACGCGTCCGCGCACCATGCGGTGCGCCATGACCGCCTGCTCGGGGCCGATATGCCAGTCGGGCCACGTCCGATGGTACTGCCCCGACTCGATGATGGTCACGTCGAACGGCCCGAGTCGCGCCCCGATTGTGTCCATGCCGGGAAAGAGCCCGGTATCGCCCGAGAAATAGGCGCGATGGGTGGGACCGATGATCGCGTATCCGGACCAGAGGGTCGCGCCTTGATCAAACAGATGCCGTCCCGAGGCGTGGCGCGCCGGCGTGGCGACGATCTCGATACCAGCCACCGGCACGCGCTGCCACCAGTCGACCTCCACAATGCGCGATTCCGGAATGCCCCAGTACACAAGGTGCGCTCCGACGCCCAGCGGCACGATGAATGTAGTCGTCCATTCGCGCATGGCGACCATCGTGCGATAATCGAGATGGTCGTAGTGGTCGTGCGAAATGATGACGGCGTGGGGAGTGGGGAGGTCGGCGAGGGCGATGGGTGGTGCGAACCAGCGTCTTGGACCGATCCAGGTGAATGGGGACGGACGCTCGCTCCAGACGGGATCGGTGAGGATGCGTACGCCGTCGAGTTCGATGAGTGTCGAGGAATGGCCAAACCAGGTGATGCGCAACCCCGACCGCGGGGGCGTGGCGAATCGATCGCGCGACATCGGCATCACGCCGAGGGACGATTGCGGCGACACATCGGGACTGATGGACCGCATGGCCGCGAGCGCACCCCAGAAGTCGTTGGACATGGGCTGTGGATTCTCGAAGTGGCCGTCCGTCCACTGCGGCGAGCGCTCCATGCGCGCTCGCCGAGCACCGACGGCGCGATGACCAAACGATTGCCAGCCGTCGGCTATGATGCCGATGCTAGCGACCATCACCATCCCACCGATCGCAATCAGGGTGCGTCGCCTGCGAAAGGGACGGCGGACCGTCATGATCGGGCCGACATCGACGAGGTGCGCGATCCACCCTTCGCATAACGCTTCGACTTGATGCGCGATCCGCCGCTCGCATAGCGCTTCAACATGTACGATGCGGCAGGTACGCGACGGTGCGGCATCAGGTCACTACGGTAGGCGACTGCCGCCCGGTGCGTGCGGGCAATTCCGAGAGCTCGAGCGCCGCCGTCAGGTACGGCGCCAATGCTTCTTGGGGATCGCGGTCCTGTCGCGCCGGGTCACCTTCGTGCGATTCAACGTACAATCGCAGCGTCGCCCCGGAAGTTCCCGTACCGGATAAACGGTACACGATGCGCGCGCCCGACGCGAAGAGAATGCGCAACCCCTGACCCTGGCTCACGCTGCCATCTACCGGGTCGAGATACGAAAAATCATCCGCCACTGTCACACGGTCCTCTGCCAGCGGTTGTCCGGGAAGCGTCGCGAAGTGCGCGCGCACGTTCTCCATGACACCGTGCGCGGCGATGCTGTCCACTTCTTCGTAGTCGTGCCGCGTGTAGTAGTTGCGGCCGAAACGCTTCCAGTGGGCCCGCACGATGTCTTCCACCGACTCGCGACGAGCGGCCATGATGTTCAGCCAGAAGAGAACCGCCCACACGCCGTCCTTCTCTCGCACGTGGTTGGACCCCGTCCCGAAGGATTCCTCGCCGCAGAGCGAGACCATTCCCGCGTCCATCAGGTTTCCGAAGAACTTCCAGCCGGTCGGGGTCTCGTAGCACGGAATGCCTAACGCCTGGGCCACGCGGTCGGCCGCGCCGGAGGTGGGCATGGAGCGGGCGATGCCGGCAATGCCTCCCGCGTAGCCCGGTATGAGGGTGGCGTTGGCAGCCATGATCGCAAGGGAGTCGGAGGGCGTGACGAAGAAGCGTGCCCCAAGAATCATGTTGCGGTCACCGTCGCCATCCGACGCCGCTCCGAAGTCGGGAGCGTCGGGGCCGAACAACTCCTCGACGAGGTCATGCGCATAGGTGAGGTTGGGGTCGGGATGGCCGCCACCGAAATCGGGGAGGGGGACCCGGTTGATTACCGTACCGGCGGCTGCCCCAAGCCGGTGCTGGAGAATGTCTACCGCGTAGGGGCCGGTGACGGCGTGCATGGCGTCGAATCGCAGGCGAAAGCGCTCGCTGGCGATGAGGGCGCGGATTGCCGGGAAATCGAAGATCGATTCCATGAGTGCCGCGTAGTCCGCCACGGGGTCGATCACCTCCACCTGGAGCGCACCTAACGAATGCGTGCCCAGCTGACCGAGGGGAATATCGGCGCCCTCCTCCATCCGGTACTGCTCAATGCTGCGCGTGTGCTCGGCGATGGCCGCTGTGATCCGCTCGGGCGCCGGGCCGCCATTGGCCACGTTGTACTTGATACCGAAGTCGCCGTCCGGCCCCCCCGGATTGTGGCTGGCGGAGAGGATGATTCCGCCATCGGCACGGCGAAGTCGAATGAGATGCGATGCGGCGGGCGTGGAGAGTACGCCGTCGCGTCCAACGATGACGCGCCCCACGCCGTTGGCAGCCGCGATGCGCAGGACGACTTGAATCGCCTCCGCATTGTGAAAGCGTCCGTCACCTCCGAGCACGAGCGTGGCGCCGGTGGTGAGCGTGACCGCGTCCAGGAGCGACTGCACGAAATTCTCCAGATAGTGTGGCTGCTGGAACACGCGCACCCGTTTGCGGAGCCCCGAAGTGCCGGGCGTCTGATCGGGGAAGGGGGTGGTACGAACTATCATGCGACGGGATGCTCATGGCCGAACGTGGCGGCGACCTCGCGATATCGAGGCCGCCGGAGAACTATCGATGCAAGAGTCTGTCGGCGAAAGTGGTGAGGCGAGGATCGTGGAGGAAGGCGTCTCTCCACCGAATGCGCCCGTTTCTCGTCGCGTCCTCCACGCCCACGGTGAAGTGCGGAAGTGTCTCGGCAAGAATGAAAGGCCATATGCTGGTGCAATCACGGCAGCTTTGATATTTCACGCCCTCCGCGAACCTCTCCGAACTCTGCGGTAAATAATCCTCGTCGCCGTGATCGAATGGAGGGTCACGGGCCGCTAGTCACGCACGGTCACGCTGAGTCGTACATGACGTGGAGCGCCCGGCGTGATGTTGTTGTTATTGGTGGCGGATGCGAAGTAGGCCGTGTCGAGCAGATTCTCCACGTTCACTTGCATTCGCAGATGCTGAGTTGGCGCATAGAATAGCGCTCCGTCGAAGCGGGCGAAGCCGGGGAGAGTCACGGAGTTGTCGGTTGACGTGAACTCCGCCGACTCGTACATCGTACCAATCCCAATGCCCCAGTGTGACGACAGGTCAACGCGGTTCCAGAGCGAAACCACGTGCCGGGGAAACAGGGGAAGGCGAGCGCCGGAGCGCGCCGTGGCGGAAAGGTTCTTCGTAATCCTCCCATCGCTCAGCGAATAGCCACCCATCGCACTCCACCTCGTCGAGAGCCGTCCGCTGACGCCGAGCTCCACGCCTTTGGTCTCCTGGCCATCGACCAACTGGAAGCGCGTGACGTCGGCTGGATCGGCAATCGCGATGTTGCGCCGTTCCAGTCGGTAGCCGGCGGCCGTGAGCGAGAGGTAGGGCGTGGCGTCCCACTTGGCGCCGACTTCATAGTTGCGGAACGCTTCGGGGTCGAGCGTTGCGTTGGACAGGGACAGCGACGCCAGTTGTTCTCCGGCCCTCGGAAGGTAGGAGCGGCTGTAGCTCGCGTAGAGCGAGGTGGCTGCACGTGGCTTGTAGACGAGGCCAACTCGTGGCGAAAGGGGCACGTCGAGACTCGTTAGGGTTGCCCCGGTGCGCCTGTTCTCGACGTCCATGGCGAAGCGGTCTACCCGCAGGCCGATGATCCCGTGAAGCCATGGCGCGAACTCCACCTGATCCTGCACGTACAGGGAGGCGAGGTACGCCGTACCAGCATTGTTGGCGTCGGTCGCGCTGGGGCGAAAGGTGAGAGGAATGGACACCTGTGGTGCGCTGACGCTTGCGGATGCCGTGGTCGAAGTACCGTTGAAGTAGCCGCTGGTGCGGACGTTTTCGCTGGTTTGGCGCGCGAGCTCGAGGCCAACTAGCACCGTATGGGTCATCCAACCAACACGTGCGACGCCGGTGAGGTTGGTCTGATGAAAGAGGTTCTGCCGCTGCGCCGCTGCGTTGTAGGCCGAGACGTTGAAGGTGGCGCCGTCGATGGCTACGGCTCCTGAAAAGACGTTCTGATAGAACTTGTCGTAGTCCGCATAACTGGTATGGCTCTGCAGCGAGAGGGAGGGACTCCACGCGTAGTCCGCCGAGGTGGTGAGGTGACGGACCGTGGCATTGGACTCGCTCAGCGCGGGATCGCCGAAGAATGACTTGGCGTCGGTGTGTAGAGGGCGACCATGGTACGAGGGAATGCCGCGATCGGCCGTGCGATTGTCGGTGAAGTACTCGTAGCCGAATCGCACGGTCGCACGCTCCCCGACGGCCAGCGCCAGAGTGGGGTTGACGCCCGCACGTCGCAACCCGACCGCCGTGCGGTAGGTGTCGGAGTCCTCGAGCATCCCCGTAACGCGTACGGCGGCACGATTGCCAAGACCTTGCCCCAAGTCGGCGACGAGGCGCCGATTGTTCCACGAGCCACTTTGAAGCGTTATCTCGCGAGGGTGGCTCCAGTCGGCATGCTTCGTGACCCGATTGATCACTCCCCCAACTCCACCCCGTCCAAAGGTCATCGCGTTGGCGCCCTTGAGCGCCTCGATGCGGTCGATGTTGTAGAGATCGCGGAAGTACTGCGCGTCGTCGCGCACACCATCAACGAAGAAATCGGAAGTGGACGTATTTCCCCGCAGCACCAACGCGTCGCGATTTCCCTCGCCCTGCGAGACCGAGATCCCGGGCAGGTAGCGGGCAACATCGGACATTCCCTGCATGCTCTGATCGCGCATCAACTCACGCGTGACCACGGAGATGGACTGCGGCACGTTGAGGAGGGGCGTGTCGGTCTTGGTCGCGCTGCGACCGCGGTTTGCCAGGTAGCCGACGACCGGTCGCGCACGCGGGCTGGTGATTCTCACCCGAGCGAGCTGGGCGCGCCGAACAGCGGCAGAGTCGGCGGCTTTGGGTGCTGCTGAATCGGCGGCGGACTGTGCCCAACCCCTCGCGGGAAGCGTGCTGAGCGCGATCGCGGAAGTGAGGCAGGCAAGAGTGATCGCGCGATAGCGGAGCGAGGAGCGACGGGGCATGAGGGTTCAGAAGAAATGATTAAATGAGAATGATTCTCAAACATGGTTCTCCAGAACTAACGGCTTATCCCGAACAAATCAATCGGCAATTTTCATATGCGCGATTTTCGTGCTCCCGAGCGGCATCGATCCCAACGGTCACGACGAGCACAAGCGCCTCTCGAGCGTCTCAGTCACGCCGGGATCCTTGTCCACGTTAGGAACTTTGGCGCCCGCGGGGTGCGTGGTTCGGCAACTGCGAGAAGCGTGACTACCCAATCGCGGTACGGAGCCTCACATTTTCCGCATCCCTTCTCCCCTCCCGATGCGACACCTGCTCGTTATTCCCGCACTCCTGTTCGCTAGCGCTTCCTCGTTGTTGGGCCAGGATCTTTCTACGCTGCCCTGGCGTGAGATCGGACCGGCGTCGTTCGGAGGTCGCATCGACGACATCGAGGCGGTGCCAGGACGGCCGAACACCATCTTCGTCGGGACGGCCGGCGGGGGCGTGTACCGATCGACGAACAATGGGACGACCTGGACGGCGGTCTTCGATCGGGATGGTCGCTCAACCTCCATCGGCGACATCGCCATCGCACCGAGCGACCCCAACGTGATCTGGGTGGGCACGGGTGAGCCTAACAATCGGCAGAGTTCAACGTGGGGCGACGGGGTCTATCGCTCGCTCGACGGAGGGAACTCCTGGACACACATGGGGCTCAAGGAGTCGCACCACATTGGTCGGGTGGTGATCCATCCCCGCGATCCGAGCACGGTCTTCGTCGCCGCGTTAGGTCACCTGTGGGGGCCTAACGCCGAGCGTGGAGTGTATCGCACGAGGGACGGCGGGAAAACGTGGCAGAAGGTGCTGGCCGGTAACGATGTCACGGGCGCGGTGGACGTCGCCATCGACCCCGACGGCCGCACGCTGTACGCCGCGCTGTATCAGCGGCAGCGGAAGGGGTTCGGCTTCGTGGGTGGAGGCCCGGGGAGTGGTCTCTTTCGTTCGCTGGACGGTGGCGATACGTGGGAGAGGCTCGCTGCTGGTCTGCCAAATGGAATCGTCGGGCGTATCGGCATCGCCATCGCTCCGAGTGAGCCGAGCCGTGTGTATGCGATCGTGGAGCACGAAAAGGGCGGCGTCTTCAGGTCGGACGATCGGGGGTCGACGTGGAGGCGCACGATCGCGCTCAACCCGCGCCCCATGTACTACTCGCAGATTCGCGTTGACCCGAAGCATCCCGACAAGGTCTGGGTGGCGGCGTCGAACCTGCACAAGTCGATCGATGGCGGCAAGACCTTCACCACCGACAGTACCGGCGATCGAATTCACGTCGATCATCACGCGCTCTGGCTCGACCCGGCCGACGGTGACCACATGATGCTGGGCAACGACGGTGGGTTGTACTTCTCGTACGATGGCGCCAGGCACTGGGACTTTGTCGACAATCTTCCCATCGGGCAGTTCTACGATATCGATGTGGATAGTCGCGACCCGTACTTCGTGTACGGTGGCACACAGGACAACGGGACATGGGGCGTCCCGGTGCGCACGCACAATGGCGTGGGGATCACGAACGCGGATGTGCTCAACGTCGCGTACGGTGACGGGTTCTATACGGTGACCGACCCGATCGATCCCCGCTACATCTACGCCAACTCGCAGAGCGGGCGCGCCTATCGGGTACAGCTGGGATCGCGCGAAGAGCGGGGGATTCGCCCCGTCCCCATCGACGCCAAGGAGACGTACCGCTTCAACTGGAGCACACCGATGCATCGTTCGCCCCACGACGGGCGCACCGTGTACTACGGCGGTAACAGACTCTTTCGCACGAGTGACGCGGGTGAAAGTTGGGACGTGATCAGTCCCGATCTCACCCGTGCGCTCGACTGGAAGAAATTGACCATTATGGGGATCGTCCGCGACTCGACCACGCTCTCGCGCGACGATGGCGTGAGTGACTACGGCACCATCACCTCCATATCCGAGTCGCCGAAACGTGCGGGGGCGCTGCTGGTCGGCACCGACGACGGCAACGTGCAGCTCTCGGCCGACACCGGACAAACGTGGACCAACATCTCCACGCGCTTCCGCCTACCGGGGCCCCGCTGGGTGAGCCGGGTGCTGTGGAGCGCTCACGATGCGCGCACGGCCTACGTCGCGTTCGATGGGCATTACGATGACGACATGGCGCCCTATCTGTTCAAGAGCACGGATGCGGGAGGCACATGGAATTCGCTATCGGGCGATTTGCCGGCCGGGCATTCGGTGAAGGTGATCGAGGAGCATCCGAGCAATCGTGACGTACTCTTCGCCGGCACGGAGTTCGGGTTGTACGTGACATTCAACGGCGGTCGTAGCTGGGTGCACGCCGGCGGGAAGCTGCCTCGCGTTCGCGTGGACGACATCGCGGTGCACCCGAAAACCCACGATCTCGTGCTCGGTACCCACGGGCGGAGCATCATCGTGCTCGATGACCTCTCCCTCTTCGAAGGCGGCCCGCCGGTCGTTGCGGCTGGCGACGCACGCCTGTTACCCATTCGACCGGCCATCCAGCGCTTCATCACGCGCGTGCTCCCAACTCCAGGAGCCCGTGCGTTTCAGGCGCCGAATCCTCCCGCGGGGGCGCTCATCACATACGTGTTAGGCGGCCCTCCGGGAACGGGCGATTCGGTGGTACAGGTGCGCGTGACCGATGCGGGTGGAACGGTGGTTCGCCGACTGACGGGTCCGTCCGCCGCCGGCATTCACCGCATCGGCTGGGACCTGCACCACGCTCGCTCGCCCGGTGTGACCGACGCGGACGAAGGATGGTTCGGTTCGCCCACAGGCGCGTGGGTTCTTCCGGGTCGTTATACCGTCATCCTCTCGGCGCGCGGCAAAGAGGTGTCACAACAGGTGGAGGTGCGGGCTGACGACCGGCTCGAGGTGGCTGCGCCGGCACTGCAGGCGCGTCACGCGGCCGCGTTACGGCTGGCCGCGCTGCAGAAGTCGTTTAATGACGGCGTCGAGCTGCATAAGAAGATGGTGGCGGAGCGGGCGCGAATTGACGACGTGCTCAAAGGCGATGCGCCGAGACGCGACTCCTTGGCGGCGCTGATGCGGACGGTCGGCCAGCAGCTCGATTCGTTAGGCGGCCGGTTCCGTCCCGGCTTCGGCGGCCCGAAGTTTGACTTCCTCGATCTCGACGGCGCGTTGCAAGCGTCGTCTACCGGCCCTAGCGTGGCGCAGCAGCGGACCCTGAATCACCTGGCGGCCAAGGTGCGTGAGGATCTCTCGGCGCTCAATGCGTTCCTAGCCGGCGCGTTCGCAGAGATGCAGCGACGTGGCAGTGCAGGGACGGCGCTCCTGGCGCCGGTGGTGGTGCCATAGGGCGATACGAAGGGAAGTGCAGAAGACGGGACGTGCAGAAGACGAGAAGACGGGAAGACGGGAAGTGCAGAAGACGAGAAGACGAGAAGACGAGAAGACGAGAAGACGAGAAGACGGAAAGACGAGAGGACGAGAGGACGGGTGTGGTGGGTGGCGAAAACTCGTCGACGCGACGTATTCTCATTTGGGGCTGAGCGCACTGTGGTTCGGTGGTGCAGAACGTTCCGCATTTTTCGAGGGGTGACTCATGAGCAAGAAAGGACGGAATCAGATCCCGGATTTTTCACCGAAGCCGAAGGGGCTGCCGGTGTCGGGCGTGTTGCCGCCGAAGGGGAAGAAGGTTGCCCCGCCGCGCGCGCCCACGGTAAAGCCGCCGGCTACGTCGTCCAAGTCGGGGAGAAGGGGGGGGTAGGCGTTGGGTTGGCGCTGTCGAGTGTCGGCGACAACCCGTATGTTGCTGGGGCGAGCGTGGGGGCTCGCGCGGGTTCACTTCGGGCGGAGGTAATGAAATGAGGTGTAGCATCTCGTCACTGATGACGCTGCTTGTGCTCGGCTCGGCGAGCACCGTAGCAAAAGCGCAGGGATGGATCAAGATGCCGAACGGGTCGTTGGCGTATGTGGCTGACTACACGACGACGGGCATCTTCTCGTGTGGCAATCCGAGATTCATCCTTGGCAAGTGTTTGGCGATGGGGAATTCGGTGACTGTCTGGAAGGGAAACTCCTCGGCCACCATTACCTACACAGGAGTGAACCAGACGCTTGTCGCTCCGAGTACCCGCTCTCGAACGATCGAACTTGGGAACCTTCAGACCACGTTTTCGGGAGCGGGTCCGAAGCTCTTTCCTTCACTGATCGCCAGCGGAGCTAGGCTCTTCTATCTCGGCGTTGGAATCACCACAACGAGTCCGATGGTGTCGACCGGCTACGTCAACTTCGGCTTCGCCACCAGGCCGCGGGGGCTGGTTGCTGTTACCGGTGGCGTCTCCACAACACGATTTGCCGTGGCGCCTCCCCCTCCCCCCGCCACCTACAGTGGCATGCCGCTGGGCAAGCTGAGCTATCCGCTCCTGGAGACCAACGAAGAGATCCATGACATCACGGCTCGCGTCTCCCTGTCTCTTATACACATCTGACGCTGCCGACGAATAGAGAG
>ENA-ORBV01010729-ORBV01010729.1-microbial-mat-metagenome-genome-assembly--contig:-NODE-10729-length-14574-cov-5.025867_pt1 | contig 14574 bp, 13 predicted proteins | sample MGYA00237777_ERZ505514 | MGnify/ENA primary metagenome ERZ505514 (study PRJEB26160, sample SAMN06269048) | microbial mat metagenome | isolation source: Oligotrophic lake microbial mat | place... | reverse complement strand
GCAGGAGTGTGTTGGCCAATCAGATCCCTCCATTCCAGTCCCACAAGAACTTCATTCACGAGAGAGATCTTCGGCGCGCACCGACAGCGCGACATCCACAGAAGCACTAGTAGACTAGACAACATGCTCCAACAGAGAGCTCTCACTTCTTTTAGTGCACTGATCTTTATCAACAAACATGTAGATCTCTGCAGCTACAGGATATGCACATCCAACAAAATGATGGAGGACATTGAACATGATGTTTGAAATGCCAATCATCATGATCAATTGTAATTGTGTTCAGTCACTTTTGGTTTGTCAAAATTTGATCCATTGAACAAAAATGACATTTGCATGATCCAAAAAAAGGAGGCCACAGCTGAAATGCAAACAGCAAAAATTCAATTTGTCATTGCTCTGAGATGCTTACATAATTGCATGTCCAAGTTCATTCTTTGACCACTTGTGTGTTAATTTTCAACCTTTTGGCTATCAAGTCACAACAAGCCCAAATGAAACAAAGGATGTCGATCTTCAAATGCATTTGCACTTCTTGGACCAAATGGAGCTACCCACCTTCAAATGGAAATCAGATCCACACTGGAATGAATGGAAATTTGATCAAATGACACTGGATCGAATGTGAATCTAATGAACCAAGATCGTTTCTGTGATTGTCACATTGAACTTTTAACCCTTCAAGAATGCAACCTTATTTTTTACACATGTCAATGATTTTCAAAACTTTTGAATTCTCTCGTTCATTTGTCTTTTGTTTCTTCTGTTGCAAATTTGTGTTTGTTTGTTGTTTTCATGACAAATTCCTGTCAAGCATTTTGTGAAATGCAAATTTCAACTTTTTTCCATTGACATATTTGTTCATCAATTTAAAGCATCTTGATCTGTTCCTGTTGTTTTGTCCATTTAAAAAAATTGAACAACCAAGGCAAATCTTTTCCTTGCAATCCTTGTGACACATGTCATTCACTGTCAATCACATTGCATGTGATCAAATGCACACGTTTGCATGTTGTCGAGATGTGATTGGTGTGGATCTAAATAGTTAAAGTTATTGTCCGCCATGCTATGGCAAGCAAAGACATAGGTGACTTCTCTTGTGTAGGAACACCCAGCAGAGACTGTGGAAGGAATGCTGTCATGTTGTGAAAAGTGATGTTTTGTCAACATGACACCATTCGATTTGCAAATGGTCACAGGAGCAGCTCATTGATTGGAATCTTTTTGTTCTTATCTAAATGTCACCTTTTTTCTCTAGAGTTGACTTATGGCACAGCACTGTAGCTAGCTACTAGCAAGGGGTGTGTGCCTTTTCCTCTCATCCAAAGGTCACATGTGAGTGGGGAGGGAGTTCGAGAACTCCCACCTTCTCCTCCTCCAATGATGGAGCCTCTGTGCGACTTCTTCGAAAACGATCTTTCGCTCTCCGTGCAGGATTGCGTCGTCGATCGACCAAGACGACGATGACCGTGGATGGAGGAGCAGTTGCACCGACAGTCAGTGAAACAGTCCAACAAACACAACAAACAAGCCAGACAACTCACTGCACCATCTTAATAGCTACTTTAGTAGAGTAGACAAACCAGAGTATATAGCTACCGTAGGACTTGCTAGTAGTAGCAGTGAAAGAGTATACATCCACAAGAGACCATAGCCGTAGCGTGCCGAAGTAGCTTCACCAAACATCTCCATTGCTTCCCCCAAACCAACCAGCACGATACAGGACACGATCGACACGGTTCGTCACGAATCCAACACTCCCCTCTTTTTCCTTCCACCGTCAACAACAACACACACACAGTAGTACAGTAGTAAAAGCAAACAAGCAATCATGGCGCAACAACAGCAACGACAAGATAGTAATAATGGTTGGGGTTGGAACAAGTTTGTGAACAACGTGTCCAAAAATTTCCAAGAAAATCAAGAAAAGGCCAAGATTCGAGAAGAAGCCCGTCGGGCTGGTAAAATGTTGGACGAAAAAACGGGAGAATGGAAGTTCTGGTACCTCGAAGAAGAAATAGCCAACGTGGAAGCGAAACAAAAAGAATTGGGGCCTTCCACCAGCAATGTCGGTGCTGGTGCCAGTTCGAGCGGCAGCACGGAGGACGAACGCAAAGTGGCCGATCGGACCTATTATGATCTCCTCGAAGTCAGTACCAACGCCGACGCCAATGGCATCAAAAAGGCGTATTACAAGGCCGCTCGCAAATGCCATCCCGACAAAAATCCGGGCGATCCCGATGCGGCCCAAAAATTTCAATTTTTGGGACACGCCTACCAGATATTGTCGAACGATCAATCCCGGGCCTTTTACGACAAGCACGGGATTCAAGAAGAAGGCAAGAATACGGACATGCAAAATGAAGTCGATCCCTTTGTCTTTTTCAATGTCATGTTCGGAAGTGCCCTCGTCGAACCCTATGTGGGAGAATTGTGGATTGCCCAAACCACCGCCGAAGCCATGAGCGATGGCGATGGAATGGCCGATTTCCGCAGCATGGACTTGACGGATTTGGAAAAGGCCAAATTGTTGTCCCAGGGCAAGACCGAAGACGAAATTTTTCAAATGCAACAAGAAAAACGCGACAAGATGTACAAGAAAATGGGCCAAATCAAAGAAAAGAACGAATTGACGCAAAAGAAACGACAACTCAAAATTGCGCAAAATCTCATCAAGCGCTTGTCCAAATATACGCCCGCCACGAAAGCCGACTTTATTGTCACGGCCCGCAAAGAAGCCGAAAAAATTGCCGCCGGCGCGTACGGGAGTTTGTATTGCATTACCATTGGATACGCCTTGTTGTTGCAAGCCGAAGAATATTTGGGCTTTGAAACGTCCTTCCTTGGATTGGGTGGAATTGCCGCCCAAACCAAGGCGAGTGCCAGTGCCGTGGGCACGAATTTCAAATTGATTGGGGCCGCCTTTTCGGCGGCCACCCATGGAGCCCGGGCCATGGCGGAAGCCGAAGAAATGCAAAAAAAAGCCCAGGCCAAAGTGGCGGGTACCAAAGCCGCCGGTGCGGCGGGTGCTGCGGCGGCCGCCGCAGCCGATGCCGCCAAGTCGACGACGGACAAACAAGAAGGCGACGACAAGGATGATGCTGCTGCCGAGGATATGGACGAAGAAACGGCAGAAAAATTGGCCCAATCCTTTGATGCCTCTCTCCCCGCCATTTTGAATTTTACCTGGGCGATTAACAAAAAAGACATTCAACAAACCCTCCGGGAGGCCTGTCCCAAAGTCTTTATGGATTCCACCATTGACGAAGCCTCGCAGGGTTTGAGCGTCAAGGACATGCGCATGCGACGCGCGCAGGCCATGGAACTCTTGGGCCGCGAATTTTATACCGTCGGGAAACGGAGCGAACAACTCGCCATTCAGTCTGGCAAATTTGATGGTGGACATTTCAATCCGGAAGACATCAAGGCGCGGGTGGCCGTCGCGACCATGACGACCATGGCCAAAGCCCAAGGACAAGAAGTGACCGACGAAGATACCGAACAAATGATTGCCCAAGCCAAAATGATGGGAAAGAATCCCGAAGCCTTTGCGGCGGCGCAAGCACATGAAGACGATGATGATGATGATGACAAGGCAACTTCGTAGTAGTTCCTTCCTTCCGTTTAGAAGTAGTAGTAGCAAACGATAGGAAACATGGATTCATTTTTAGTAACTAGTTTCTTTCTTGGAATGTAAGCTTCGAGAGAATAGCACTTGTAGGCGGGCACGTACCGGCCGTCGTCAGAGAGTACCTACAATTTATTAAAGAATGATTAGGAACGTAGTGCCTTCCCGCCACCAATTCACAATCATGGTCAAGTAGCAAGTCTGCATGTTGCGAATCGTTATTGATTGATGCCATGCCATGCCATGGAAGAATATACACCACACTAGTTCTACACACCGTGCACTTGCAAAGGCGCTATGTACGGTTTTGAGACAGGGCTGTAGCTATCAAGAACCCTGCAATTGTACCGTTAGGACATGCCAACCATACCATCTACTTAACTAGTCTAGTCGTCATGGCAGTTGCCAAAAACTATTTACAATACTATTATGAAGTACAGTTTCCTCGTTATATAGCTGAGTATAATTATTAGTAGCAGCATTGCTTGTCCGTTTTCCTTCTTTCGCTCTGATTCTGAATCAATCACGGTGGACCGTTTCGATTGTTGTAGGAGCCTTTGATTTTTCGGCGGTGTTTTGGCTGGCGGACGCTATTCTTTTGTGCTTGGTCGTGTTGCTGCGTTTGCTGTGTCTGACATTTTTCAAGGGCCGATTGTTGACAACTCATCTGTAACAATCGCGCTGGAAACCGACCTCGGCGATTCCAACTCAGATAGTACTCGATTTTGGGTCGAAAGGGACCTTCATAATCCGACAAACACAAATGCGTCAATGCGACATTGGTTTCCAACATGGTCGCAAACAATTCTTCTTCCAGGTCTGTCACTCGTTGAAAGGAATGCATCCGTACTTCCCGCAACGTCGAATTGCTGTGGGTAAGAACCTGCGCCAATTGCGTCAAAAACGGGTCTGTATAGCTGGTGCATCTATCGTGCAATGTTTCGTCATCGTCATCCTCTTCACCATTCTTGGTATTGGCCAAAAAGAGTTCCAACGATTGGAGGGATGTGTTTTCCGCCAAGGCATCGGCCAGTGCCATGGACCCCTTCAAGACTCGATGTTTTAAAAGGTGCAAATCCAATTTTTGGAGCGACGAGTGGTGGCATAACGCCTGTGCCATGCCTTGGACTTGCTGGCCGTCCAGGACCATGCCTTCCATGTGCAAGCTTTGAAGAGTCTGGCACTTGTCCAGCAAGTGTTGCAGGGTTTTATCACTCGTCAAGCTGCCCAACTTGCCATCCGCATAGGCCCAAATTTCCAAATGCTCCAACGACGGTAGCGACGACAAGGCAGTCACTATACCATCCAAGGATGAGGATGTCATCGACGACGATGTCGTGGCCGTAGAAAACCCACAATAACTGAGACGAAAGGATTCCAAGGCTCGGCATACCTTGATCCGGAGTGCCAATTCCTCCAAGTCATACGAATTCCCAATGAGGGAGACACACTCCAATTGGATATGCTTGAGTTGTCGCGTGCGGGTGTGTTTCAAAAGTTGGTTCAACAACGAAATGGGAAAGGAATTGCTGTGCATCCCAAAGTTACTGAGATGGAGGCATTGTAATTTGGAAAGACTTGACGAAAACTCTTTCAATAGAAGTTGGATATCTTCGCTGTGCCAATGTGGTTCGTCTTGGTCGACGCCCGACGTCAAATGCAAAGCTGTAGCGTGTCTATAATGGGTGTGAAGTTCTTGAGAAATCTCTTCATAGTTGCCGTCACTTGTTAGTACAACCTTGTAGATATCCTCCTTGTGATCATTATTGTCCTCTTCTTTTGTTGTCCTTGCTGACGCTGCTGCTGCTGCTCCATTTTCTTTGTTGTCGTTGGCAGATGTTGATTGTTGGTTATGATTGTCTTTTATTCGCTTCATTCCAATAATATTGACTGTTTTCCTATGCTCCTATGATAGCTAGCTAGAGGCTACAAATAGCTATCTCATTGTCAAAACTCCGGGGTACTAGACTATTACGACTATGGTTCTTTGTGGGATGGACCCAATTCAAAATCCATAACTGACAGCCGCCTGGCGCGAGTTCGTTGGAATTGCCTCACAGTGGAACGATGTGCGTCAACAAACACTAGAGACGCACACTACTTCGAATTCTACTGACACGAACACGTACTTGAGACATGCATGCATGTCATCGAGAAAGATTCACTCAATGGGAAGCCAAGAATAGTTTTTCCAAACAACACACCCACCTAACCATAACTAACGAGCTGCTCATCAAGATCCAACTCGGAGTTCTGGATTGGAGTTCTGTTTTGCATCGGCTACGTAGCTACCAGTAGCCGGTTGGCATTCCCATCATGCAACTCGCCGATAGCTACTACTAGCTAGCTAGCTAGGCTAGTAGTCGATAGTAGTAGAAGATAGTCTATTGTCGATATCTTGGTCCCATGGAACAAATACCTTTCTGGCCATTTCTGTGACACGCAACAACAAAAACTCTCTATCAATACTACTACTACTAGTAACAGACAACAAAAAACACAAAGGAAAAACCAACACAACACAACACAACACAGCCAACAACAACAATTACAATAATGTCCGCCAAGGCCGTCCGCGAATATCATGGCAAAAAGTTATTGGCCAAGCATGTCCAAGCCGTGGGGGGTCATGTAATGGATGATCGTTCCGTTTTGATTACCTCGTCCACTGATTTAAAGGCGTGTCCCAAAGAAAACCCGTGGCTTTTGGAAACGCCACTCGTTGTCAAACCCGATCAATTGATCAAACGTCGTGGCAAGGCCGGATTGGTAGGAATCAATCTGAATTGGAAAGAGACACAAGAGTGGATCAATGAGCGCATGGAGCAAGAAATTACCGTCGACAAGGTCAAGGGCACTCTCGACCATTTTATGGTCGAGCCATTTGTCGCACACTCGGCAAAAGATGAATATTATATTTGCATTCAAAGTCATCGGGAAGGAGAAGAAATTTTATTTTGTGCCCAAGGTGGAGTCGACGTCGGAGATGTAGGTACGTAGATGTGATGTATCGATGTCTATTCAAGTGGCGAGTGCAGTAACAATTCATTGTGTAGAATTTGTTCTTTCCTGACTAACTTTTTTTGACTTGATCCATTCTGCTTATATTTTTCATTTTAGACTCCAAGGCCTCCCGGGTATCCATTGCCATTGACGAACCCGACGACAAGTTCACAGCAAAAACCATTACAGATGCCAATTTGCTGGCCGGTGTCCCCACCGATCGTCAGGAACGTCTGGCAGCCTTTATTGTCACTTTATTCCAAGTCTATCGCATGCTCAATTTTGTCTACATGGAGATCAATCCCATTGTCTTTACGAAAGACAAAATCATTCCCTTGGATTTGGCGGCCAAGATAGATGAAACGGCATCCTTTTTGAATGCCACACAGTGGGGGTACTTGGATTTTCCGGCCCCCTTTGGTCGCAAAGAATTTCCCGAAGAAGCATACATCCGCCAATTGGATTCCAAAACCGGCGCCTCTTTGAAATTGACCATTCTCAATCATGCCGGACGCATCTGGACCATGGTGGCCGGTGGAGGCGCATCCGTGGTGTATGCCGATACCATTAGTGATTTGGGCTTTGCCGACGAATTGGCCAATTATGGAGAATATTCCGGGGCGCCGTCCACGGAACATACCTTTGAATACGCCAAGACATTGATTGGTCTCATGACCCGCCACAAAGATCCCCGCGGCAAAATCTTTATCATTGGCGGGGGCATTGCCAATTTTACCGATGTGGCCGTGACCTTTCAAGGACTCATTCAAGCTCTTCGGGCCTTTCGAGAGGAGTTGCGTCTTCACAATATCAAAATTTATGTCCGTAGAGCGGGCCCGAATTATCAGGAAGGCCTTCAAATGATGAGAAATTTGGCCGAACGATCCAATTTGGACATTAAAATTTACGGACCCGAAACCCACATTACAGCCATTGTACCGTTGGCTTTGGGATTGGCCAAGCCAGAAGATTTTCCGGAATTTGATGATGAGGATGCTCACGACGGTGGTCGTCCCAACAAGAAACGAAAGGCCTCCATCGACCAAAAACAAAAACCTCCGTTTGTACCTCAAGAAGCGGATCACGAAGCGGATCACAAAATTGAAAATTTTACCGCCATGACACGATGCGTCGTCTATGGTCTCCAAAACCGAGCCGTGCAGGGAATGTTGGATTTTGATTATATGTGCAAGCGGGAGAAACCCTCCGTGGCGGCCATGATATTTCCTTTTGGTAGGTTATTAGTTCATGTCATCCTTGTTTGATCATTCGAACCTCCTGTCCTTGCATGGTGCACCTACTGACGCCCTATCGATACAACATTTGCGTTATAAAGCGGCAAATCACTACATCAAGGTATGTAGAAAGAAATGTGAAAGTTCGCCATGCGAATTCTAACATTTTGGAAGCTCACGATACTTTGTCGTTTTCGATCATTTGCAGTTTTACTGGGGAACAGATGAAATCCTAATACCAGTGTACCAGTCCATGGAGGAGGCATTTCAGAAACACAAAGAGGTTACTGTGGTTGTAAATTTCGCTTCGTTTCGATCCGTATATGAAACTGTGATGGAGACGTTGGAGTACTCCGAGCAAATTAAAACCATCGGTACGTACTATGGGCCTTATTGTGATGATCCTGTAGCGCAAACAATCCACTAACTCGATGGCAAATTCACAATACAACGAACGACAACACATGTACACAGCAATCATCGCCGAAGGAGTCCCCGAGTCGCAAACCCGCATGATGAATAGAAAGGCGAGCCTGAAAGGAGTGGGAATTATTGGCCCGGCAACGGTAGGTGGCATCAAGCCTGGATGCTTTCGAATCGGCAACACCGGAGGAATGCTTGACAATATTGTCATGAGTAAGCTCTATCGACCAGGGTCTGTAGCCTACGTTTCCAAGTCGGGCGGTATGTCCAACGAGTTGAATAATATGATCGCCAGGAACTCCAATGGTGTGTATGAAGGAGTTGCTATCGGAGGAGATCGGTATCCTGGGTCGCTCTTTTTGGAACATCTGTTGCGGTACAACGACAACCCAGAAGTACACATGTTGGTCCTTCTGGGAGAAGTAGGAGGAACAGATGAATACCAAATTTGTGATGCTCTCAAAAGTGGAAGGATCTCGAAACCATTGGTAGCATGGTGTATTGGTACGTGCGCATCTATGTTTACATTTGAGGTGCAGTTTGGTCATGCAGGAGCTCTTGCCCGTGGAGATCTCGAAACAGCCAAGGCCAAGAATGCTGCTCTAAAGGCGGCGGGAGCGAATGTTCCAGACAACTTTTTCGAATTTGGCAACGAAATCAAGCGAGTTTACGATTCACTCGTCGCGTCGGGAAGCCTTGTGCCAGCTCCAGAGCCAGAAACACCCAAGATACCAATGGACTACACCTGGGCCAAACGATTGGGTTTAGTGCGCAAGCCCGCGAATTTCATCTCGTCGATTTCCGATGACCGAGGAGAAGAACTCACATATGCAGGAATGCCTATCAGTGAGGTCTTCGAAAAGGACCTTGGAGTTGGAGGAGTATTAAGCTTGCTTTGGTTTAGGCGACAGCTTCCACCGTACTCAACAAAGTTCATCGACATGATTCTAATGGTGAGTCTGTTGAAATGGGTTTCTCAGTGATACGACAGCATAAATAATCTCTCGCCCTAATCATTTTGTCGGCCTTGTGGCGTGACAGGTTACCGCAGATCACGGCCCAGCCGTGTCTGGAGCCCATAACACAATAGTTACTGCGCGGGCGGGTAAGGATTTGATTTCGTCTTTGGCCAGTGGATTATTGACCATTGGCCCGCGCTTTGGCGGGGCGCTCGACGACGCCGCGCAAATGTTCACCAAGGCGAGTGATGCTGGATTGGATGCTGAAGATTGGGTCAAGGCCATGCGAAAGGATAACAAGCTAATCATGGGCGTTGGTCATAGAATTAAATCCCTTAGCAACCCCGACAAGAGGGTAGAAATCATCAAGAAGTTTGCCCTCGAAAACTTCTCCGACAATACGGTGCTGAAATTCGCCCTGGCTGTGGAACAAGTTACCACCAAGAAGAAGGCAAATCTGATTCTGAACGTGGACGGATGCATTGCTGTCTGCTTTGTCGATATGCTTCGCAGTTGCGGGGCATTTTCTCACCAGGAAGCGGATGAGATGATTCAGGACGGTTGCCTGAATGGTCTTTTTGTTTTGGGCCGCTCGATGGGTTTCATTGGTCACTATTTGGATCAGAAGCGCCTAAAGCAGGGGCTCTACAGGCACCCCTGGGATGATATCAGCTATTTGAATGGAGCAGACCATGGTGGGGGCAACAGCAACGGCAACGGAGTCTAGCACTGTGCAGCAGCATGACGCAAGTGGTATCTCGTCATTAGGCAACTGCTTGGCGTATCTGGATTCGTACATCTATAAATCATCATTATTTTGATAGCTAGCTAGCAATGCCTACTCTACTAGCTAGTAGCTACAAGTGTAGTTAAGGAAAAAGTTTTGGTGCGCGTAAATGAGGATCTACCGCTATGTGCTGTGTGGACATCAGTGTCAGATCCCTGATCAAGAGAGCCCCTCAGCCTCTGCAAACACGTTTTGCAGTAGATGTAGCTGTATCCTCCAAACCCATGAGGTCAATGTCAACAAGACCAATCCAAAAAGCCTCCACCCTCGGGATAGGGTCAACCAGGTTGCAAGACTCAATTGATGAAACAAAAAGTGGGTGGATGGTGGCATGCTTCCTGGTGAGCCCCTAGAAGATCTGGGAGTTCCTAGTTGAAGGGCTCATGCTATGTTGCCTTCCCTTTCTTTATGTAGCTCATGATGTAGCTTACAAATCAAAGATTGTGTTTGACCATCTGTTGTTGGTGGCCCCTCTTGGAGAGGAGATCTTGATATCAACTCTTTTGGATAGGTCACAGTCTGGAGACCTACACGACAAGGAGTCTGACTAAGATGATCAAGAAATCTTAGTCTCACTTGTTGTCTCTTTAGCAGCAACAAGTCTATCATCAGCCAAAAAAGCAACATAAGTAAGTTATTTTCAATAAGACTAGCATGGGTCATTATGCTGCTAGCTTAACTAGAGAACTGCTTGCATAGGCCTGAGCTTTACCTTATGGGTTCTGCAATACAATTTGATGTGGCTACTTGACAAAATGATTCAACGCAAGAAGAACTAGCTCCTTGATGCAACACCAACCATTCAAAGGCATGCAAGAAAACAAGTCAATAACAAATGTCTAAAAACCAAAGACACAAAAGGCACTCTCTAAATTAGTTTGCACACCATGCAACCCACAACTCCTCTTCAACTCAACAAAGACAAACAATTGAAAAATTGACTCGGACCTCAATCCAACTGTGAGCCCATGTCAACCCTGACCACAACGACTGCAACAAGAGATAGCGCAAAGGGCAGCATTGACATTGCTTCAAAACAAATCATGACAACCTCTGCTGTTTAGCATGAACCCCTCCTCCTGTGTCATTTTAACATTCCTCAATCAATGAAGCATCCCTTAAGTCAATGCAGCACAATATTTGATGGGTAGCAAAAGCAAAAAAAGTGTGTCAGCACCAACGGGTGGGCAGGTTCTTACAGATGCAAGCATTGGACCAATTGATGGATGTGGAAATGCACACCGTGAACGATTTTGGCAAGAAAAAGGAAATCAATGTGGTTGAAACACCTGAACAAGACACATGAAGAAGAGAAACCAACCATGATCAAACCATCAGTCCCTGTTAGAGCAGTGACGGAAACCAGAGAACTCTTTTCCCATTTGGAAGAGAAAACAGTCAAAAAGACCATTCACAAATTTGAAGTCAATGTCCCTATCCCAAATCAATGGCCGTTCCACCCTCAAACTATTGGGCAAAGACACAAAAATGCGACCAAAAAGAAACTTGCATACCAGATTGGTGGTCCCTGCCAACAACTTCACATCAAGCTTTTCCAGAATGTGACATCTGTGGATCAAAAGACTTCTAGATAATAACAAAGCTGACCACACACCCAAAACAATCGTCTGGGCCTTTGATTTCAAAGCCAACACAAGAGAATGTGAATTGCTTGCAATGCTTCTACTGCAGTGTCAATGGATGATGAAAATTTCTTTCTGGGAGCTTACAACAGAAATCAGTGGAACAATCAGCCCACTACTTTTCCAACAAGGCACCACAAGAAGATCAAATCAATGTAGAGAACTGCATAGACTTAACAAATTTCCAAATGCAACCAAAACAACTTATTTTTGTGGATAAACACTATGAACATGAAAGTGAAAATGTTTTCCGAATGTGTTGATGCCTTAGCCTGCAGCAGCAGGCTAAGAAGAGGTGTAGTTATCTATTGCTACAATGGCATTGGCAGGTCCACAATGGTAGCACACTTTGTCAACTGTAACAACATAGGGGAAGTGAACATTGACAACAACAAAAGCTAGGATACAAACCCACACATTGGGGAAACAAAAAGCATTGTTGCATTTGGCAAGAAATTCGACTTATCATGTGCCAGACATTTTGCAACTCAATTGTGTCCTGGATCTAGCCCAACTGCAGACAATTGTGGAGATGTCACCAACAACAACATCATTGAAACCCTCATTTGCAACAAAAACCTGCACCACAAACTACTTTACAGATAGAACTGCAGCTTCATGACAATGTGGGTCTTATCAGCTCCCACAATAAAGTTACTGTGATGTTGTAGACACCTGTGAATCACGTAGACACAATCCTGGATTCCATAAACATGCAAAAGAGACCATCCCAACACCGATCATGAGGAAATCAACATAAAAGATTGGTGCCCTGTGAATTGATCCCACAAGTTGCTTTTGCCTCACAAAATTGCTTTCATGTTCTTGTTCAATCTCAACAAAAACTCACTAATCATGCTACAAATGTGATGTTGCTAGCAAAAATAGGGACAGTTTCTATCTTCTTCTCTGTCACATGCATGTTACTAGAGGGTTGCAACTCTAGCTTTACCCAAGTGTAAAAAGATGCAGTCTGAAGCACACATGATGCCCACAAACACAAGTTTTGGGACCAACCAATTGACTGTGCACTTGCTGGACACAAAAAACCTCCATACCAGATGGAGACATTACCTGCATTTAGCTCAACCATGCCTGTTTTGCCATTGTGCATGCTCAATTGTAACCCTGCTACCATTTTTGTGCAACAGGGTGCATGCGAATTTTCCAAGCTTCATGGCGCCATTTCTACACCACCAGCATTGATAACATTTAAATGATGCACAACTCAATTGTGCATTCCTTGTTCCTGAGCCTGCCCCATCTGCAGCATTTTATATGAACCCAAAAATCATTTTGACTGTCTCCTCTGCTGCACTGCAGCCATTGTCATTGTCTCATAAGCATGCGGATCACTGATCTGACATTTTTACATGTCCTTTGTTCTCACATCTGAATCACAAAAGAGTTCTTTGGACACTTCCTTTGCACTCTTTGCGCATGAAGTGACACTGTGGTGCCCATGTGACCCCCCAAAACTCCACAAAGAACTAGCATCACATGTTGTGCACAAGTGTCATTGAATGTTCTTTAACCAAGTTGTCTGGCAACCACCATCTTTGAGAGAAGCAAAATGGTGAGAAATTGTGTTTGCTTCAAGCATCTATGTTCCTACATAGAAAAGTAGTCTGCAGTGCACTGCACTAAAATAAAAATCATAAGCTTCATGTTAGAAGGATCTAAAAATGAATGCAATTTGGAAGAGAAGTTTGGCCAACGCTCATGGACCTAATCACCTCTTTTGCTAAAGTGAACAATTCTTTTACGCAAAGAAATGCTGTGACCATGTCACAGGACTGTGTGCTTCTTAATGTCTTGCGCTCTGCCATTGCGCAGTGTGGAAAGGAACAACTCATGTTCATTTGCATTGGCGCTGGTCTGCCATTAGATTTTGACAGCTGTTGTGTTGCAATGGTGCAAATTGTGCATTGTCCATGCATGACATCATCTGGAGGAACAACTGTGTGGTGTCTGTGATGCCAGGGATTCTAGGTTCAAGTCCATCAGAGTGAATTGCGAGTTGGAGTCACAAACTCTAACCACAATGGGCAATTCCTTGCATTGCAACAGGAAAAAAACAATTTGTATCTAAAGCAAGTCTGTTGAGAGTGCCATTTGGCAAGATTTATTGACTGATTCTAAAATAAAGAATGTTGCTCAAAAATGCAACGTGTTCTTTCACATCACAAAAGTTCTTGCTTTTGCAATGTTTTCCAGATGCCCCTCAAATGTCAAATCTCATTGGTGCTTTGAGGATTCACATGATTTTTTTTAATGCTTCTGTTTGTTCAATGAGAAGCCCATCATGAGAACAAATTGAGACAAAGCAAAGCATCTCAAGGTGCATGGATCACAACTTGATCAAATGGGGTCACCGGTTGAATTGTCAGATTGATCTTTCAGAAATTCTGTCCTTTGAACGCAGAATGTTCACATTTTCAAAACATTTAAAACACATCTTTTTGAATGTGCAACATATGTGAATCAAGTTTTGCAAACTTGTGAAGTGGATTTCAAATCAGAATGGAGGCGAACACAACCAGAAAGACAACACCCTCTCTGTTGCTGGCCTAACAAATGACAAATGAGCCAAGAACTTAACTTGCTTGTGGTCCTGACACAATGGAAAATTAGATGATGCTGCTGCAGATCAAACAATTTGTGACAATTCCATTTTTTTGTGAACTCGGATTCACTCATGTTACCAGCCAACTTTGTGTTTGAGCACTAACAAATCAATGATAAGGAGAGTGTGCGACGAAATCATTGGATAACCCGAACCTCACCGCAAGTAAGGTGAACCGCGACCAAATCGAAACGAAAAGTCAAGTGGTCTGTCTCTTATACACATCTGACGCTGCCGACGAATAGAGAGGTGTAGATCTCGGTGGTAGCC
>ENA-ORBV01010727-ORBV01010727.1-microbial-mat-metagenome-genome-assembly--contig:-NODE-10727-length-14575-cov-5.209132_pt1 | contig 14575 bp, 10 predicted proteins | sample MGYA00237777_ERZ505514 | MGnify/ENA primary metagenome ERZ505514 (study PRJEB26160, sample SAMN06269048) | microbial mat metagenome | isolation source: Oligotrophic lake microbial mat | place... | reverse complement strand
AATGATACGGCGACCACCGAGATCTACACCTCTCTATTCGTCGGCAGCGTCAGATGTGTATAAGAGACAGCTTTATGATCATGTGATCGAATATTTCAAGGATAACAATCCTAGACAGCCCATCTGTCTTATGGTGGGGGACCGTCGGCCCCACGTTCCTTGGACTACCGAGAGTCTTTATGATCCCTCTACATTAAAACTGCCCTCCATCTTTATCGATACCAAGGAAACCCGCCAGCATTGGGCGCAATACTATTCTGATATAACGGGAGCCGATAGTGAAATGGGCCGTGTCTACCAGTTCGCCCGGAAAAAATTTGGTGATAACTTTATTTTCGTATATTCATCCGATCACGGAGGCCAATGGCCGTTCCACAAGTGGAATCTGTATGACGCCGGAACTAAAGTTCCCCTAATTGTGGTTTGGCCCGGACATGTAGTGCCCAATATCCGGACTGACGCGATGGTCAGCTGGATTGATATTTTTCCAACGCTCTTGGAAATTGCCGAATCACGGGCGCCTCAAGGCATTGACGGAATCTCGTTTTTGGACGTGCTGAAAGGGAAGGCCAAAGGCCACAGGGAACATATTTTCACGACCCACTCTCAGGACCGGAAGATGAATGTTTATCCAATGCGGAGCGTTCGCGACGGACGCTATAAATATATCATCAATTTATTGCCAGACCACTATCATTCCAATCACTCCGATATTCTCAGGAGGCCCAACTCCGATGCCTACTGGCATTCCTGGGACGACGCTGCCAAAGCAGATCCACGGGCAGCGGAAATTGTCAGAAAGAATCGAATCCGTCCCCCCGAGGAATTTTACGATCTTCAATATGATTCGCATGAGCAGGTTAACCTGATCAATGACGAGAATCATCAGGTGAAAATCAAAACGATGCGCACGATGTTGAAGGCGTGGATGAAAGAGCAGGGTGATACCAATCGGCTGAACGACGACCCTTATCCGATAACCGGTCCAACCCCGTATCAACTGGAAATAAGAAATTGATTTGGGGATGGAATTGTCCCCCAAAATCTCGTTGAGGTTTGAGCATGAAACGAGGGTGGGTTTTATTAAGGGGCGACGATTTCACCGGGAACGGGCGCGAGACGCGGGAATCGGACGGAGTGACGTCGCGGGGGGAGGGCCGATCCGAGGGGGCAGTCCTTGAATTGTGAATGCCATCCCGGCAGAGGCAGGGGACGTTTCGGATTGAGATAAGCCAGATTGTGCAGCGGCACCTGGAATTGGGGTGATAGGGGGCTCGCATTGTTTCCGGATGGGGCGTCGGTTTCGCTCATGGCTCCCCGGCGCCCGGTATCACGTCATCAACCGGGGCACCTTCAGCACGATATCTTTGCGACGGACGGTGCGTGCCGAGCGTTCATCGGCGTCATGGGCGAAGCGGGTGAGAAGTTCGCCTGGCGTATGCACGCCTACACAGTCATGCGCAACCACTACCATCTGGGCCTTGAGACACCGGAGCCAAACCTGGTCGACGGCATGCATTGATTGCAATCGACCTTCGCGATCCGACTCACGCGGTTTCATGGACAGCACGGTCATGTTTTTCAGGGGCGCTACCAGTCACTCCTCAGTCAAGACGACGCCCACCTCACTCGCGTGTACGATTACATCCACCTCAACCCCGTTCGCGCTGGCGTGGTGCCTGCAGATCATTTGTCAGAATTTGCTTGGAGCAGTTTGTCTGCGTGGCTCGCGGGATCGGCGCTCACGTGCTCGAGTCAGTGGTCGTGTTGCGCACCTCAGGCTGCGTAAATTTTGGGGGATCCGTGGATGCCTTATGTCACGGATCTCGTTGCGGTCGCCAACGGCGACACCAATGACGACCGCATGGTTCGCGGAGCACTTTCCCGCGGTTGGGCGATACGCACCGCTGGTTGGCGCAAAGCACTCGCGCGGGAACATGCGCATCTGGCGGTTGCGCCAGAACTTTCGCAATCGGAGGTGAACGAACTGCAGTCGGAGCGCTGGCAGCGCGCGCTGGATTCCGCGCTTAAGGAGTGCGGCCGATCGCAGGAGGAACTGGCGCAATCACCGAAAAGTGCGTCATGGAAGCGAACCTTGGCCCTCAAACTGCGAGACACGGCGGCACCAGGCGATGGACGCGGGCGCGACGACCGATTTCCGGAAGAGCACCAGGTTGTAGCCCGTAAACCCACGTTCCTTCGCCGCGTCCGAGGGAAACCGGACGCCGTGCAGCCGATCTTGAGTCGCGACAGCTGTGCCGAGTTGTTGAGTCAGAGTCGGGCCCGGCGTGGAAAGCGCACGCCACGGCGCGAACAAGTCCGGGTCGGTCAATCCAAGGGCGGTTAGGACCGCAGGATCTTCCAATTCCAGTACGAGGACATTGGCGTGAATCCAATACGTTGAGCTCTGAGTCGTTCGACTGCCGCGATATCGATCGAATTCGGCGCCGGCCGTGGGCATGTCGGCCGAGCAGTAAAGGCAGTGAGTGTCCCGCAGATTGTAGCGACCTGGACGCCCGGACGTGTAGAGGAACTGCGGCGGCGCGTATTTCTCCAGAATGGCCTGTTCGACCATGCGGCAGTGGGGCACGGCGATCGTTTTCCCCGGCAGGCTCGCCAATTTGCCAAAGTCGGGCACGCCGCGAATATCAAGTGGGCTGGCCGGTAAGCGCGTCTTGTACGAAGTCCGAGACTTCGAGCGTTTTGCCGTCGGCGATCCAGTGGAGCGGGGATTTCCGTTCGAGGAGTTCGTTCGCCGTATTGAGCCAAATTCTGAACTTCTCGTCGCTGCCAACCATGAGCCTCATCAATGCGACACCGGCCAGCGGCCGTAGGTCGTCCTGCAATGACGCCGCATCTGGCGTCTTCGAGACCGCCGCTTTTTTCTTTCCGATCCAGTCGCACAGCTGAGTGAGCGTGACACCGTAGAGCTTGCGGATGGCGTCCGCCGAAAGCCGGCCCGAGCTGGGATCGTGGAGATCGTAATTCGGAATCTGCGCGGCGCGATGGGCCGCCCCGCTCCTCTCGGTCGCCCCAGGAAGATCCGTAGCTGATTTGCGGCGTAGCACGCGCCATTTGGCGATCGCGGACATTACATCCGGTTCGCCAGCGAGATCGACCTCAATACCTTCTGGACGCGGAAACGCGCTAAACACTAGATCCGCAATGGTGGAGTGATCGCGACGATGGGAAGGTTTTCCCGAAACGAAAATCAGGGACGGCTCCATTTTCCTCGGCTGTAGACCAGCCAGAATTTCGAGGGTGTCTTGGGGAAATGATTTCGCACTGACGTGGTCGAGGTCCAGCCACACGAAATCGCCCAAGGTTTTCCAATGGGAAATGTCGCTGATGTTAACCGCAGCGAATTCGAATTCAGGCGCGATCGTCCGGGCGTCCTTCTTGGTGAAGGTGGAACGGCCAGCAGTGGCGTAGGTAAATTTGAGCGCGGCGGGCATGGAAGTCGTGTTTACCAGTCGTCTACCATTTGTCAACCTTGTCGCACATTGGTTCCCTATGGCTTTGGGCGGTAGAAGCGCGAAGGCCGCCGAAGACCTCAGGCCCTCCCTTTACCTTTTTGGGACGGGGCTGAACACCTCAGGCCTTACCTTTTTACCCCTGGGAATCGACGCTCGGGCGATCCCCATGAATTGGGGGTTTTACGCACTGGCAATGGCGAACTCGGGAAGTCCGAATGCCCTGGTTCTCACGGCATGCCCTACAAGCTTCGTCTCGAATTTCCCGGCGCGATTTATCATGTCATCAACCGAGGGAATTATCGTCGGTGGATATTTGAGGAGTCTGGTGCCAAGGCCGCGTTCGAGACGTGCCTTTTCGAAGCCTGCAAACGCTGCGAATGGTTGCTCCACGCCTTTGTGATCATGAGCAACCATTTTCACCTCGCCCTGGAGACTCCGCGGGGGAACTTGGTGGCGGGGATGCAGTGGTTGGAATCGACGTATGCGAATCGGTTCAATCGATTCCGGAACGAGCGGGACCCGCTGGTATCCGAACAACTACTTGAGGTGTTGAAACGCGAAATCAGAGAGGCGAACGCAGCGGGGGATTTTTGACCTGTTGATTTCCCTCGCCAAAACTGCTCAGGAACTTCGCGAGCTCGGAGATGAATTGCTGCGACTGAGAACGGAAATCGAAGTGTATAGGTTGAGCAGCGTGATCAACCCGCAGTTTCCAGGGGATGTCCACGGTTGACGGATTGACGTCACGACGGCTTGAAAAGCAGCCACCGCTCGACCCACGATGCAATTACTCCCCAGCGAAGTTAAAGCTGTTGTGGGAGCAGAAGGCTGCTCAATGAGAAATGGCTCATACCGTTCGTGGCTTTCGCACCATTCGGCCTGCGCCGCGCTTTCTGCTCTCATGCCTCTTTGTGCTTTTGATCGCTGCCGTTGGCCGGGCGCAACTTCCGGCGACGCGCTTGGCGGCAACGACCCTCCGCATGCCGTCAGAGGGATCGATCAAAGGGGTCAAACTTTGTACTTTGCACTTTCGCAGCAACGATATTTGCGATGCTGGGACAGTTCTGGAATATGGGAAGGCGAAGGAAGGCTTAAGATTTTATCATCCGTGGCAACGATCGGAGAAAGTCGCGAAACACCTTGGGCGGCCACGTTGCGGGTTGCCCCCGCAGGCTGTGCATCAAAGGAAAGAGAGAGGTGGGATTCGATCAGTCGTGCTTGCGGAGCGCATCAGATGCGCCAGCATCACGGGATGAGAACCACTCTGGATTTAGACGAAGATGTCCTGCTGGCGGCGAAGGAGCTCGCGGCGCGTTCGAAGCGGTCGGCGGGCAAGGTGATTTCGGAGGTGTTTCGGCGGGGGCTGCACGCGAGTGAAACACCGGTCGCCCCGCAGGGCGCGCGGAATAAGGTCGCGGCGGGATTCGAGGTGTTGCCGGCGGGCGGCCGAGTGGTCACCGCCCGGCTCGTGAGCAAGTTGCGCGAAGAAACCGAGACGCGATGAGCGCATTGCTCGACATCAATTTTCTGATCGCACTGTTCGATGCGGCGCACGTGCATCATCGACGCGCGCACGCGTGGTTGATCGAGCACCGATCCGCGGGCTGGGCCACTTGTCCGCTGACGGAGAACGGCTGCATCCGGATCCTGGCACAGCCGAATTATCCGGGTGGTCTGCCCTTGCCCGAGATCACCCGCCGATTGCGGCAGGCGCGCAGGGCCAAGGACCATGCGTTTTGGCCCGATGATGTTTCCCTATGTGACGTGAAGCGTTTTGAACCCACCCGGATTCCAAGTGCGAAGCTGTTGACCGACATCTATCTGCTGGCCCTCGCCGTGAAGCGGGGCGGACAGCTGGCAACCTTTGATCGCGGCATTCCAATTACGGCGGTTCCGGGTGCGACGGATCGTCATCTCATTGTGCTCTGATAACGTGCGGCGGGCGGGGGGGAATGCCATCTGTGTCTGTTGCGGGAGTTATATATAGGAGGCCAAGCGGAGTTTAAACAACGGTAAAGCCCTATGCACCCAGGCAACGGATGGCGGATGAGATTCCGAACGAGGCAATGAACTGGCAGCGCAATTGGAGGGCTAAGCGCCATTCGGGTCTGCCTGATACATGTTACATGACGCCTGTCTGACGATCGATGGGAATGGGCCGCAAGCGGTGTGGGTGAAAGACGCGCGAGCCGCTCAAAATCCGTACGTCGCCCGCATCGTCCAGGAGTGCCGCACGCGGGGGAGAAGGTAACGGACGATCACGCCGGGGGCCGTCGCGGAATAGGGGAGGCGGTCTTCCTGGCCGAGGATGTTTTCGATGTTGAGCTGGAGGTCGAGAGACTGAGCCCGTCGCAGGGAGAAGCGTTTGCCGAGCATGCCGCTCCACGTGATGGCACTGCGGCCGAGAATGACGGCGTTGTTGCTGGCACTGTCGTAGCCGATGACGGCGGGGCCGCGATAATTGGCGCCGAGGCCAGCGCGTACGCCGCGGGCGAAGCGCGGCGCGTCATTGGTGAAGCGGTAGCTCGTGAAGGCGTTGAAGGTCTGCTCGACGTGCGCGAAGGGCGACTTGCCGGTGCCGCGCAGAAAGGGCTCGGCGACCGAGAGGCCGTAGGCGTAGACGTCGGCGAACGTCGCAGGGTCGCCCACGAAATCGCGCTGGGGCGTGCCGTCGCGGGCACGCACAAAGGTCGCGACGACCGCCGGCGTGTCGTCGAGGCGCGCGGTGCTGCGTTCCCAGTCGGACTGCACGCTGGCGAGGAAGGCCATCGAGTCGGAGAGGATGTTGGTCTGCTTGAGCTCGTTGCGGGCGGCGTTGAACGAGATGCTCCAGCCGGGGGTGAGGCGGCCGGTGATCTCGATCTCGGTGCCGCGGCCCTCGAGGTCGGAGGCGTCGCGCGCCTGCGACTCGCCGTTGAGGAGCGTGATGCCGGCGGCGGTGACGGACGCGGGGAGCGGCCGGCCGCCGGCGCGGAGGGTCGTAAGCACGGCGTTCGCGGCGGTGGAGATGTTGTTCTTGGGCGCGTTGAGCGCGGGCTGGAACTGGTTGACGCCGTCGGCGCGATAGACGTTCAGGTTGGCCGAGAGACGGCCGCCGAGCAGGATGAAGCGCACGCCGTAGTCCTGGCCGTCGCCCTCGATGGGCGGAAGCACGTTGGCGAAGATGTCCTTGAAGGCGCCCTGCGGAAACACGCTCTGCGACTGGTTGTAGGTCAGGCCGAGCCACGGCAGCGCGGTGACGACGACGCCGAGGGTCTTGGTCGCGCCCGTGTTGACGGTGGGCTTGGCGCCCTCGAACCGGTAGGGGCGCACCAGCCAGGCGTTGGTGGAGTTGGGCAGGCGCTCGCCGCCGGCGTTGGCGTCCATTACCTCGGCGCGGTCGCGGCGGTAGCCGCCGGTGAGCACGACCCGGTCGCCGGCCCAGCGGCTCTGCAACGCGAGCATGCCGCTCGAGTTCTTCTGCTGCACCCACGGGTAAAGGTTATTGAAGACGAAGCCGGCCTTCATCCCGGGCGACTCGGGGATGGGGTTGGCCCACGCATCGAGGCCGCCGCGCTGGCCGCCGGGGGAGGCGAAATCGAGATACGTGCGGCGGAAAATGATGTTGGTCGCCGCGTCGATCGGCTGCGCGTTGCCGGGGGCGAGGTTGAACTCGGCGATGTTGCCGTTGCCGAAGAAACTGTGCTCCTTCTGCCACGCCGCCGCGACGCTGTGGCGGCCGAGCCACGCGCGGCGTTTCGTGAGATCGAGTTCGTAGCCGACGGTGGCGCGCCACGTCTCGGTGCGCTGGTCGAAGAGCTGGCGCACGGCCTGCGACTGCACGTAGGGCAGGCCGACGAAGGGATTCGCGCGCGCGATGTCGGGCAGGAGCGTGCCGGGTAGACGGCCGGCGGCGATAACGGAGTCGCCGTCGGCGAAATACGCACCGGGCAGCACCGGGTTGGGATCGCCGATGGCGTTGGCATTGGCCTGCGTGAAGCCGCGGAAATACGTGGTGCGCGCGTAGCCGAGCTCGATGTTCACCGGGCCGGCGCGTTGATCGACGAAGATGGACGCGAGGGTGTAGTCATTGTTCGTGCTGCGGCCCGGGCCGGCGAGATAGGCGTTGGCGGGAATCACCTGGCCCCAGAAAGGATCGTCCACCGTGCCGCCCGAAGGTGCGGCACCGCCGCTGATCGTCTCCCAGAAACCCGGCGCCTGCGTACCCGCGAGATCGGGACGCATGTCGGCGCCGGTCGTCGAGAGGCGGTACGGCTGCGCGCGCACCTGCGGCGCGTAGACGACCTGCAGCGTGTTGATTGAGCGCAGGAGGGAGGGCGCAGGATTGGTGCCGGGCTGGAGGGGATTCGGCGCCCGGGGGGCGCCGGCCTTGATCCAGCGTGAGTAGCCGAAGTCGGCGTGCGGGAAATTGCCCGGCGTGACCTGCTCGCGGATCATCCGCTCAACGCCGGCGCGCACCTGCGTGGTCTTGAACGGCTGATACGTGGCGGCGACGGCGACGCCCTTCGCCTTGAGCATCTCGAACTCGAACCAGCCCTCGCGATCCTCCCACATGGCGTTGGTGCGGAGGGCGAGCTTGTCCTTGATGAGCGGAAAGGCGAAGTCGACCTCGCTGCGTTTTTTCGCGAAGCGGCCGACGGTGAGCTGCGCGGATTTCTGGCGGCCGTTGAGCACAGCGCGCTTGGAATTGAGGTTGAATGCACCGCCGGGCCGGCTGGCGCCGTACAGGATGGAGTTGGGGCCGCGGCTGACATCGGCCCGGTCCACGTTGAAGCGGTCGTTGGCGAGGATGCCGCGGCTCTGGACCATGTTGGGCAGGTAGTCGCGCGTGATGACGGACTCGGTGAAGCCGCGGATCGTGGCGCGCACGTCCCACGCCTGGGCGAGGCCGCCGCCGGAGTCGGTGCGCTCGTTATCGGAGCTCGTGGCGAACTTGAGCATGTCGGCCACATTCTCGGCGCCGATGTCGTCAAGGAATTCCTTGGTGAGCACGGAGATCGCCGCGGGCGTGTGGAAGAGCGACGCGTTCATGCGCGTGCCCGAGAGAGTGTTGGCCGCGCGGTAACCGTCGTCGCCTTCGGACGAAACCAGAAACGGCGAGAGTTGGACGGCGCTCCCCGCGGACGGCGCGCCGGCGGCGGGCGGGGTGGCAGCGGGGACGACAGTCTGGGCGGAGGCGACGGCGGCACAGAGGCAGGAGAGGATGGCGGCCGACAGGGCGCGGGCGTGGCGCGCCGATCGCAGGGCAGGCGAGGAGGTCATGGTCATTGGGGGAAAGGCGGAAGCGGGGTCGCCCGAAGCAGGGCGGAGTCCTACCGTTGGGTCTGCCCACTACACCGTACACGCCGCTCATCTGACGCAAGCGGCGAGTTGCCGCGCGAGTTGCAATCGCGCCGCCTGGAGGTCGCCGCGCACGCCGCTCGTGCCGCACTTCCGTCGGCGGCCCTCCTTCGCTTTCTCTTGGTCCTAATACCAATAAGCCTTTGCTTTGACTCCCGTCTTATCGACCGATCCTCAAGCTTTAGACAGGATGACAAGATGGCCTTAGGTCCAACGCTAGAAGCGGGCTAATGCTCGCAGCGCAGAGCGCGGTTTTTATCCTGTGAATCTTGTTAATTCTGTCTCTCCTACAGTGTAATATCTAAAGGCGATTGGTATAAGCCGGGTTCCTGCGATTGACTTCATTCTTCGCCCTCGAAACGACCCCACTGAAGGAGGAGCGGGTTGTCCCTAACCCGCTTCGCGATGTGCTGTCCGATCCTGCAAACTCCGCGTGGAAGATCGACCTCGCCGTCGCTTTACGGCGGGAATGCATCCCCTACGCGTGGATCCGACACGCTCTGGCCATGCGTGGACTGGGCTCAATTCGCGGCCACGTTTTTCGCCGCGAACATCGAACGGCTTGACCCCATTTATCCCGCCCCCGGGCTACGAGGCCAGTGAACTCCGGGACTTTAAGAAGCGCGGCTGGCGTGAGCGACTTGAGCAGAGGCTTCTGGATGTCGGCAAGACGATGAGCGATGTGCTGTCCGATCCTGCAAACGCCGCGTGGAAAATCGACCTCGCCGTCGCTCTACGGCGGGAATGTATCCCCTACGCGTGGATCCGACACGCTCTGGCCATGCGTGGACTCAGCTCAATTCGCGGCCACGTTTTTCGCCGCGAACATCGAACGGCCTGACCCCATTTATCCCCCATTTATCCCCCCGGGCCGTGGAGTGCTTCCGCCCTTGCGCGAATGGGGCAAAAAAAGAGGCGGCGCTTGTGAGCGCCGCCTCGAAGGAGGAACTGAACTGACGTCCTACCTCGCTTAGAAGCGAAGCGTGTTCCGGAAGATCCAGTTCCGCGACGGAGATTGGACGAAGGAACCTTCGGAATATTTTTCGTCGGTCACGTTGTAGACACCGAACATGGAATCGATGCGATAGCCCAGCGCCTTCCAAGGATAGCTGAGGGTCAAATCGAACACCAGGTAGTCGCCAGCATGGTAACCGCCCGCGAGGGGGTTCCAATCAACCGAACGGGAGACAACGGTCTTGGACGAATAACGCGCGCCGAAACCAACAGCCGAACCGCGGCCAACGCCATTCACGATACCCTCCGTGAAGTTGTATTTGCCGAAGAAGTTCGCCCGGAATTCCGGGACGTTCTCGATGCGGGCGTTGTAGTAGATATCCGACGCGACCCTACCGGCAGGCGTGAGGGCGTTGTACGCGGTCGAGCCGGGAGCGGCACGGGTCTTGTCGTACACCGTCTCCGCTGTCCACAACCAGGAGCCGTTAATCACGGCCTGGAAGTCACGACGGGGCGTCCAGATGACCTCCGCTTCCGAGCCTTCGATCCGGTTTTTAAGGTCGGTCGTGCGCCAGCGCAACAGGCGGGCGTTGTAGAACGGAGATCCGACCGGGAAGAGCGTCGTACTACGGTTCAACGGCTCCTCGAGGTTCGATTGCTTTGCGCCGTCGTCGAGCATCTGGTTTTCGCGCTCACCACGGAAGAACGAGACAGTGCCAACCAGGCGACCATTCGCTTGGGAGACCTTGGCGCCCACTTCCCAATTCATGCCCTCTTCGTTCTTGATCTGATCGTACACCCCGCGGCTGGCGAGCAGTTGCTGGAACTGCTGCAACGAAGTGATGGTCTGACCGAGGTAGCTGAAGGATTGGCCAGCGACGCCGCCGGCGCCGAATGCGCGAGCTGCATCGTACCACATGGTTTCGTCACCGACGAAGAGACCGCCGACGCGGCCGGAATTGAACTTAAACGTCTTCGAGTTGGAGGCGTAGACGCTGAGTTCCTTCGTGATGGCGTAGGACAAACCGCCCATCCAGGAGTCGCCTTTCTGGTCGGTGGAGAGCCCCCGCTGATAGTTGATCGAGTGTCCCCACACATTCTCCGGATAAAGGTCCGGGCGGAGGTGCATGTCGGGGAAGTAGACGAACCACGGATAGTTGTTCGACTGGAACTGGCCACGGGCCCAACTCTTTTCCTCACGATAGCCGGCGAGGAGCGTCAGACGGTCCTGGAACAGCGTCGCTTGATAATTGATATACTGCGAGTGCTGCTTGGTCTTGTAGCCGTCCAGCGCGTTGCGGTCCGACTGGTGATAGACACTGACATCCGGATAGATTTCAGCGCCCGGATCGAAGTTGGAGAAGATCTGGCGAACCGGCTTGATGGCGCCGTTACGATCGTAGATCACCTGGTTCACGGGCACATTGCCGTGATTATAGATGCCGACGTTCGTGCCGGCGTAATCAGGATTGGAAACCGTGTTGCGCGCACCCGGCAGGAACGCCCACTGCGCATCCGTGACGAGCTGGCCGCCGAGGAATTGCTGGTAGGGGTTGATCCGCTGGAAGCCGACCAGGAACTTGCTCTTCACGCCGAAGAAGTCGGCCTTGAAGACGGCGTCGATGTTGTGCGTCTGCGCGAAGCGATAGTACCCAGAGAGGTTCCCTGTGCTCACGTTCCAGTTCGTCCCATTGGCGTAAGGCGTGGTGATCGCACCGCCTTGGCCGATCGAGTAGTTCTTGGATTTCTCCTTGAAGTAATTGTACCGGACGTCGAGCCAGCTGAACGGGCTCATGTCGGCCGTGACGGAGAAGTTTTCGACCTGATTGTCGAAATTCGCGCCACGACTGGTGTAGTTGAACGCCTCATCGTGATAGCGGCGGCCGGCCGTATCCGTAATGTAAGCACCGCGTTGCACGCTGGTGTAGGCCGGAAGCGCCCAGTCACCGGTGGCGATGCGCTTGTTGTTGATATAGGACGCATACGCGAGCGTCGGGGTCGTCGTCCGTTGAATGACGTTGGCCGCGAGACCGTTGCCGGTGTTGGCGACGATGGTGTTCGCGAGGGTCGCGGTCGACGAGTTGAAGCGACCGGTGCGAGCGGCATCGTTCCAGCCCTCGAAGTCACTAAAGATCCAGTCGTAGTCGTTCCAGCTGAACTTTTCGCGGGTGACTTCGACTTCGGCGGTGATCTTCACCTTGCCGCTTTCGAAGGGAATCAGCGAGAGGGATGGGCTGGCGGTGAAGCCGCGACGGTACTCGAAGCGACGCTCGCCCTGGGTGTCTTCCCAGGATCCGACGACCCGGAGGGCCGTGTTCTTGCTCACGGCGACGTTTTGGTCGAGGACCGTCTTGTGGCCGGAGTTGTCGTTAATCTGATAGCTGATCGAGCCAGCCGTGTTGCCGAACTGCGGCAGCTTGCTGATGTAGTTGATCACGCCACCGGGATAGCCTTGGCCGAAGAAGACGGCGGCGGGACCCTTGATGACCTCGACTCGCTCGACGTTGTCGAGGTTGTACGAGGTGTAACGGAACACGCCGTTGCGCATGAGGCTGTTCACCACGAAACCGCGCATCGTGAACGAACCTTGGGGGGTCGCCGAGTTGGCGGGCACGCGCATCGCAAAGCGGGTGTCGCCCGACGCGGCCGCGGAGTAGCGGAACAGGTCGGTCAGCGACTTCGCATTGGTGTCGTCGAGGAATTCACGGGAGAGAACCTGCACATTCAACGGAATGTTTTGGATCTCCATGTTGATCTTCGTGGCCGTGGCGGCATTGGTCCGCAGGTAGCCGTTGTCTTTGTCGGTCCGCACCTCGAACGGCGTCAGGACTTGGACTCCGTCATCAGTACGCAGACCGGGGCGTTCCGCCACGGACGGCGCTGCCGGGCGCCCCGGCGTTGCCGCTGGGGTGATGGTCGGAGCAGGGGCGGTTTGACCGAGCTGGCGCCGGAGCGCCGCGACTTCTTCTTGAAGTCGGCGAATCGTCTCGGCGTCGGTCGTCTGCCCGGAAGCAGACGTCGCCGTCAAGAGAGCCGCCATGCTGATCGCGACGAGTTTCCTCGCGCGATCCACGTTGGGACGGGGTATTGGTTTCATGCGTTTATTTTGGTTTGTGGGTTCCAATCTGCTCAGATGAGGGAGCGGGCGGAAAAAAGAGAAGGGCTATCGGGGGCCGGCGGCGGCTTCGGGCGTGATCAGGCGGGGCGAGATTGAGATGCCCACGCGTCCGGCCGCGGTGGGGTTGTCGATGCGCCAGATTAAATGGTCCACCACCGTGCGAACCAGGGTGGGCAGGTTGATGTCGATCGCCGCGGGGCAGTGATCGAGATTATGATAAATGATCGGATTGTAGTTTCCGAGAATAGCCTCGAAGTCCTTGCCCGGTTTGCGACCCGCCTCGCGCAAGGCGCGAAAAAATGCGCCGCAGAAATGATCCACCGGGATATAGAGACCCGTTGGCCGGGGCGTTGACGCCAGGAGCCGGGTCACCAACTGCCCGCTTTCACTGTGTCGCGGCGTGATCTCAAGGTAGCTGACCCCGGGATTCGATTTGCCGAGAATCGAGTGCACGACGAGACCGATCTTGTCCGCGTGCGCGGTGAACGCCCGGACGCGTCGCGCCACGGCGCTGTATTCGGGATCTGTGGAGATAACCGCGACGGCCTTGTGCCCGCGCTCCTTGAGGTACTCGGCCGCCATCTGCCCGTTCTCCTCGTTGTGCGGCTCCACATAATCACACGCGAGGCGGAAGGAGCGGCGACTCATGAACCAGACATGCGGCAAGTCCTGCAGCTTGGCCATGCACTCGACCGACGGCTCCATCCCCTGAATGATGATCCCATCGAGTTTCTCCGCCGTGAGGCCGCGCGGCAGTTCGTCCGGCGTATTCGAAAACAGGACACGCAGGTCCACCCGGAATCGGGGATCGGCGGATTCCGCTTGGAGCAGCTGGTCCTGAAACCAATTGAGCGACGTGTTTCCCGCGGTGGCGCCCACGAACCATACCCCAATGCGGCGCTGGACCGTCGACCGCTTCTTCGGACCCCGCCGACGGTGTACCGGCGCCGGAGAGTAGTTGTGCTGCTGCATCACCGCGCGAATGCGCGCGAGACTTTCCGGCGCGACAATCTGCGGCTGGTTGATGGCTCGGGAGACGGTGGCCGGGGACACCTTCGCCTTGCGTGCGATTTCGGTGATCAGCATGGGGTGACTGTGCGATCGATGAAAATTTCAGTAAAAGCCAATGAAAGATGCGGGCGCTGCGTCAAGCGCTTTCTGGGCAACATTTCTGGGCTATAGGGCTGATTTCGTGAAGCGAACGCAGCGCGGAACGTTCGCCCTCGTCATTTCGCCAGACTGTCCGGCGGCTCGAGCCGTCTTCACCGACTACGCCCGGGCAAGTGCACGCTGCCAGGCCTTCAGCATTTCTTTCCGCGCGCGAATCGCGTCCGGCCAGGCGTGCGGATCGGTGCTGACGTGGTAGCCGTGGCTCATGCCGAGTTCGGGACACACCCACAACTCATCGCCAGGGCGCGGCCCCGCGAGCCAGCAGGCGAAGAGGTCTTCCACAAATACCAGGTAATCTTGGAACTCGGGCGTGAGTTTGCCGCGACCGTTGGTGACCGGCACCTGACAGTGTTGGCTGTTGAAGGGGCGCAGGTGAAACATTTGCGACGCCTGAATCAGCTCGGGCCACGCGAGTAACCGGGCGGAATAGTCCGGCGGCAGCATGTGCTTTGAGACGGCGAAGTGCGAATGATCCCAAGTCACCGGCATGAGTTCCCCGGTCGCGCGGCGGTAAAGC
>ENA-ORBV01010726-ORBV01010726.1-microbial-mat-metagenome-genome-assembly--contig:-NODE-10726-length-14577-cov-7.384000_pt1 | contig 14577 bp, 15 predicted proteins | sample MGYA00237777_ERZ505514 | MGnify/ENA primary metagenome ERZ505514 (study PRJEB26160, sample SAMN06269048) | microbial mat metagenome | isolation source: Oligotrophic lake microbial mat | place... | reverse complement strand
GTGCAACCGATGCGGGGATATACCTATAATCCCATTAGTCTATTTCGTTGCGATAAACCCCCTGCGTGTGTATCTCTTCTGTAAAATAGCATCTAACACTTGTTCCTGTCGATGTTCCGGATAGTTGCTCTTGTAGTGTTGCGCCGGCTCCCAATGTTGCGGTTGGTAGACTAATAACATACAGGGTGCGACCCTCGTCATCGGTGTTTGCGTCAATGACCGGCAAACTAAACTTGGTCCACTGTCTGGTGTACGAATTAAAAACAAAGGTTGTCCATGTAGCCGACGTGTCTCGAATAGTGCAACCGTATATGCGTTTCTCCTCGTTCACCCAAGAACGTATCTCACCTTGTAGTCCACTCGCAATCGCCCGTTGTAGCTTTGTCTTTACTTCAGTTTCTATTTCGCGACCTATTGGATTTACAGAGTTACCCGTAAGGCTGATGAATCCTTTTTGTGACAGGAATATGATTTCCTCGTTGATTTCTTGCACACTGTGGGTGGCTTGACAAAAGGTTGTTGTGTCAAGATTTACCACCTGGTCAACCTGTGGTATCGATGATTCGCCCGATACAGTCAATCTCCAGATGCCATCTTCTTTGAGAATGTAGCAATAGTTAGAATTCCTAGCAAGAGCGACAATTTCTTTATCATCTTTTCCGACAAGGATAGGCGCAAGAACTGTACTATTAGGGAATACTTCGGGTGTGTTATATCTACTAATTGAAACCGCCCGAATATTATCTTTGTTATATTGAGCTAACGTTGTCCAAGTTGAGTCAGACTGGACTATCTGTGGTTCATATGAATGGTAATCACCGGTAATGCGAGCTTCAATCTTAGTTCCGCCGTAGTATTCAACATAAAACTCACCCACTGTGTCCGTTTTAACGAACTTAATAGGATAACCGGACGTTGAGGCAGATTCATTTAGTGAGGTTACAATACTCGACACACATTCATCTTGCAGTTGCGCGGGAGACTTAGCTAGATTTCCCAAGAATAAAGGGTTAGTTATAGCACGGATTCCAGCGACAGAATCCACTTTACTGTTCGCGATACCAATGGGTTTATCGTAGTATCCAGTCAATGCTGTAGGGTATGCTTCAATTACTAGCGCAGAAGAAACTAGATTAACCCAAGAAACTTTGGTATTGTTTGTAAGTGGCGAATCCTTAAAAAATAATGTAGTGTTATCGATATTCGAACCAGGCATCACATACCCGTAGTTAAAAGTGGTACCAGACTGGGCTGTCAGGAAGTTTGTGTCACTCGACACGTTTTTAAACACCAACGAGCTTGCAGTAGAAGTGGGGTCGACTGTTTTATACGTAAAATAAGCTGGACCCTGGTAAACGAGACAAGCGATAATTCCCGGTTCTGGCAGTTCAGACACGTTATAATCAGTCGTTGCTATTGTCATCGTGGTACCGCTTAGTGTGTATACTCCATTTCCAATGATGGTGGCTTTCTTATTTCCGCGATTATTACTCTTGAAGATATCGGGTGTGGCGGGTGGACCGGATATACTGTTAAATAAATCCACGTAAGACCGACCCGCTGTTGTTCCTGTGGAATAAAACGGCAGGGTATTGAACCCCGTCCTTATCAACGGACCGGCAAACTGTAACCACTCCAGATTCTTATCATATGCAATCGCACCGGCATACGGAAATGCGCCAGGTAACGATGTGTATCTAGTATACGGGCTAGTTCTGTTGTATTTAGGTTCAACATTCGCAGAAATATCAATTGCGCCACTGTCAAATCTAAAAATTAGTGAAGCGTTCTTTTGAACGAGATTAACATCAAAAAAGAAATCAGATGAACCAGTTGTAGGTCCACTGGTTACAGTAATAGGCAAATCACTATTAACAGTAGATGTAACATTGACACCCGACACGCTGATATTGGACGGGGGGTATAATCTAAAAAACGGACTATCAATGCCGAATGTATTTCCTGGTATACCAGCCAAATCAGTAGAAGGAGAAGTCGTTGTGAGTGTATTGAAGAAGTAATTACCGTTGGCAACACCGGCACCGATATTCGCTTTTCCTACCATGTTTTTAACAAGTGGCTGTTTTACTAGTGAAATATAGGCTCGCAGCGGTTCCCGTATATTCGCGGCAACGTGGTAGTTTTTGTATTGAACCACGGATTTAGCAATGGGTGGAATGGTATTCGAGTTTACATCGCCATCTTGATTCGGGTTGGTGTATAGTTGAGGTAACGACAATATACCATCGTCATTTACCGTCAAGTTCATTTGGTAGATACGAATGAACATCTGGTTAGCACCGCCCTGACTAGTAATATCAACTGCACCGGTTGTGCCTATCATGTTTGTGTTGAAAAGTTGAAAAGATGACCCGGTTTTATTCCCGAGGTAGTAGAGACCGCCTTGGGTGAGTCCACCCGCTAATGAGACCGCTCTGTATTTAACTAAATCGCCGTTTTTCCAGTCATCCGATAATCCTTGAAAATTTATAAATTCCGTTCCAGTGTTAACCTCTGGCGAATGAAACACTAGTTTACCAGTGGGACCAAATTCAACATCCGGAAATGCTTGGTAATAATCGGTGGGCAACGCTTCCGCAATCTCAACCTGTCTAGTTCTATATACTCTAATAAAGAATCGTCGACCGTTTGACACCCCTCGATAAAATTCTGGAAATACTTCATCTGTTAGGTCAGACCCGATACGCACTCGAATTCGGCTCTTCGTGTATAGAGTGTTTGCTATTGTCGATCCCAAAACTTCCGTGCGCAGTGCCATTGGGTGCAGAACTTCATATATTTGACTTGGTTCTGATTCAACTTCACGGGGAGTTTCGTTGTTGTATCTAGTATTCCATATGATACTAAATTTTAGTCCCACTTTTTTAGATACATCCAACCAATTTGAGCTTGGTTCTAGTATATCTTGGAATGTGTCAATATTAATATCAACTAAACCAGGAAACCTAATATATTTCTTCCCAACACTAGACGATTGTAAGTCCTTGTTCATTTCCTGCCACCCGTTTGCGGTGACAATGTAAAGCGATTGGTCGAATGTAAATCCCAATGGTTTAGATGTGTAAGTGGTAGGCATAACACTGGTATTTAGCGTCAAAGTTGTTGATAAATCCTTAACGGTGTTCATGTCAGTCATCACACTGGTACTACCGTTGAGTGTGACATATTTGTAATTATTGCTATTGGTTGTTGTATCAAACTTAACCTTAAATACACTCATATTGGAATTTGTGACGTTGAAAATCGTACCCCATCCACCAGATGCGGCGGTGAGAACATCAACATTGACACCGTGACGAGATTCAATAGAGTTATCTTGTGACGCAACAACATCCTGACAGTCAAGCATAGTTGACATATCAGAATCGGCTGGATTATTTTCAGTGAGCAGACCTTTTAGACCCGCGATATAGTTAGACATTTGTTTCCTCGAAGTTTTATCTATGGCCGAGTTCTGCTACCAATATACCCGTTTCTCTGGAATTGTGCAAGTCTGCGAGGGTCGGTTACGCGTTTGGGTTGCCCACTAAGACGATTACCCATCGCAATAGAAACACTATCATACGCCTTTTTGAGCATAGCTTGTATTGTTTGAAGTCCTGTCACATCCCCCAGACTTTCGAGCACCCGGCTACCGGTTTCAAGTACAATTATTGAATCAAATTCGTAGGGTACATTCGAAAACTGCGACTGTCCCGATGGTAGTAAATAGAGTTCGCTGGTATACGGACCGGCAACAGGTAATCCGCCGAATTGATAGGATTTGAGTTCACCAACCTCAGATTCGCTTAGTTCTGTTGTAGTCCATGTAGTTGCGCCAGTTCTATTAAGCACAACGTCGGGTCGAAGAATCATTCCAGTAGAAGCTCTAAAGATATCAACAAGTTTGGTAGTGCTAATTGCTTGGTAGTCTGCGGTATACTCCGCACCGGCAGTGGCTGTGAATGTTGCCGTACCGGTGGCATGTGTAATATTTGTGACAGTTGCAAATTGGGTAGTTTTGTTAACCATATCCGATATTTCGAGGAAGTAGTAAATGACAAATGTACCAGTGTAAGTAGTCGCGTCACCTATAATCTGTATGGTATCCCCATCCAGGTAGCACATTGGTGTATTGTTTCCTTGGTATGCATCAGCTTCGGTAATTGAAGTCTGCGTTACATTTCGCTCGTTCTTTCTGTCCGTTGGCAAACCGGCTGGAATGTATTTGATTTCTCTAAGAGCCCGACCGTATGCGCGACGCGGAATAGGGATGCGCAGGGTGGGGTATAATGACACACTACCGGCGTGCAGTGGTGTAACTTGGCGTATTAATTGGAAATCACTACCTTCACCTAACAATAACGGCGCAACTTGTTCGGTGTTTACTGAGTTAATAGCGCGAACAATCGCGGTTGTATTCCACCTGTCTTCATCACCCAATGGAATAGATATTCGGTCTTGAGTGTCTAACACCAACTCGGATATCGACTTCATTTTAAACTCACTTCTTCTTATTTTTCATGTCTTTATCGTCTTTATCGTCTTTATTTTCTTCAGCACATTCTTCTTTACTTTCAGAAGACAGCTTCTTTTTCTTACCACGTGCTGCTACAATCTCTGCAAAAATGCCATTCATTTTACCAAGAGCCTTGACTTTAGAATCTTTCACTTGACTTTCCTTTCGATGTTATTTATCCGGTCTTCGTGGGAGTTTACCCTCGAAACTATTACTGCTAAATCTACACGCATTTCACTACAATCAATTGATATGGTTTTGAGTGAATCTGATATTTCGTCTGCATGTTTACTGAATTTGTCAATGAAACCCGTTGCGAGCTTCCATATTCCATACCCACACACAAGAAATACGATATGACTCGGGTCTAATTTACCAATTAAGGCTAACACGAACGTTTCCATTATTCGCCACTCCTTTTTTTGGAGTAGTCAGCGCATTTCTTATCCACCCAGGTTCTAATTACACCGACGGGGTTTTCATAGTGCCCGCTCTTGATAATCCAGTTACAAATCTGCGCGATAATGCACTGCGCAAACTCCATTCTAGCTTGATTACTAGGTAAAGCGTACATTTCTTTCCGCATATACTCAACTGCATTGTGAGCAGCGGTAATTTGGGGTGCTACTTCTTTTTTACGGTATCTGTCTAAACTGACTACATTGTTCATTGAATATCCCCTTAACATAGTCATTCTAGTAGATGTTTGTCACCAAGTCAATCATTTGAAGTACGTACATTATGCTATGCGAACGGCTACAAGTTGACCGCAATCCGAAGCTGCTGAACTCGCTGCACTTGCGGAGGCTGTTAAATAAATGATTGTGTTAACAGTCACGTTATAGAACTGCTCCATTGGGCGAGCTTGACCATAACTTGTGCCCGCACCATCACTAAATGCAGGCGAATAAACACTTGAAGTGCCGTTAGTGCCAATGGCACCTGACGTTGTGACTATTGAGCCATTTAAAAAAGTACGTGTGCTAGGGGCACTGCGCAGACTTACCATCCCGGTCACTCGCCATGCACCGGGTGTTAGGGTTATCGAAGTGACATTCGCCTGGGAGGTGCCAAGTTGAGCATTTGTAACAACCGAATCAATTACCTGACCAAGCATCCCAGTCGCTGGAGCATTGCCGTCAATTCTACCGACGATGTTTGCCGAGGAAATTGCACCGCCTATTTGAGCACCGGAGGACACTTTGCGAACTCTCCAAAACATAGCTGCGACTGCCGCCCATGTTGCACCAGCCGCTCCATATGTGCTGTTGGGAAAAGAATACTGACCAAAAAGCACCCGAATTACCGTCGCTGATTGAATTGAGAGCCTTCCGACACCGTAACTTACTGCATTTTGAGACTGCGCAACCGACAGCGTATTACCGCCCAACAAGACTAAACCATTAACGGCGGTCCACCGTATTCTATCTGATGAAACTTCTACAAAAAATGTGTCCGTCGCTTGAATCGGAGTTGTGAATTGCACATCCCGCTCTAATGCTGCGGTGATACTTTGGATAACGGAACCTGTCGCACCATATGCAAAACTCGAACTGTCACTTCCTGTTGTGCTAGTTGAGAAATTGCTGGCGTATTCTTCAACAGCTCTGTCTCCCATCGTTACGTTAGAATCCCACTGTGAAATTGGAGCTGAGAAAGAACATGTTAAACCTGCTCCAGTGCCCGCCACGCTGTTAGCATTGGCTTGATTATACGCGGTCGAATAAGGGATAAAAGATGTTGTCACTCCCGTGTTGCAACCAGTGGTGAATATAGGGTTGGAACCAATTGTAGAATTAATTAGTCCGCGAGTGCCCGACAACGGTAATACTTTAGCGAAATCAATTGTTAAGCCTACAGGAAGACTGATTGTCGGCACGCCTGATGTTGTTGTGCCAGTAGTAAAAGACCCCTGGATTTCGAGCGTATCGCCGACCCTACGCCAGAAGAAGGACTGCACAGTTACAGTTCCCCACGGAGCACTGAAAGTCGGGGTGTAAGCTTGCCACGTTATAATCGGCGCGCCCACTCTCACAATCTGTTGTGACACATCGACGTTGGCTACACTAAATGTACCTGACCCGGCTCTGCGAACTATCCGTAGTTCATAACTAGTGTTGGTGCTCGACACAAAGAATGCATTAAATGAACCACTACCGACAGGCATGTTACCTTGTGAGTTCAACACTGGCGCAGAAACTGCGATAACCGCACCCGCCGTTACGTCAAATACAACAACATCCCAATCACCAGCCGTGCCAGATTGTGTTAGAAAATCAAATGATATATTAAGCGGTACACCCTTATGAATGTTGTTTATCGTGAAAGCATTTGATGCATAATTCGTTGCAGACCCGGCACCAAACCTTAGGCTCGCAACCCCGTCCACTATTTCACCCGCTGTTGTTGTCCTAGTTATTGTGGCAGACCCTGTTACAGTCCATCCGTTTGTGTTTCTATAACCGGACCTATTTCTAATTAAATTACGCTGACGTCGAGCCGAAGTGACATCCTGCCCGTCACTTGTCACGATGCCGGTTTGAAGTAATTGTGACGTACCATCTCCGCCGAAAATTGAACTACTGCCCATAAAAAACCCCTTGGTAATCCTGGCTTTACGCTAGGAAATTAATGACAACCTCACCTGTACTGGTGCCGGTATTTGAAGATAATCGAATATCGCTACTTACCGGGATACGAACTGGCAACGTGTCAATGCCGCCCGGTGGAATTAGTAATGTATTTGTGTTAGTTGGGGAACCGCCACCCCAAGTAAGTCTGAGTGTCGTACCCGTTGAACTAAATACCGTTATATAGTTAATATCAGTTGGCATTGTTGTTCCACCGGATAGCAAAGTCAGTGCCGAAGTGTATGTTGTAGTCAAACCCGAAGCGTTGTACACCATACCTTCATATATAGCAGACCCGAATACACGGGCTGTATCTCTTGCGACTGCAACGCGCAGAGTATTACCGTCGGCGTTCCCTGAATTGAGAGTTGGACTGTTACCCGCAAACGAGAGGTTAGCGGATACCCTTAAAGTACTAGAATCATTTGCGCCCGCACCAGCGGAGGCTATTGCTGTTCCAACTCCCAACATTGCGGCAACTCTTTGAGTACCAGTTGAGGGAGTACCGTACCCAGTTTCAGGAGCCACTCCATTGATGAATCTCCAGTCATTAAAGATGGGATTAGTGTCACTATGTACGGTCGACCCTATACCTAGCATTGCTGCAACTCGCAAAGAACCAGTACCAGGACTTCCGTAGTTTACGAGGGGAGTGGCACCTGCAATCGTTTCCAAAGAAACGCCAACGGTTCCAATTTGAGTGACAGGAATAGGGTTCGCATTCGTTACAGCTGCACCGGATACGCCTAGCATCGCTGCAACACGTTGAGTACTTGCTGAAGCTGCTCCCATATTAGAATCTGTCTGAGTTGCAAGTTTTGCACTGAATGCGGCAAGCGTTGCCTCTGTCGATGCTCCAGTTGGGAGTACCGAGGAGCTAATAACCACCGCGCCAGTATTTACGGCTGTAATTTTACCATCAATACTACTCAGAGACGAATTACCGGTCGATTGAAGGGCACTTGTCGACGCTCCAGTTGGTAAAGGGATTGTGCCGGTTATTTCGGTGCTGTTATTTACAGTAGAAGGACTAGCACGAAGGTTCACGGTGTAAGCTGCACTTGGAGAACTCGTGCAATTAATACGGAAAAAGCGAACCCCTGCCATATTTACTTGGTAAACGCCGTTTGTGGTAATCGTAGACACAAATCCGGGTGTAGTGTCAAGTCGGTATGCTCGTACCACATACCAAGTTGTGCCGTCCGTGCTGATTTCCGCACTCATGATTCCACCACTACCACTTTTCACAGTGATACCAACAGTACCGGGGTTCATCGTTGTCAAATTCGTAGTAGGTGTGAGAAGTACAGTATCACCCGATGATGTAATAACACCGCTGGAGTTGTATGTTCCAGGATACGTAGAGATTGAGTTATTTATTGAATTTGTATACTCAGAAGTACCATCGATTGCATGAACACCGGCGAGAAGACCTTGAGTGAATATACTCCGTCCATAAGGTGATGTTATAGAACCAATTGCGTTACCACTACCATCTTGAAGTCGAGTGTCCCATACACCGGATTGTGTTACCGCTATCAAACTGAGTGGTGTAAGTGTTGTGATTTGTGCAGCAGTCAACACCACTGGACTAGAATTGGCAGCAAGTGCCTGTCCGAATGATGGCGTCTTGTTATTAATGGATTCGACCGCAGCCTTTACTAACAACTGGGTAGTTTCCAGCGCACCACCTGCACCGGCACCGGATACCACACTCACCTGTATTGCGGTATTGGTGGTATCAAGGACTGCTTGTAAAATCTGTTGCGTATCACTCTTCTTATTAGCCATTATGTTCTCACCATGCTTATTAAAAATGTCCGGGTATTATCACTAAATGTTCGAACAACCGTACCTTTGCTAGTACCGGCTAATCCCCCACTAAAATAAGTAGTCGTAACAACAGTGTTTGCTGCTGAAAGTGTTTGTGAAAAACTATCAAAATCAATCGGTGTGTCACCTTGCCAAACTCGAACACTATCGCCATCCGCCGCTGTTACTGTGATTGCGACTTGCGTCCCAACCATGGTAGTTTTGATTGATTGGTTAGTCGCGTCTAAGATTGCTGATAGAATTTGATTTGGGTTTGATTTAGCGTTGGCCATAAATGCTCCATATTTGAACTACGATACTAATACCAAGTAGAATTCGCAAACTCCAGTCGGCTTTTACGGCAACTGACCGTGATTCTATTGAAAAGTCGGGTTTGTGTATGACGTTAAAGTTGTTTTCTATTAAAAAGGATGGCTTTTCAACGATTTCTATCACTGGTTGCACGGTAAATACAGGTTTTGTTAAGATTTCTTGCACCTCAACCACCTCGAACGTCGGCTTGTTCACAACAGAACTAACCTCGCGTACTTCGAATACTGGTTTCTCGACTATGATTCCAATTTCGTGAATCATTTCTGGTTGTTTTTTTAATGTGGCCGTACCTAAAGTCATTATGCCCATGTTTATCTCCTAAGCAAGATTATTATAACAACTACTTGACCGAATAGCAAGAAACTGCGTTACGTGACGGTTCAACTTGTTTGGCATCACTGCATTGGAGCTATCACAAACAATATTACTATTCCTCCGTTCTGCGAGGGATACCACATAACCACCCAGTATGCAACTTTGACCAACAAAAACACCCACGTCGTTACAACGCAGGTATCTTTTGATATGTCCACAAAGGTCTTACTTGAAGCCGATATAGAACGAACCGACCAATTCAACGCACTCGTCCTTGCTCAAATCAAGTAGCTCGGGGAATACTTCCGCAACTTTCAACTCAGACAGTGGAATCAAGAATGGCAACTTAGCAATCGCGCTAGTCCAAACCGGTTGGTTATTTGCAACCGCCCGTACCAACGCAGCGATAGCACCAGCTCCTAATACAATCTTCTTCAACTCAGAAATATCAACCATAACAATCTCCTAGGTGTTCCATAATCGGAACAACCAGAGTATAATATTAGGGTTTAGAAAATGCAATGTCGGAACTTTGACAGTATAAAATTACCCCACCTTAAATTAAAGCGGGGTAATTGTTAGGCTGATGGTAAGTCGGTTTTGCAGTTACTGAACAAAATGAACTTGTTGAGCGAACGAGAAAACAGAGTTTGGTCAGCGAAGATTCGCAACTCTAGTCCTGCGACGTTCTCAAGTCTATGGAAGTATCGTGCGGTTTGCTCGCCGGGGATATCATAGGTAATATCACTAGAACCAGCGCGCTTCAATTCACCGTCGGCTACTCCCATTGCAAATCCCTTACGAACGAACGGGTTAGCAACTACATCAAGTTCAACTCCGCCTACATAGAACTTCAATCCAACCATACCAGCTTCGAGTTGTTTAGTCTCGGCAGCAGTGGTAAACATGCGAGATTTGAAATCAGAGCCAGAGGCTTTAATGGTATTGAAGTCGGGCATCAAACCAGCAAACACTTGGGGATGTACGTGCAATACCAATCGAGATGCTAATCCACGTCCTACTGCACGAGATACTCCGTCGGCAATCATTTCAAAGCTGAGATATTGGTCTGCTACGTCGTACTGCGATGTACGCCACAATGGAGTGTTGGAACTAGCTACATCAAACAACGATGCGGACGATGCGGATTGTTTCAAGATTCGCAAGAGACCAGGACCTTCGTTGTCTTTGAATCCAGCGCGGTAGATGAAGTATCCACGAACATCAGCCAACCCACCGAGAGTGTCTAATTCAATCCATTCGTTTTCGATATCGTAGTTAATAATACTAGCATTGAGTACAGAAACTACCCCTACCGCGTTGGTTGCAAACATTTCAACAGGCATTCCTTCCGAACCAATCCATACATGGTCGGCAAAATGTTTCGCTGCAATCTTTACTTTGGTTCCAGAGAAACCATTTGAAAAGATAGTGCCGCCGTATGTACCAGCCGCTTCGGCACCAGTCGCAACCACACCAAGACCCTCTTGACCGTAGCTCAACATTACTTCATTCACTACCGCGAAGGATTCTTGCAAGTTCTGAATTTTATACTGAAGCGCATCAATAAACGATTGACTACCTTCTACTGCACGGGAGATAGAAAGATTGTCGATTTGAGTACGACCCATGAAGCCGAATGACTTGACACGAGCTTGACGGGATTGAGCAACAGTTGCAGTACGCAAAGAATTCTGTTGTCCGATTTGTCCTAGTGCAGTGAAACCGTGCTCACGTGACGTAAGGATTGGGAATACTAATTCGCTACCGGCTTTTTCACTGCCACCAACAAAGGGCACAGATGACATAAGGGGTGCGTAGTCAGGCATAACTTTTTGAAGTCCGTCCTTGAGATATTGTTCTTTGAAATAATTGTCCAGGGTCGAAATGGTATCTAAAGACATATATTAATTCCTTTCTAAGAATTATGGGCGAATCCAAATTTTCAGTGTAACAGGTGCCGTGGCTGCGGGAACATCAAGAACATCGAATAATGTAAACACGCCAGCAACTACACCAACCGAAGGGTATGAAATCAGTGAGGTATCAGCGAGTACTGGATTAGTCGCACTAGTGCAAACTAGCGAAGGTCCAGCTACACGCAGGAAGTTACTACTATTAGCAGCAGCGGCTCCGAGGCTCGCCCATTCAAGTTCGGCGCACAGTACGCGACCTAAACCAGAAAGACCGCCAACAACGAATGCCAAAGATTTAGATCCGTCAGCGGCTACGGGAATATTAGTGAAGTACGTTACCAAGTCAGTGGCAATTGCAGCAGCCTCGACTGCATTGAGAGGACGCGGGGTGCCAGCATCGCCCGCTACCAGTGTGGTAGCCTGTGCGGCTGTGAGCAAGTCGGCGGTACCGTTGCCCTGTACTGCATAAACTTTAGTAGCAGCAATTTGTTGTTCAGCAATCAATACCCAATTTGTACCAGCAGCGCGGGCTGCAAACTTCAACTCGATACATTGCCAGTTTTGGCTTTGCCCAATGCTAGCGGAACGAACGTAACCATTTAAAATCATTTGTGTCTCCTTTTAGAAACTACGTTTTTTATCCCAAAAATCTCGACCTTTTATTGTACCGTGAGAGACTTTACCAGTGGAATCATTATCAACTTGCTTCGGTGCCGTTGCCGGTTTACTAAAGGCTGATTGTTTCGACTGATACTCTTTTACGACATCATTTTGCAATCCCTTAATTTGGTCTGACTTAAGGAACTGTTTAACTGCGCTAGCGTCCATATTGGATAGCATATCGCGGATTATCTCTTTCATATCTGAATTTACTAGCTTCATAGCTTCTTTGGCGCTGAGTTCTTCGCCCTGGTCGGCGAATGAAGACATGTATTGTAAAGCCCACTTACCAAGAATAGGGTTCTTAGGAAGGTCCGACTCTTCAATTGCGTCAGCTATCTCTTTGTCAATCTTCTCTAGTTCGTCTTGCTCTTCTTTACTTGAAGCTTCCTGCTCAATTTTAGTTTGACGGGCTTTCTCTTCTGTTTCGAATTTAGCTAAACGTGCATCTTTCTCACGCGCTTGCTTCTGTTCCGGGCTAAGGTCTTCTTCCTCGTACTCCTTGCGTAGGTCAGCTTCAAGGATAGTCACGGCTTCCTCTCGACTGAACCCGGCGGATAACAGGGACTTCATAGCCGATTTCTCGGTCTTAGCTACATCGAGGATTGATTGTGCTTCTTCTCGTAGTTTCTTCGCTTCTTCAAATTTGGCGGTCGACGCTAAACCGAGTTGGGCATAAGAATCTAGTTTATCGAGCGGGACTTCGACCATCTTACCATTTACTTTAAAGGACTTCGTGGTTGGCAATTCCGGTTTGGCTTCAACTGGAACGCTTACCATCGAGGCATCGGCTGCGGGTGCTGCTTCTTCCATACGGGCAGTAGTTCTAAAAAACATTAATAACTCCTCTGTGGACAATGCCACGGTTTAATACTACCAAGTTTTTATACTCAAGTCAAGTTTCTGGTGTATTAACAACCCACTGGCGCTATCACAAACAATATTACTATTCTCTGTAGTCTTTGCCCGAGCTTGGGAATAGCCTAATACCAAAAAGAGACCTCATATCTAAGTGGTTAGGGCTAACACAGACAATATTACTATTCCCTTGTTCTGCCAACCGCCAACTACCTATAAGCTTGAACAAACCCTGCCGTTGTGATACTGTCAAACTAGGAGACAATTATGACTAGAAAAGTAATGTTTGATATCAAGTGTGACAAATGCTCTACTATAGTAGAGAACCAATACGAACAACCATCACAACCCGACTATGGCGATTGCCCGGTATGCGACGGCAAGATGCGACAAATGATTGGTATCGTACACCATACATTCAAAACCCCAGTCGACTCGGTAAAAGGTCGCACTACTAATGGGACGAAATACGAGGTTGCCACAAAAGTGCGCAAGTACAATCCAGCAACGGGGGGGTACAAATGATTATTTCCCTACTAAAGCTTTATTGGGTACATATACTAGCTTTAATAAGCACATCTCTGTCTATTTATTTACTCACTAGGCCGACATTGCCCGCTGTTACTTTAACTAAAATCGAGTTTGTTGACCGCGTGGTTACTAAGGAAGTCGTTAAATATATAGACCGTGATGTTGTAAAATATAAGGACCGAGTTATCACACGCACCGTTACCAAACCAGGGGGTATTAAAGTTGTCGAAAAAATCAAAGAGACCGGCGGACAGAGTAGTAAAACGCAGACGGTGGAAACAGTCAAAGAGCGCGATACATCGAAGACAGTCGTCACAACCGCAATCCGACCTATTCATTCTAAGTATATGCTTGGCTTCAATGGTAATCATTACCTCAATCATTATAGTATTAGTGTTGGTATTCGCGTACATAATTCAATACCTGTTTACGTAGGCGGTGGTATAATAAAAACTAATGGAGAGTATAAACCTTTCTTATCGCTGGGGGTGGTGTTTTGAAAAGAAAAGTCAAAAAGGAAATACTTCATGAAATATTCGAGGATGATTACCCCATACCAGATGAAGGCACTATAATACACGAGATAGGCTACAATTCCGCCCTCACACAAGCTGTCATTCCGGTGGTTCAATTCTGCCCTATTACAATCTCAATAGGCATTCAGAGCGGTCAAATCATACTAGACCCAACCAGTAGAGCCTATTTGACCCGACTCGGTTATGTGTTCCCACTCCCATCTGACGAAGTAATCTACCACTAAACCCCACCTCAATTCTACCCGCGCAATAAACATAATAATATTAGTGAGTTGCAGCTCGCGGCGCTATTCTATTCCCCCTATCTTGATTTGTTTCAAAATCCCTACCTTAAGGTTCTTAGAACCTATGTGGATAGCACCATTATAGTAAGCTCCAAGTGGATAGTACCATTATAGTACCTACTCTATGTATAATGATTACACTACCTTGTGCCGAACATAGTTCTATTATAGCATGGATGTTTT
>ENA-ORBV01010725-ORBV01010725.1-microbial-mat-metagenome-genome-assembly--contig:-NODE-10725-length-14577-cov-8.552621_pt1 | contig 14577 bp, 11 predicted proteins | sample MGYA00237777_ERZ505514 | MGnify/ENA primary metagenome ERZ505514 (study PRJEB26160, sample SAMN06269048) | microbial mat metagenome | isolation source: Oligotrophic lake microbial mat | place... | reverse complement strand
CTGAGCGGAGCCGCGTCTTCTCTTCGTTTGTTGGCTCAGCAAGCGGTAGGCATTTATGAAAATGAGGTTTCCAATATTATTCACTCCAAAAGCACTGATGCTGAGCAAATTGAACAGACCCTCGAAAAAATGCTTGATTTTTGCTTTGATCCATCTATGCTGCTCGTTTTCAAAAAATTATGCCGCCACTATTTTGAGATAAACCCCCACGCAACCGCAAAATACATCATGCGTTACCGGGATCTTTGGGATTCTGAAGACAATGAACCCGCTGATGCTGACAATCTAACAAGCCATGAATCATAAATTTAAACAGACGGAGATTGGGCTGATTCCAAGTGATTGGGAGGCTAAGAAATTGGGAGACCTAATAAAATTGAAAAACGGGTATGCCTTCAGTAGCGACAATTTTTCCAATTCTGGGCCAATTGTACTTACACCCGGCAACTTTAAATTGAATGGTGGCTTATATTTTAATGACAGAAATACAATAAGGTATTCAGGAAATATTTCAAAGGAAATGGTGTTCCAGAATGGAGATTTGTTAATTGTTATGACAGATTTGACACCAGATTGTAATCTATTAGGTAAGCCGGGATTGGTGAATTCTGATGAAAAAGTTTTACATAACCAACGAATTGGGAAAATCTCGATAGCAAACCATTCAGTACTAAAAGACTATCTATATTGGTTTTTTGTATCAGAATTATTTTCTAAAAGAATGAAGGAAACGGCAACAGGATCAACTGTTCGCCACACTTCTGTTGGTAGTATAAACAATTCAAAAATCCCCCTTCCACCAACCAAAATTGAACAAACCGCCATAGCAACAGCCCTTTCCGATGCCGATGGCCTCATCACTTCCTTAGAAAAACTCATTGCCAAAAAACGGAACATCAAACAAGGAGCCATGCAGGAGTTGTTGAGGCCGAAGGAGGGATGGGTGGTGAAGAAGTTGGGGGAGGTTATCGAAAAAATTATTGGAGGAGGAACACCAAGCCGTTCTAACAAACTTTATTGGTGTGGTGAAATTCCTTGGGTGACGGTCAAGGATTTTGCAACATTCAATCCATGTATGTCCCAAGAATATATCACCAAAGAAGGTCTTAAAAATAGTGCCTCACATTTAATACCAAAAGGCACTTTGATAACTTCGACAAGAATGGCTGTTGGAAAGGCAATTATTTATCAGGTAGATGTCAGCATCAATCAAGACCTGAAAGCAATTTTCCCCAAATCGAACTTAGATATACTGTTTTTATTCCACTGGTTTGAACGCAATGCGGTAAGTATCGAAAGTTTAGGCAGTGGAAGCACTGTAATGGGCATTTCCTTGGGTGAACTAAAAAATATTGAGATCGCTATTCCTTCTACTAAAGTTGCGCAATTAGCCATCGCCACCATCCTCTCCGACATGGACACCGAAATATCCATCCTCGAAAAGAAACTGGAAAAAGCCAAACAAGTGAAGCAAGGGATGATGCAGCAATTGCTAACGGGTAAAATACGCTTGGTATGAGTGAGACTATCATATACAGTACGGCAGACCATCAGGCGCAGGTGGAAGTGCGCTTTGATGCAGAAACGGTGTGGTTAAACCGTCACCAGATGGCCTATCTCTTCGGAAGAGATATTAAGACATTGGAAAACACATTAACAACGTATTTCAAGAGGATGAACTGACTGAAACTGCAGTTGTCGCAAAATTTGCGACAACTGCCGATGATGGTAAAACCTATCAGGTTGAGCATTACAACCTCGACGTCATGATCTCTATCGGCTACCGGGTTAAATCCCAGATGGGCACGCATTTCCGCATCTGGGCCACGCAGCGCCTCCGCGAATACATCATCAAAGGCTTTGCGCTCGACGATGAACGCCTCAAAAAGGCACGAAACTACTACTTCTACGAACTGCTCGCCCGTATCCGCGACATACGGAGCAGCGAGCGCGTATTTTACCTGAAAGTCTGCGACATCTTTGCCACCAGCATGGACTATAATAATCAGGCAGAACTCGCCAAAACATGAATACTATGGAGAAAGTACCTTCATCAACCCACATCCCTGTTTTTGAGCAAATAAAACAGACCGACGAAAACGGCACTGAATTCTGGTCGGCCAGAGACTTGAGCAAGGTGTTGGAGTATTCCGAGTACCGGCATTTTGTACCCGTACTTGAACGCGCAAAGGAGGCTTGCCAAAATAGCGGACAGAATATTACCGACCATTTCGAGGATATCCTCGAAATGGTCGGCATTGGTTCGGGTGCAAAAAGAGAAGTCGAAAGCATTTACCTCTCCCGCTACGCTTGCTACCTGATCGTTCAAAATGCTGACCCTGCAAAAGAAGTTGTCGCACTCGGACAGACCTATTTTGCGGTACAAACCCGCTTGCAGGAAATCCAGCAAATGGATGAATACAACCAGCTCGATTCAGATGAGCAAAAACGTGTTTTCCTGCGAAAGCAACTCCGCCAACACAATACCCAATTGGCCGATGCCGCAAAGAATGCAGGTGTTATTGACCTCATCGACTACGCCATCTTTCAAAATTTCGGCTATCAGGGCCTGTATGGAGGCTTAAGCGCCAAAGATATCCACGCACGCAAGGGTTTGAAAAAAAGCCAGCACATACTCGACCACATGGGCAGCACCGAACTGGCCGCCAACCTCTTCCGCGCCACCCAAACCGAAGACAAACTCCGCCGGTAAAACATAAAGGGCAAACAAAAAGCCAATCAGACCCACTTAGAAGTCGGTAAAAAAGTGCGACAAACCATCCAGGAAATCGGCGGCACCATGCCCGAAAATCTGCCCACAGAAGACAATATCCAAAAAATAGAAAAAAAGGGCACCAACCTGCCTGAAAAATGAACTCTATGATAGGCCAACCTGAACGTATCACCCAAAACCGCATCGTCCAATTGTTTAAGGGGCAAGTGAAGAAAGGGATGATGCCGCAATTGCTGACTGGTAAAACAAGGCTCGTATGAGACTCTAAATCAATTATTTATACCAAGTTTCTGGTATTTTTTTAATTTTATCTGGAGGCAATTCTAAAATGGCATGTTCGATCAAAAAAGTTCGTACCAAGCCCAGCAAAGCACGACGTTCATTTTTATTAAGTGTAGTTTCAATATCATCGGAACCGATTTTCCAGCGCACGGAGAAATGCCAGAAATTTGCTCTTACAGGCGTATGACAGACATAACATTTCGCTTGGGTATGCGGCTGTATACGAGCAATATTGATAGGTTGTGGGTATTGGTGAAGCGTATCAATAGCGTAGAAAAAATAGCCAAGGTCTTCTCGAATATAAAAATCGGATGATTTAGGTGGTTCAACTATTTCAGCCTTTGTCCAAGTGCTTGTATAATAAGGCTTCCGCTCATTTTTTTCCCATTCAATAGCGGCATCATTTGGCCTGAAGATACCGATTAGATTCGTGGAATAATCAAGAAGATGTTCCCGGCCGTTGTCATTTACAAACCGGGCGCGTATCATACGCGTATCAGGATCAATTAGGTCAGCAGAAGGTGCTGAACGCAACACATAATGCTCGCAGAGTTCTTTTCGCCATTCTATTAAGCGGTACTCTACTTTTGGAAGCAAATGGTCGGGGTAAAGCATGTAAAAGATAACAAGTTAGTGATTTCTAAAGACTTTTTTGAACAAGGGAGTAATAATGGATTGAAAATCCTTTTGAATGGCTATAAAGTCACCTCCTTTACTAAAGTGTATCGTTTTATTATGTGTAACATTCAATGTAGCGTATGGTATGGGTTCGGAGGCATCAAAAAAGCACTCCCAATAGAAATGTAAATCGCCATAATGCGCTTGGTAGATAACAGACGCATCAGGTGTGACATCCACAGCAATTCGAGAAGGCAAAAAAATCAGCATTTGACGTGCAACAAGAGCACAAGATTGGCGAAGTACCGTTACGTTTATTTTGTCAAACAAAACGTGATCCACTTCCAACCTCTGCTGGAGGGTTGTTTCTAGTTTTTTGAATTTTTGATCTATTGTGCGTTGAATCTGGGCGATCAAAGTATTGGTTTTTTGCTCTATTTGATCAAGACTATGAACTTGCTGTGTGCTCAGATTGGAAGGGATGTTTCCTGTTTGTCCAGCAGGAGAATACCCCGTTCTATTGTTGAGCAACGATGAATTAGTCCATTGTCTTACATCCTGAACATTAACATACGCTGGAGGGGAAGGGGGAGGTGATAGCATGATTTTAATAGATTGGATTTAGAAGTTCCAAAAAAGCAGGCTTCATCAAACCAAAGAAAACAGTTTTTTCCTTGACATGGAGCCTTTCTATGTGCTCGAATAAGGTTTCAACGGGAGTAGAAGATTGCAATTCAATGGCATAATTTATGTCTATATCCATTAACGAATAAAAATCACTTTCTCGTTGCACATTATTGACAAGGTTGACGATTACATGGTCAGATTCATCAACCCATTCTGTTCTAAATGTGGTATTTATACTTTTGACACCCTGCCAGTCAAATTGAAAATCCCAAATCAATTTTTCAAAAATCTGTATTTTCTCAAATTCACTCACATAACGCAATCCAACCCAGTTAAATTCCCCCAATAAACCCTCTGAGAACAATTTTTTCACAATATTTTGAATGGATTGGCCAAAATCCTTCCATCCGCAATATCTGCCATTGGTGTTAAAGATCAAACGATCATCCGTGATTCTGAGCCGAATAGCATCATCTTCAAAAAGGTTCTTAGGATAATCAAGTGTAAAAAAGTTGGTTGGATCAAGTTCGATTGAATGTGCGTTGAAAGAAGGCATAGGAATCACACTCATTGATTTCAATACTTCATAGCAGAACCCCAATCGGTATTCAAACGGGACTTCCGATTTGAAACGAATCTCAACAATTGTATCTTTGAGCCGTTCAGGATCTATTTTTTTGGGAATATTCATGTGATTGATATGGCAAAGGTATTGACGGGGAGCTGAAATAGCGCAACCTGTCAACGAAAACATCCAAAATTTGTTCTAAATCCTCTTCTCCAAAGTCAAAAATAACATAATGCATTCCTTTTCAACCATCGGCCAAGCCGAAAGGCATACCCAAAACCGCATCGTCCAATTGTTCAAGGAGCAATTGCACTACGATTATTTAGGCCATTGGGGAGAACACCGCAATAACTACAATATTGAAGAAACATTTTTGAGGGCGTTTCTAATGGAGCAAGGTTACAATGGATCACTGATGACACGTGCGATTTCGGCCCTGCGAACTACCGCCAGCAACTTCAATCAGGATTTATACACCAACAACAAAAACACCTACCGACTGCTTCGTTACGGGGCAAAAGTCAAGGCAGATGCTGGAGATAATTATGAAACCGTCCATTTCATAGATTGGAAAAACCCGGAAGCCAATCATTTTGGCATTGCGGAGGAGGTGACCGTTTTGGGCAACCGCGAGAAACGGCCTGACATTGTGCTGTATATCAATGGGATCGCCATTGGAGTCATTGAACTCAAACGAAGCACCATTTCCATCGGCGATGGCATTACGCAAAGTATTACCAACCAAGGTAAAGAATGGATTCAGTCGTTTTTCACCACCGTGCAGTTTGTATTTGCAGGCAGCGACAGCGAGGGTCTGCGCTACGGCACCATTGGCACAGAGGCAAAATTCTTTTTGAAATGGAAGGAAGGCGACAGCGATGAGGGTATGTATCAGGTAGATAAGTATCTCCTGAAAATGTGCAACAAGCAACGGCTGCTGGAATTGATGTACGACTTTGTTTTGTTCGATGGTGGGCGAAAAAAACTGCCCCGTGTCCATCAATATTTCGGTCTAAAATCTGCACAGGAATTCATCCGTCGCCGGGAGGGCGGCATCATCTGGCACACCCAGGGCAGTGGTAAAAGTATTGTGATGGTGCTGCTAGCCAAGTGGATTTTGGAAAACAACGCCAACGCCAGAGTGGCTATCATCACTGACCGGGATGAACTGGACAAACAGATAAAACGTGTTTTTGATGATGTCGGCGAGGACATTTACCGCAGCACCAGCGGAAAGGATTTAATGCAGCAATTGGGTCAGGCAAAGCCAAGGTTGTTGTGTTCGCTCGTACATAAGTTTGGCAAGCGCGATGTCGAGAACTTTGATGATTTTGTGGAAGAACTGAAAAACAACCCAACCAAAACGGTCGGGGAGTTATTTGTGTTCGTAGATGAATGCCACCGCACCCAAAGCGGGAAACTGAACAAGGTGATGAAAGCCCTTTTGCCCAATGCTTTGTTCATTGGTTTCACCGGAACGCCCTTGTTGAAGCAGGATAAGCAAACAAGTTTGGAGGTGTTTGGACAGTATATCCATACCTATAAGTTCAATGAAGCGGTGGAGGATGAAGTAGTGCTGGATTTGATGTACGAGGCCCGTGACATCGAGCAGCGCATTACCTCACAGGAAAAAATTGACGCTTGGTTTGCCAGTAAAACGGCAGGATTGAACGATTTTCAACGCTCGGAACTCAAGAAAAAGTGGGGAACCATGCAGCAGGTTTTGAGTTCCAAAAACCGGATGCAGCAGATCGCCAATGATATTGTGCTGGATTTTTCAGTAAAACCAAGGTTGAGCAATGGCAAAGGCAATGCCATTTTGGTGGCCGGCAGCATTTATGAGGCTTGTAAGTATTTCGAACTGTTTCAAGGCACCGAGTTCAAGGGCAAATGTGCTGTAATTACCTCCTACAATCCCTCCCACCGGGACGTGGTAACAGAAGACACCGGAGCCAATACCGAGACGGAAAAACAATACATTTATAACATTTACACCGATAAATTGAAGGATGTGGTAGCAGAACCGCAAAAATCAAAGTCGGAGACATACGAGGACAAGGCGAAGTTGAAATTCACGAAAGAGCCTGCCCAAATGAAATTGCTGGTGGTGGTTGACAAGCTGTTGACGGGCTTTGATGTCCCGTCTTGCACCTACCTCTATATTGACAAAAGTATGCGCGACCACGGCTTGTTTCAGGCCATTTGTCGGGTAAACAGATTGGATTCTGATGACAAAGACTTTGGGTATATCGTGGACTACAAAGACTTGTTCAACAATCTGGTCAATGAAGATGGAACGGGGGCCATTCAAGTTTATACCTCGGAACTGGATTACGACCATTTCACGAAAGAAGATTGTGATGTAATGCTCAAGGATCGTGTTGCAAAGGCTAAAGAACGGCTTGACAATGCACTCGAGGAAATCGCCTTGGTATGTGAGCATGTGGCGCCACCCAAGACCGATCTCGATTACATCCGCTACTTCTGCGGAAATCCAGAAAACCCGGAAGACCTAAAGGCCAATGAGGTAAAGCGGACATCCCTTTACAAGCAAATGGTCGTTCTCATTCGAGCTTATGCCAATATTGCGGCTGACATCCAAGAGGCGGGTTACACCCAACAAGAGATTGATGGTATCAAGAGAGCCTTAGATAACTATTTGCGGCTGCGTGATATCATCCGTAATGCCAGCTTTGAAACACTGGATATGAAGCCTTATGAGGCCGATATGCGTTTCTTAATTGACACCTTCATACAGGCCGATGACAGCCAAAGGATTGACCCATTTGAAAACCAGTCCTTGCTTGACCTAATTATCAATTCCGGCATGGCAGAGGCCATCAGTAAATTGCCAGCAGGCATACGAAACAGTCAAGAAGCGGTGGCAGAAACCATTCAGAACAATGTTCGGCAGAAAATCATCCGGGAACATTTGATTGACCCTGCTTACTTCGAGGAAATGAGCCAACTGCTCACTACCATCATAGTTGAACTACGGGAGAAGAAAATCAGCTATGAACAGTTTCTCCAAAGGATGGCTGATTTGGCAAAGCGGGTGAGTAACCTGGTGCGGGACGACCTGCCCAAATCCATTCAAACCTCGGCGCAACGGGCATTGTACAACAACCTTTCCCACAATGAGAGCCTCGCCATGGAATGTGATGAAGCGGTTCGCTACAACAAACAGGCCGATTGGAAAGGGGATGAGAAAAAGGAGGCCATCATTCAAGGAGCCTTGTTTAAGTTGCTAAAAAGCGAGGATGAAGTAGAACGGATTTTTGCTATCATAAAAGAGCAACGAGATTATTAGGATGCAGCAAATTGACTTGGGAAATATCATCATTGATGTAGAGATTAAAGACATCAAAAACATTCACTTGAGTGTCTATCCACCCGCAGGCAGGGTGCGGATTGCGGCACCGTTACGAATGGACTTAGAAACCATTCGCATGTATGCCATTTCAAAATTGAGTTGGATCAAAAAGCAGCAGGCCAAACTGCGCGGGCAGAAACGGGAAGCACCCAGAGAGTACCTTACGAGGGAGAGCCATTATTTCTTGGGCAAAAGGTATTTGTTGAAAGTGGTGGAAACGGAAAGCAAACCCAGCGTTTCCATCAAGCATCAAACGCTTCTGATGCAAGTCCGGCCAGCCATGGATACCAAACAGAAAGAAATGATTCTGCACGAATGGTACCGGGATCAATTGAAGGCCCTCGTTCCCAAGTTCATCGCCAAGTGGGAAGGAAAAATGGGGGTTCAGGTCGCTGAATTTGGCATCAAGAAAATGAAGACCAAATGGGGGACTTGCAGTCGGGAAGCAGGGCGGATTTGGATTAACCTTGAATTGGCGAAAAAGCCGCGGGAGTGCTTGGAATACATTGTGGTGCATGAGATGGTTCATCTGCTGGAGCGCAACCACAACAGCCGATTTGTGGCGTATATGGATGCCTTTTTGCCGAATTGGCGGCATTTGAAGGACTTGCTCAATCAGTTGCCGGTTAGTCATGTGGAATGGGGGTATTAAGTTTGAGTTTTGGGGAGTCAACACCCTGGGCTGGTTATCTAAGCCTTAGCAAATGCACGGTGGATATGTCACTAAATTTGTAATATCTTTTGTTCCATAAACATATTGCATCATGGATAAAGTTGAAAAGTCAGTTTGGATTGCAGTAGATGATAATTTGGAACTAAGCGAACACGTTTCAATTTCTTCTGCTTTAGAGGCCGCAACCTTGTCGGTATTTTTTGAAAAAGAAGGGCGCAGGCTTAACAACGGCTACAGTAACTATGCCTACGGCGTTGAGTTTTATAACAAAGCAGGCCTAAAGGTTGATGGTATTATAATTAACGATTGGAGACTTTTTAATGTAAGAGTTTATAGCTTTAGTGACTATGTTCAGGAAAAAATTGAATGCAGCGTAATGGATCCTTATGGAGAGATGTCACCACCTTTAGCTTGTCCAACCTTGCATATATGTATGCTTGATTTAACCAAGCATTGGTCAGAAATCGAACTGGACTTGTTAGGTATTTTAGAGCTTCGCTAGGTTTAGGTCTGATAATGTCCCAAAAAGTATACCCGTAAAACAAAAAAGGCCTTCATCCTAATAGTCGCTAAACAGCTCTAAAAAAGAAGTCCCTACGTAGTCAAGAAGGGCACAAATCTCAGTACTTTTGATGGTCTTTGTGAATCAGACACCCTTTTTGAAACACTAACAAGGATGCAGACGTTATTGAAGAAATATTCAACAATCCCGATCCACAGCATGCCAAAAAGCTGGAGAAGATCCTCCTTAAGAGTTTGTTCAAGATGAAAATAGCCTACTTCGATACCGAAATTGATCCAACAAGTCATAAGGTGCTTGACATCGGCTGCATCTTAGAGGGTGGAAGAACTTTTCATAGCCATTCGATTCCTGGGTTTGTTGATATATTAAAGGGTGTGACGTTTATATGTGGCCACAATATTCTCCTTCATGATTTAAAATTCATCCACCAGTCCGTAACAGCAGCAGGCATTCAACTTTCCAATGCCATTGATACCTTGTATTGGTCGCCGCTTCTGTTCCCGAATGAACCTTATCATGCCCTGCTCAAGGATGATAAACTTCAAACGGAAGACAATAACAATCCGCTCAATGATGCGATGAAGGCTCGTGACCTTTTCCATGACGAAGTGGCGAGTTTTCTGCGTTTAAAAGAAGATTTTAAAAGGATCTTCTGGCTATTATTACACGATCAAAAAGAGTTTGCTGCTTTCTTTAGTTGTATTGGATACAATTGTGCTAAAACGGAGACCGAGGCTATCATCCGTCAAAATTTTCACCCCTATATTTGTCAAAATGCTGATTTGCAAAGAATCATTGGTGCATACCCCATCGAATTAGCTTATTCGCTTGCGCTGATTGCCTGCAACAACCGAAATTCGATCACGCCGCCTTGGGTTTCTAAAAATTTTCGTGCTGTGGAATCCATCCTATTTCAACTGCGCGGCAAACCCTGTCTGACAGGCTGCGCGTATTGTGATAGATCGCTGGATGCCGAACAAGGGCTAAAGGACTTTTTCAATTTTGACGCTTATAGGACTTATGAGGGGCAGCCTTTGCAAAAAAAGGCCGTCGAAGCAGCGCTTAGAAACAAATCTATATTGGCTGTATTCCCGACAGGCGGCGGCAAATCAATCACATTTCAAGTACCTGCCTTGATGTCCGGGCAGAATGTCAAAGGGCTTACCGTGGTTATTTCTCCTTTGCAATCACTCATGAAGGATCAGGTGGACAATCTGGAAAAGATTGGCATTACGCAAGCGGTTACCATCAACGGCTTGCTTGACCCCATTGAACGGAGCAAATCCTTTGAGCGGGTAGAAGACGGCTCTGCATCGCTACTTTACATTTCACCTGAATCACTGCGTTCTAAAACTATCGAACGGCTCCTATTGAGCAGGAATGTTGTGCGTTTTGTGATTGATGAAGCCCACTGTTTTTCCTCCTGGGGCCAGGATTTTAGGGTAGATTATCTTTATATCGCGGATTTTATCAAAAATCTGCAAGAGAAAAAGAACCTTGAATATCCTATTCCGGTATCCTGTTTCACGGCGACTGCCAAACAGAAAGTCATTGAAGATATTATTGCTTATTTTCAAGAAAAGTTGGGACTTCAAATGGAAGTTTTCAGCTCAAAGGCTACAAGAACAAACCTGCACTACAAAGTTTTTCAAAAAGGCGACGAAGAAGAGAAGTATAACACCGTTCGGGATTTGATAGAAGAAAAAAACTGCCCGACCATTATTTATGTCTCCAGAACTCGAAACGCCTATAAGTTGGCGGAGCGATTGGCTGCTGATGGATTCAATGCCAAGCCTTTTCATGGCAAAATGGAGGCCAAGGAAAAAACCGAGAATCAAAATGCCTTTATTGAGGGTCGGGTACAAATCATGGTGGCGACCTCTGCTTTTGGCATGGGCGTGGACAAAAAAGATGTGGGCATGGTCATTCATTTTGAAATATCAGACTCGCTTGAAAATTATGTTCAGGAAGCAGGGCGAGCGGGACGAGATGAAAAGATTAGTGCTGAATGTTTTGTGCTGTTCAACGAGGAGGATCTCAGTAAGCACTTCATTTTACTCAACCAGACTAAGCTGAACATCAATGAGATCAAAGAAATCTGGAAAGCCATCAAATTCATCACTCAGGTCAGAAGTAAGGTTTCCAATTCTCCCCTTGAAATTGCTCGCCAGGCAGGCTGGGATGATAGTATTGTTGAGATAGAAACCCGTGTTACCACTGCTATCGCAGCACTTGAGGATGCTGGCTACCTCAAGCGGGGGCAAAACATGCCACGCATTTTGGCCAACAGCATCCAGTCAAAAACGGCTCAAGAGGCTATTGAAAAAATAATGACTTCTACCAAATTTGACGATGAACGTCAAAAGGTGAATGCCATCCGAATCATCCGTAAGTTATTTTCCAGCAAGAGTAGAAAGGAGGCTTCGGGCGAAGAAGCCGAAACACGTATTGATTATATCAGCGACCATCTGGGGGTGGTAAAAGAGGAGGTAATCCAGATCATCAATTTGCTCCGGGAAGAAAAAATATTGGCCGACAGCAAAGACCTGACCGCATTTATCAGGAAGGGAGAACAGAAAAATCGCTCACTGCTTATTCTCCAAATATTCAGCAACCTTGAAGAATTCTTGCTCACCCAAGTGGAAGAAATCGAGAAACATCTTCATTTCAAGGAATTGAATGAATTGGCTGAGACAAAAGGCTACCAGGAGGTTACACCCAAGCGCATCAAAACCATCCTGAATTTTTGGGCCATCAAAAACTGGATAAAGCAGCACCAACAGGAATTTTCCAAAAATTTGGTTACCGTAATTGCCTGCCAACCCAAGGAGATTTTAATTCAAAAGTTGGAGAAGCGGCACGAAATGGCTAAATTCATAGTTGAGTTTCTGTATGCAAAAAGCAATGCCCTTCAAGCTGATGCCGAAAAAGAAGAAGTGCTGGTGGAGTTTTCTGTTCATGAACTGAAGGATGGCTATGAAAAAGAAATGAGCCTTTTCAAGATCACCGTCTCCATTTCAGATATTGAAGACGCGCTATTTTACCTTTCACGCATAGAGGCTATAAAGATCGAAGGTGGATTCATGGTGGTTTATAATCGGCTTTCAATTGAAAGATTAGAACAGAACAATAAAGTACAGTATAAAACAGAAGATTATCAGAAGCTCCACCAGTTTTATGAAAACAAGGTGCAACAGATCCACATAGTGGGCGAATATGCAAAAAAGATGACAGACGATTACTTGGGGGCGCTGCGATTTGTGGATGATTATTTTCAATTGAACTATTCATCCTTTTTGGGCAAGTATTTTCTTGGAAGTCGGTTGTCTGAAATCAAAAGAAACCTTACGCCTACCAAATTCAAACAGCTTTTTGGTTCACTTTCAACCATGCAGCGTCAAATCATTGATGACAAAACCAATCCATTTATTGTGGTTGCCGCAGGCCCGGGCAGTGGAAAAACAACGGTTTTAGTACACAAATTGGCCTCCTTACTCTTGATGGAAGATGTGAAGCACGAGCAATTGCTCATGCTTACATTTTCTAGGGCCGCGGCTACGGAATTTAAAAAGCGTCTCATTGAACTCATTGGAAATGCTGCACATTATTTGGAAATCAAAACATTTCACTCCTATTGCTTTGATCTCTTAGGCAGGGTCGGAAGCCTTGATAAGTCGGAGGGCATACTGAAAATAACCGTCGAGAAAATCAAGAACAATGAAGTAGAGGCCAGTCGGATCACCAAAACAGTGTTGGTCATTGATGAAGCCCAAGATATGGATGCTGCCGAATTTGCATTGATCAATGTATTGCTTGACAAAAACCCGGAAATGCGTGTAATCGCAGTGGGTGACGATGACCAAAACATTTACGGATTTCGAGGCGCCGACTCCAAGTACTTTCATTCATTCCTAACCGAAAGAAATGCGGTCAAATACGAACTGGTTACTAATTATAGAAGTAAATCCAATCTGGTAGAATTCTCCAACGACTTTGTGGGAGGTATCCGCAATCGATTGAAGGAAACACCTATTGCCGCCTTTCAACAAGATATTGGTGTTCTTAAATTATTCCGATATAGCGGCAAGCACTTGATTTCGGCAATAGTCAGAGATCTGATGGAGACTGACTTGTCTGGCACAACCTGTGTTTTGACTAAAACCAATGATGAAGCGGTTCAAGTGAGTGGCCTGTTGCGTAGAAACAAACTCCCCGTACGACTCATTCAGAATAGTGACGAAATTCAATTGTCAAATCTGCTGGAAATTAGGTTTTTCCTCAACGAATTGAAATTGGAGGAAGATGCCTTTATTATCCACGATGAAGTCTGGGGTAAGGCCAAAAGTGAATTGATCTCTAAATTTCAGACCAGCACTGTGCTCGAAATGGTACAGGGTCTGGTTAAGGAATTTGAATCCATACATCCAAAAAGAAAATATAAGTCTGATTTTCAAGAGTTTATCCGGGAATCAAAAATGGAAGATTTTTTCAAGGCTAGCGGCGAAACTATTTTTGTCTCCACCATTCATAAGGCTAAAGGGAAGGAGTTTGACAACGTGTTCATACTCTTAGAGGATTTTAAAGTGTCTTCTGATGAAGCAAAGCGCCAACTATATGTCGCACTGACGCGAGCCAAAAAGTCTATTTCCATTCATACCAATGTGGCTAGTTTAGACCATCTAACAAAAGCCGAAATCAACACTATAGAGGTGAAAGAAAATCAAATTCCACCTCAACAAATAACAAGACTATGTGGGCATGGAGATTTGTATTTGAGCTATTTCGCCTTTGTCCAACATCGCTTTGAAAACTTGAAGAGTGGCGATAAACTGATCATAAACGCTGAGGGGTTGGCTAACATTCACAACCAATTGATTTTAAAATTCTCAAAAAAGTTCAAACTTGAAATAGAAGATTATAAAGGCATGGGATACGTTCCATTAGAAGCAAAGGCGCATTTTATCGCTTTTTGGAAAAATGCTGAGATGAAAATCGAAACGAAAATCGTGTTGCCAGAAATAGTCTTTGAACGGATGGAGGAACCGGGAGATTCAAGTTTCAAAAGCAATTGATTTTAAACTTGATGAGAAAGCACGAACATTGCTCCTACCTGATGATTGATCCTGCCGGCCGGTTCTATGATAATGTGGGTGGGAGACATACATACAGTCGGCCAATA
>ENA-ORBV01010724-ORBV01010724.1-microbial-mat-metagenome-genome-assembly--contig:-NODE-10724-length-14580-cov-3.595808_pt1 | contig 14580 bp, 16 predicted proteins | sample MGYA00237777_ERZ505514 | MGnify/ENA primary metagenome ERZ505514 (study PRJEB26160, sample SAMN06269048) | microbial mat metagenome | isolation source: Oligotrophic lake microbial mat | place... | reverse complement strand
GTGCAGGATATTGACGATATTACCCGGTAAACAGCTTCGATGGTGGCGGGAGAGACCAGTGACAGGCGCTACAAGCCACAGAAACCCGGAACTACTGCTTCCACCGGCTTTTGCAGCTGCTGCGTCCACACCCACCAGCGTGGGTCAACATATGTCGGGTTGACGGTGGGTAATACACATGAAATGCTGGATCCGTCTTGTCGTCTTCTTTATTGTCATCTGCGTCTCAGTGATCCTCGACATCGTCTTTGAGCTCGCAGGTTGAGCTGCAACCCGGTGGAGAATGCCACACGACCGGTGGGGAGGCAAGGCTTGACGCATGGACCCAAAAGATGAAAATGTCACCAAAGCAGTCGTTTGCGACTGGCTTGCACTTTGCAATGCCGACAGGGATAGTCCAGCATCCACATCGCCAGTGCAGATGGCCGCAACTACTTGCGACCGAGACGGACGTAACGCGACAAGACCGCGAAAGCCACCCCAAATCCGCGTTTTCTCGAATTACCACTCTCGTATGAACAAGAAAAAACATTTCGGTCGAATGTTCATTCCTGTATGATTGGTTGTGATGCGCGGCAGCGATTGGTAGTGATGAACTGCTAGGCGCTCAATATCCAGCGCACGCGACAGCACAAAAACACAGCCATCCGCGCGCGCGGTGTAACCGTCAAGATAAACGGATTAAAAATTTCCCCCCGACATATTTCCTGAAACGTCGGTGCGCATTTGGTCGGACTTTCAGCACTTGCGGTTCTGCAGCTGAATTCGATTCTAGCGTCGGGTGAAGGTGCTCGCTTCTTTTTCTTTGTGAACCGAGGGGGTCCGGTCGTTTAACTATTGAGCTTCGCTGCTTCGAGGTAGAGAGCAGTAGCAAGGTGGCGAAATACTAGTATGACGACTGCCATCGCCATTTCTGACGGTTCTTGTGCAGTCGAAGTCGGACGGCAGTTGATAGCGTCCACTCCATCCGACAGATCCAAGCTGACGTTGTGCTGGAAGGTGTACGCTCTGGATACATGATGTGACACACCGATACAACAGACTGCCGATAACTGGGACTGCATGTATTCAGCCTTGGACGCCACCAACGACGAGCACAAACTCCGTTTGGACTATGGGCGACACTCAACACGAGCGAATGCCATACACACAGCCAGACAGCTCCAGATGTCGAATTATGGTATAGATTGCGATGACACAATTTGACAGGGGCACAGCTGCGTGCCGGGGCATTCCAAGCGCTTCGATTGATTGCACGCGTGCACTTCAGCATGTCTGGAGCCAGATGCGGGCCTGCTCGCGTAACCGAGCGAAAGACATGATCGCAACAGAGCTCGTTCATAAGCTCTGTCCACGTTGACATCTTGAATGATACCAGAATTCATTCACCGCATGTCTACGCCAATCACGGATTCCGCAGCGCGATCGACCACAGCGGTTGGTCACAACAGATTCGCCTGTCCATCGCGACAACAAAGAGCTCGACAGGCAAAACCATTTAGTACTGCACAACCTGGTAGTGCGCGTACCCACAAAGGGAACTGCGCCTGTGATGCTAACCACTGCGTGAGCATCGCACCTCTACCCGGTGAGCTTGACGGTGAGTGCTGTTGCGGGCATTCGTTACAGGCGACCAAGTGTCAAGCACCAGTGCAACGTTGCACCTGAACCACAACATTCGACAAAGATAGCAGGAACCACGTCGAGGCGCTCTGCGATTACGGTTCGCGTGTGAGTAATCTAGCACTGGTGTCACAGGTGGCAGATCGGAACTTCCACGGAACTGATAAGCACCAGAACGGTGCTATGGGCGCGCCGTTCAGCATCTACTCCAGAAGCTAGAATGCAGACAAAGCCAAACAATGCATCCAAGTCGCTCTTTTGCAACGGTGCCACCGTGGTATTTCGGAAACCATCCAACTCGTCGCAACAACAAGTCTCAGTGCTTCATTGCAGCTTCGTTTCACATCGGAACTTCAATATCAATCACTACCAAGCCCATGATTTTCGGGAGTTTCCGGGAAAGGCTGCTTCGTGAGGCACTGAGAGTTAGGCGTCAGCCCATAAAATGGCTGCACGAAGTGTCGATGATATTCAGCAAGACTCCAAACAGCTGCAGGAAGCGATTCGCGATGCTACACAGACCATTACCGATGCTGAAAAGCATCTGAAACAGTCGTCGTTTTCGGAGGCCGAACGGGTGCAACTGCTGACTCGATTGAACTACTTGTATGAAAACAGAAAGGCTCTTCGGGAAGACCTCCAACGATGTCTGTTCCATTTATTTCTGCTTGATTACGCTTGCTTCATTGCTCACTTATGCTTTCTGCCCATTTTCCGTCTTTGCGTCTTCCCGGGCTTCTTTTTTTTTTCGTTTTTCGGTTTTCAGTGGAGCTTGAACAGAATCGTGCTTCTGGTATCGTGTCAATGTCTACCTCACTCGGTACTCCGCGACCAGGTCCGATGGCTTGGCTATAGTTCTGTTCGCACCTAATTGACATGTTACGCCTGTCATCTTCAGCGTATCCTCCTGGCATATCTATGGGCCCGCTTGCACCTGGATCTGCTGCAATGCTGCCTCGGGAACCTCTGGTCGACGACCTGCATCATCTTCTGCTTAATGCAAACGTCCTCGTTTCTGGCCCTCCCGGTTCGGGCAAGAGTACTCTAGTCCGGCTGTATATGGCAAAACATCCGACGTTTAAAGTTTCAGTTGTTGAATGCAAGTTCGAATTCTATCAGTACGCAGGCGGTGTGGTCCCTTCAGCAATTGCGCTCCCAACAGTGTGCAGAGCGGCTGGCATGCCACCTAGTTCCACCGCAGCCGAGCTACTCAACAGCACAGACCTGTTGGTTCTTGACGATAGTCAAGTGCTGTATGGCGCAGATTCGTTTTGGGAACAACTTCTGAAGTCGTACGCCAGAGGCCGCGTTTTGGCCGTAGCGACAATCTATAACCCGATCCGCGCTCCTTCTCCTGCCGCCTTTGGTGCAAAGGTACTTGATTTCAAATGTTTGCTCTCCTCCACGTGCATTTAGTTGAGGTCATTTCTTCACATTCTGCAGCTCACTTTCTCTGACCTCCGCGTGCAACCCGATTCCGCGATACGGCTTGCGACAGCTGTCAAAGACGAAGTATTCAAGTCTCATCCATGCGCGGCTTCCGCTGTGGAATTTGCAACTCCGTATGTACTAGCGGACGCGTCAGGACACGTGGGTCTGATCCGAGAGGTGCTCGTGACGATCGGGAACCAGTTTCGGAACAGTAACCATGTTTCGAAAGCGGACGTTGTGTCGTTTTACTTTGGACCTTTGGCAGTATCTGGAGTTTTTATCCGGTTTTTCGCGGTGCAGCAGGTTCCGCAAGCCGAAGAACTTGTGTTACGTCAAGTCATCGTCGCTCGCTGTTCGGAGGCCGATCGTGTACCGTACGACGAGTTGAATGCAGCGCACGTGCACCTCGTTCGTTCGGGTGTTTTAGCAGTAATCGGGCAAATTCATCTAGATTTTGCGACCGAGTTTCACTTCCGGTATCTGTCGCGAGTTGCCTATTTCCCTCGTCAAGCAATTGTGAGGCCTTCCAAGGACGGCATTGATGCATGGCTGCTCACCGTACTATCTTCTTTCGAAAAGTCTGTCTTACAGAATAAGGAAGTGCATGCTGCGTCCAGCTTACCGAAGGAGGGAGTCTTGCAGCAACAGTTCTACCGCGGAGCAGCTCTTCATCTCGACATGACGTCACACATCAGTTCTGAAATATCTAGACGCTATCACGACAACTCGGTTGTCGTCGCAGAAATTCACAAGTCTGATACAGGAGCTACTGGTTTGTTCTTCCTGTTGTCGCCTGTAGCTTCCGCCCATGTCATTGATTAGTCATGTTTTCAGGCGAGCTTGATTTTTGGATCGACGGTCATCTTGAGTGGGCGATCGAGCTGCTCATCGACGGTTCAGAAAAAAAGGAGCACATTCGCAAGATGGCTGATGACTACAGCGTGCTGAAGCCCTCCCACTCTCGCATTATCGATTTTCGAAAGAACAAAGCGTGCCGCAATCCATTCTGCGACATGTATGTAGCTGTCAATATCGCTGAAGACTTTTCTTCCGCCGAAGTGACTTTCTTCGGCCCTCGCGGTGTTCGCAGTCAATCCACCATCATATTTCACTAAACTTTCACGATGTATTATTATCTGCGACATGTATGGAGGTATTGATCTCGCTAAGTTGAAATCACATTGTGTGGGTTTCGCGGCATTTCTTACTAAAAGTTGATCAGCAATTCGTTATAGACTAGACTACTATTCTATTCAACATTTAGCTAGTAGTAGCGAGCCGAGATAGCTGAGATCCACACCACCACTGACACTTGCCGCCCCCGCCCTCCGCGGGAACGGGAACCTCCTTGGGGCAGTGACGGCACCTGCCCACTTCCTTCTCTCCCTTTCGCAACTCTCGTGGTGACACCATCGAGACTGAGCTGCGGCCCATACACCAACGTGACACCCGGTCCCGGAGGCAAATTAGCGCGAATAGTCAAGTGCACACCTCTGCAACGCCCACGTCCAGGAGTGGAAGGAGGGCCTGAGATGGCGGATGCATGCTGATTGCTCCCAAAGAGGAATCACCATTGACCATGACAGCAGCAGCGGGAGGGAAGGTAGACTCCCGAGGAGGATTAACCCCGCCCGGAGAGAGAGATGTGGCAGAAGAATGGCTTGAAACAGCAGATTGCAGGTTGGCTGTTCCAGAAGAAGTAGCCGCGTGAGCATCCGTAGTGGAAACAGCAGCAGCGACAGATGGAGAGCTAGCCACGACAGCAAGAGAACTAGCCCTAGCCGGAACGACAGCAGCCACAGATTTATGATCTTCCGCACTAGACCATCAAGAGAGCAGCTGCAACGGTTGGGGACTAGCCGCAACGCTAGTAGCAGGGGGAATAGACCCATCCGCTGCGGCCGCAGAAACAGCCATAGCTAGTACTGCAGACGCAGTGAAGCCAGCACTAGATGAAGCACCTCCAGTAGTGGCTGACTCGCCGGCGCAATCATCTGGTCAGTTCCAGCAGAGGCCGAGGCCCCGCACCAGCATCACCAACAAACAATGATACCACGTGCTTGGCATCAGCATGACGGCCTTGTGAATTGCAATCTTCGCAATACTTCTGCACAGGTACCACACTTGTACTTCACAGTACCCAAGAGCACGGATCCATCCCACGGATTCTTGGCCCGACGTGACGTCTCTACCTCCCGAAGCAAATCAGAACGGCTGGCCATAGGGCGCTGCGAACGACGCCTAATATTGCCTGTTGCTTACTTACCACCTGGTCTAGCAGCAGTCTTCGAGCGTCTCCCCGCAGATCGCACAAGCTGTTAGATTGAGACCAATGTCCATCATCATCGTTCTTTCCGTGGCATAATCGCAACGACTTTTGGACGAGGGGTTTGGCCCATTCGACCTATTCATCGATCAGAGCGATCGCTTAAATTCGGCTGATGTGCGTGTTCGTTATTGAATTCTGCGCACCTAATCAAGGGAACACAATGTTTCGTGCTAAACGATCATTAGAAAGTCGTTAAGGAACTACTATATTTAGATTTAGTAGAACGGGCAACGACTTTCTAATGGACGTTTAGAGGGCTAATTGGGCTAATTGCGACGTCCTAAGTGGTGTCCGTGTCGTTGCGAACAATCATACACATGAACGACATGGCTGCACGAAGCGATGATATCGAGCAAGAGTTCAAGGAACTACAGGAGTCGTTTCGCGACGCTACGCAACTCATCATCGATGCTGAAAAACATATGAAACAGGCATGCTTTTCGGAGGCTGAGCGGTTGCAACTGCTGATCCGATTGAACTACTTATACGAAAACAGAAAGGCTCTTCGGGAAAACCTCATGCGGGGTATGGCTCTGTGTTTTTACTCGACCTGGCTGCGACCATCACTCTCTTACGTTCGTTGCGGGCTGTTTGGTTTCCCCCTGCCCCCGCCCTGTTCTCGCGGCGTCTAGTGGAGGCTAAACGGCACAGCGCTGGTATGCATGGTATCGCCCCTATGTCTACCGCAACGCCTGGTGATGGACAAGGTATGGTGCGTTGTACTTTCATCATGCTGCCAGGCTTTGACACGTTGCGTTTGCCGCAGGGCATATGTCTGCACTGGCGCTTCGATCTGGTGGCTCTGATCTGGAAGCGGTTGTTCAAAACTTAGCGACAAAGCTGGACATTATTTCTACCGAGGTGAAAAGCGTCAAGACCGATGTGACAAGCGTAAAGACCGATGTGAAAGACGTAAAGACCGAGATCACCAGTACGATGCAGATGCGTGCACGTCTTTCGTGCACACGTATTGACACAAAAGTCTCCTTTTATGGCAGATCTTGTGCATGTCCGCAGCACTTTCACTCCAATCTACGCGATCGGTGAGCGTGCCATCCACGACGCTACCGTGGATCCGGCGATTTTCGAATCCAAGCTGATCAAGCTACCAGTAGAAACGATCGCGAAAGGTGTTTCGGAATTCAAAATTGCTTCTGTGGCTTCTTCATCTCGGAAGCGAGGTAGAGCCGCTGGTCCAGCAGGCGCGTCTGTTGCGGTCGATGCAGATGAAGATCTCGACGAGTCGGACTCGGACCGAAAGCAAAGCAAAGGTGAAGCGCTTGTTCAAGATGCGTTCAACCGTCTCTTCGAGTTCTTGGACAAGGACGCGTATCGTGATACTTCCGTGCGCGGGTACCCAACTACGCCCAATGGGAAGATCGATTGCATTTGGCTGCACGGAACTCATGTTTCGTGGACTTTGATCGTCAAGATCGCAGAGATCAAGTCTTCTATCACTCCAGTCAACGCATACCATTCCGCTGTAGGACAGATCGTTGACAGGATGCGAAACATTTTCGTAATGCAGCCAGATCGGCTGTTTGGAATTGCGGCGGTTCTTGGACGTGACAGCCTGGAACTGTGGCATTTTACGCGCAATGGATCCGCCGTTCGCTCTGGCATATTCGGCCTGTCATCAGAGGCAGACAACTTTGGGTTTCAAATGTTGGTTCGCTTTGCACTGTCCCCGCAAGAGACCATGGGTTTTGTTGCATCCCAGCTCCTGGGCTCTTTTGTGGATTCCGTCGGTGAGCGCATCGTTCCAATCGATTGCCTACGTCGCAACATTCACGAGCGCCAATCGCTCGTTTACGTTGGCACCCGAGGTCCGGATAAGGTTGTCATCAAGCTGTCGCCACTTGCAGATAGTCGCGAAGTTGGCATCCTAAAGCGCTTGGATGCAGTCGGCGTCTCTCCCCATCGTATCCAATGCATTTCATCCGGAAAATGCAATCATCTTTCTAGAGAATGGAATTTCATGTGTCTGAGTCCCGTGGGGCTTCACCTAACTGCCGGGCACGAGGTGCGGTCGATCGCCACTGTATTTTCGCACGTGGCGCAGGCAGTGCAGGAAGCGCACGTAGCTGGGGTGCTTCATGCTGACATTTCACCAGCCAACATCGTATATCTGGACGTTGGAGCGGCACCCGTTGGAGTATTGATCGATTGGCACGTGTCTTTCGTCTTGGCTGAAGCCTCTGCAGACACTTCCAGCGTCCTGACTCATTCGGCTGTATACTCTCCGGTTTTATCTCCAACCTGTCTCTGGCCTCCGTCAGTTCGGTGGGATTGGGAATCGCTGTTCCTTTCGTTCCTGGGAGTATTATGCGATGGACATCTGCCTTGGCGGACAGAAGAACCAGCGCGTATGGCGAACGCAAAGTTTGAGGCAGTGACTCACCCATACTTCATCCATTTTCTCTACCACCTACACAAATCTATCAAAAGCGAGTTCATTTGCTTTCGCTTCTGGCTGGAGCGCATGCATCGACTGCTTTATGTGAGACGTTCTGTGCAAGAATTGCTGCAACCTCTTTCGGCCGAAGAGCTGACCAGTTGCGTACAGCTTTGGCGCGAGCTTCCGAACGTAATGCAGCGCGGTGCAGCGCTACCAATTGCGGAGGAGGACAGCATGATGTGAACCAATATCTTGCGTTTGGTCAGTGTACTGACAAATACTGCTGGTGATCTTGATCAAATTATCGACATGTACTGCTGGGGATTGCGCTGGGCCGCAACAGGGCTCACCGAGTTTGGAGTAACTACTTACCTGAATCCCTTCCAAATCGTCATCACCTGTGCAAGCTCGTTGCAGCACGCGTAACCGCCGAGTACGTAGCCCGCATCATCGAGAAACAAGAAATTACGTGTCTACATGTGCTTTTGCTCGTTGCAGTGGTTCAGTGCAGGGTGTGCACGTTAGTTGGCAGCAGTCCAGGGTCGCAGCTTTCTTCCGGATGAGAGCCGCTGGTCACAGAGTCACAGTGACGGACCCCATCATCATATCATAGATCTGAGTCGATAAAAGCTGTCAGAATTGGATATGATGCTTTCTGCGCGTCTGTTCTTGATAACTGGCAACTAGGAGCTCAGATTAGAGCCCTTTCTAGGATTCTGAAGGTGTCGAGCCATTAAATTGGCCGTGGCCGATCAGCAAAGCGGGGGTTGTCATTTACTTCAACGCGTGATCTTAAGAATCCAACGGCATAGTAACGTACAACACTCAGCAAATCAGAACACAAACACACTAAAGTCATATACGTACGACCGGTACACATAGAACACGTGCAGTGTAGTCTCTATTCTTTCCCGTCACTAGGGACTAGGTGCATCTCCTCAGGACGGCGGGTACCAGTTGATATCGTACGAAGCACCGCACTTGGCGCCCTGATCAGAGAACTGCTTGATAGACGGCACGTTCCAGCCACCATACGGCTCGAAGTCCGAGAAGTCTGGCACACCGTCGTAGTGCGCGTACCACAAGGGCTGGTCAGAGCCGCCGCTGTAGCTGTCGCCCATAATGGTGGTCCAGCTGTCCAGGCTGGTGTAGATGCCGATGCTTTGGCCCATGGCCAGGCCTTGCTTCAGCATGGATTCGAAAAATTCCTGATTGGCGGACTCGTCGCTGGACCAGGCGTACCGTTCGATATCAAGCCAGATCATGCCGTAGGAGAGGTCGTTGCTCTGCAGGAACTGCACGGTTTGCTGCATCTGACCAGCGGGGTCCCCACACGGCACGCAAGGGAACATGTATGCATCCACGTGAGCCAGTCCGCCCTGCCAAGCGCTGTTGATTGTGACGGGGCAGTTAGGGTCCGGATTGCCCAGCGAGCGCCAGCATCGCACGATGGCGAAGGTGAGATTTGCCGCAATCATACAGCTGAATGCACTGGAACTCGTCAGGTCAGACACATCTGCGCCGTAGACATGATCGTCATACAGCGGCTTCTTGAGGTTGGAGCGAATGGGAGGGGTAGGCAGCGAAGTGTTGGCTCGTTCTGCGGCCTTGATAGCCTGCCAGCGGCTCCAAATCGGATGCTTCGACATATCATACTTGCGCGGAATGGCGGAATCAACGGTCTTCGTATCTGCTGCTGATACAAATGCGACACATACTACCGCAACAGCGGTGAAAAGCACGGATGCGTGCATGGTGCTGTGTCGTGGTTAACAGAGAAGGGCTTCTCGATTTGAGCGCGAAAAAAGCTGCCAACCGGATCGAGATGGGAATTTCATGACATCTGCCCCTACGTCTTTGCTCCGTTGTTGTTGAGAACTTCTGGGCGGAGCTGGAATCTCCGGTGTTTTATATCTATATTGTTGGCCTGCTGGCCGGGCTAGATGAAGTTCAAAGCGAAGTTGTCGGATCCGGTTTCCCTGTTGCGTATGTTCCTCGCTGCCGTCCTGTATGTAGCGGTTTGGGAGTTGCAGCACTCACTATCTTTCGCGTCATAGACATATTACAAGCTTTGGAAAAGCTTGGGCAACAATGCTCCATCAATCTAACACCAGACACGGTGTACATCTGGATGTCGACCGACGCGACAGGGGGCGAAGTTGCCTTTGTGGATATCAAAACGGTAAAGACCGTGGATCAGTCAGGCTTCATGCCATCGTGGCTGAGTTCTCCTGACGTGGCTGTATTACGATCAGGATGCCTTGTTCGACGGATTCCAGATCGAAAGCAAAAGCGCAAACAACATTCCATTCCTAGCCAGCATACCCAATCTGCTTCGAGCGCTACGGAGCGCACACGGCACAGGTACCGCACGTTCGCATCGTCTGCCATGATGTAAAGATCTGAAACATTATATCACGCTGGTTTAATATTCCCAGGACCCGATCAGATGAACGATGTGACCATCGTGCTGCGGCTGACTAAGAAAGTTCCCGGCATGCCCGTGGGCGTGCAACCGGACTCCAAGAGTGGTCAGTGCCTGTGCTAATGCGATTGGTGAATGGTGCTGACGATTTAAATCGTTGTATGTTCGTTCAGGGCTGGTAGCGCAGCCCTTCCTCTCGTTCGACATGACCACTGCCAGCGTCACAATCACACAGGATGTGCCCATCATTCTGCAAACGATGAAACGAGTAGAGGTTAGTCGTTTATCGTGCTTGATATCCTATTCATATTTGCGTATCAATATCAGATTTCCATCTTGGCTCGCTACGTGCATTCAGGAGTTCAAAGAACCGGATATACCACCCCCTGAGGTTTTGCCTTCGCCAGCTGGCTTTTGTAATCCGATGGTGTTTATGATCCGGATGTGTTGTGTGATTACGTGTATACAGGTCACGATCCGCATGCCCAGCCTCAAGTCTCTAGTTCCGGTCATTGACCGCATGCAAACGGTAAGAGTTGACACGCTACGCTCTGTTCGGTCCGATCTCGCAGACAAGCGAACTGATGAGTGATATTCACCTTGACAGATCAGCTCCGAACTCGAAGTGCAAGCCACGTCAACCGGGGAACTTTGCTTGCACGTGCTTAACGACTCGGTGCGTTATCTCATCTGTATGGTATCGTGGTCGGATGCTGCCTTACGTGACTGATTATTATCCTGTCCGCCCCTGTGCTTAGGTCGACGTTAAAACGTTCTACAAGAATTTGCAGTACCCAGGTTTGCTGCCACTGTCGTGCCTTACTAATTCCAAATCTGATCTTGCTATCCTCTTTGACCAATGCAGAGTTCCCGGGGGCGGAGGACGCTCCGATTGCCGATGCATCTGGACTCGCGAAGATGGATATCAAGAAATTCTCCCGGGTGCTGAATGCGAAGCTGCTCGATGCATCGCATGTCCTGGGCTGTACGTTTTATTCCGCTGACGCGCGTGGACGCATGTCGCACTCTCATTGTGAACTTGATATGACAGGCATCACGGAGCATCATGCCTTCGTGGTGTATGTCAAACTGAAACGAGATCTGGGCACGGCGACATTCTACATCCCTCTGCTTGCGCAGTAACAATCATAACCGGGCGATCACTTCACCAGACAACGCTTTGGAATCTGCGAATGTTGTTCGTCTGGTATCTCACGTGTAATATTAAGCTATTGTTGAACGACAACCCGATTCACCCGCAATAGCGTCATGGCGGCTTGAAACGCCACTTCGATCGCGCGCTCTTTGATACCGGTACAATCCAGCACCGGTTGCTCGACAGTGTACCGCGGCGTGGCGAGCTCTGTCCTCAACAGATCTAAAAGATCGCTGAAGGGAACACCGACCACGCTCTCCGGAGACGTAGACGATGTTAGCAGATGTCCCGACACTGCGACAGCGAACTCGTCGAAGCAGCGAGCGATCGCATCAACGCAAGTCCTCATGCGTCGTTGCAACGATGGTGCTGCATGAGTGTCAGTCGATGAATCTGCGCCTCCATCATGCACTAGTCCTGCCGGCCGTGCAAAACACAGGCGCAATCTCACCGCCGCAGCTCGCAATTCATCCGCCAGTTGCAGTTCAAAGGCGCCTCGCCCCGGGACCACGCTCGAAGTCGTGATCATCTGCTTCAGTACACTGAACGCCGATTGAACGGTCTCGCAGAGCTCTGCTGACGAGTTCCTCTCGAGTGCACACAGCAGCAACGTAGAGACAGGTGCTCTTCGCGCAATCGCGGGCTGCAAAGCTGGAGAACACGCTGCTGGTGCGGCTAGCTTTGATTCAACTGCACTGTGGTCCATCGGATGTAGCACCAGAAATCGCTTGTCGCCAACTTGCCGCAGATACACACCGGATACGAATCCGTAGGGGTGACCAGAGCTGGCGGAGGCACAGCCAGGACAGGATAGCTGACCATCTGACAGGCTCAGCGAGCTTAGTATCCTAGCACCGGACACGTGTTGCACCGTGGACAAATGACGCGCACTCAATCGCTCTAGCGGCAATACACCACGATGCAGTAGATAATCCTTGAGGAAGGGATGAATGACCTTCTGCGATGCCACGATCTTGATACCATGCTGCAGCCATACACTAGCCACTTCAATCATGGTTTGTCGCTCTGCATTCACTACATTCCATTCGTTCACGTCAGGCATCCCGGATTCCTTCGACAGATCCAATTGCAGGCGTGACTGCTTCGCGCGATCTACAGCTCCAGCATCGTGTTGCAATTCGTGCGACAATGATATGTTGTACAGTACCAGCGGCACGTGCAGACGAGGCCTAGCTTCGATATCTTGATCACTCTCACAGAGGCTGAGCCACGCAGGCAGTCGATGATATCCCTGGGCTGGAATAACAGAGTCCAATACAGCTGCATCGATATGCTCGGACCGAAGCGGGTCCAAGCCGATCACAGGCACAATGTGCACGTGCGGTGCGACCACGCTATTTTGCGCCTTGAGACGAGGCTGATGGGTCGGAATGCTGGCGATGAATGATCTAAGTACACTCACCGCCAAGTGTTGTAGAGCCGAATCGTCGAGGCAGCAAATACTCTACAAAAAACAACCAAACAACGCGCATCAGTTTGGAACACTGGTCCTCGCAAGCGAGCTGCATGCTTCAACACCGTGAACGTATCTACAGAAGTGCACGCATGATAAACTCTTGTCGAAAGACGGGACGGGCGTACATGGACCTACCTTGGATGACAGCACAGATCTGATGAGCGTGATCATATTCCCCATGTCTGACCACCGCACTGCTCTGCTAGCCTGCTTGAAGTGTTGACGAATGACCGAATGAGCGGCCTCCATGCAGCTAATGAACACAGCGCCAGGTACTCGCTCCTGTTGCTGCACACGGATACCTACGCCCGTTTCAGTGAGATAGCACACATTAGTGATATGATGTGAAGCCCAATCTGTACGAGACGCCACCGCTCAAAGCATTTTGCATCGAAGATCTAAAAACTCAACGTAAGATCAACCGCGATGTGAAGTATTACCAGCAGCCAATAAAGACGCGGCCATGCCGAGTGCGTACAGACCGTGATCTCCCGACACCTTCATTATAGGCACAGCGCGACATGGCCGTTCAGCGTCGCATAACAATATGACGGTTCACGCTTGAGAGCACTCACCGTTCTAAATGCCTTGGTCATGGACAGTAAGATCTTCCCCACGGGGTGCGCCAGGGGCAGATGCTCGAGTACACGCGCGGCACTGGATGAAACGATCGCAGAGGAGCTGTTCGGGTTGAGGTGCAAGCGGACAGCACTGAAAGAGGTTCACACAGGTCACCACCTGATTCAGGTCTTCCTTCGCAGATAAAGAACCACGAAATGAGGCAACCACAGCAACACGTTACCTGCCAGCTGGGCCAACGGCAGACCAGCACAGCCGCTTGATGCTCTCGCTAACAGTCAATGTGGTGCGGAGGTCGTTGATGGACCAGATGCGACTAGCAGTGGGCTGCATTAGCAGGTGAAGCAGATCAGCGCAGTGCCCACACAGACACGAGTTGTTCAGTCAACGAACAATGTAAACGTGTGAGCTACCGTAATGAGCTGCTACTACAGGTATTCATTCGATACAAGGGCACCTGCCTGGATCACCTTCGTTTGTGTGCCAGCGGCACGAGCGGGTTCAACCTCATCCACCTCATCATCGGGATCCGCATCTAGCAGAACTGACGCCATCACTTGAGCTGCATACGGCCTACTGCTGCGACATCTGATGGACCAATTGAACTCTGGATACCGCACGAGCTGTGCATACGCAACATTTCGAGAAGGGCTTCCCACTTACGGTGCGTTCACGGCTTCGTTCGGTACGGTGAGAGCGCAAAGCACTGGTAAAGCCAAGTAGCCTCGCGTACCCATCAACCGAGGTATGTGATCGGGATGCTCTGTTATGCAGCGTCTGGGATCGCGTGTTGCGGGTGCTGTTTGTTGAACCACTCGCTCCAGAGATCTCACTGGTAAGGCGTTGTCTTTCCCGTGCGTAATCTCAGAAGCAGGCATGCAGCGACGCAATGCGCGCATGCGCAAAGAGTACCTGTATAGAAAGTCACTAGAGGGCAATGACAAGGAACAGTACGAGAAGAAACGCAAGTTGCGGGAGGCGATCGAAGGTAAACTGTGAATCATCCTCTGCGTGTGTCATCGTTCGCCTCTGTGTTCGAATGCGTTGTCATACACATAACTAACGACGACCATGATAGCTGACATCATTGTTGCTGTCTCTTATACACATCTGACGCTGCCGACGAATAGAGAGGTGTAGATCTCGGTGGTCGCCGTATCAT
>ENA-ORBV01010723-ORBV01010723.1-microbial-mat-metagenome-genome-assembly--contig:-NODE-10723-length-14582-cov-5.399311_pt1 | contig 14582 bp, 15 predicted proteins | sample MGYA00237777_ERZ505514 | MGnify/ENA primary metagenome ERZ505514 (study PRJEB26160, sample SAMN06269048) | microbial mat metagenome | isolation source: Oligotrophic lake microbial mat | place... | reverse complement strand
TCGGAGCGACTCTGGATGATGCGGCCTTCGTGTTCGGTGATGGAGCAGAAAGTGCAGCCGCCAAAACAGCCGCGCATGATATTCACGCTGAAGCGAATCATTCCCAGGCCGGGATCTTCGTCGCGTGGTCGTGACTGCCGTTCTCGTCGGCATAGTGCGGATGCGGCGAGCGCGCGTACGGCAGATCGAACACGAAGTCCATCTCGGCCGTCGTCAGCGGAATCGGCGGCGGCGTGATCCACACGTCGCGCGCGGTCGCTCCGCTTCCATGGGCCTGCACCAACGCGCGCGCGTTACCCGGGTTGGTTTCCAGGTGCAGCACCCGGTTGGCATGGGCGTACAGCACCGGATCGCTGCGCACCTGCTCGTAGCTGGGCAGACGGATCACCGATCGATCGCGTGGTGGCACCTTCAGCCTGCCCTTGAGCGCCGGATTGGGCATGAAATTCAACGGCTGGATGGCGGGGTTGGGGAAGGACGCGGCTGCGGGCGCGGCCGCATCGGCAGCATCGTCCCGCGCGCAGGTCTCGCCCTGCCCGGCCGCCTGCTCGGAGGTGGTCATGTACGGGTTGACGTGGGCTTCGACGCGGCCCGGGTCGTCAACGCGGGTGGAATTGATCTCCATCCAGCCCTTTGCGCTCGGGTCGTCGCTGCGCCGCACAAAAGCGGTGCCGCGCACATCGGTGATGGCCTGAACCGGCTCGCGCGCCGCCAAACGGTGCGCGATGTCGATGATGGCGCGCTCGGCATTGCCATATAAGAGCAGGTCGCACTTGGAGTCGACCACGATCGAGCGGCGAACTTTGTCCGACCAATAGTCGTAATGGGCGATGCGGCGCAGGCTGGCCTCGATGCCGCCGAGCACGATCGGCACGTCCTTGAACGCCTCGCGGCAGCGCTGGCTGTAGACAATGGCCGCGCGGTCCGGGCGTTTACCGCCGACATCGCCCGGTGTGTAGGCGTCGTCGGTCCGGATCTTGCGGTCTGCCGTGTACCGGTTGATCATTGAATCCATGTTGCCGGCGGTGACGCCGAAAAACAGGTTCGGCTTGCCCAGCGCCTTGAACTGCTCTGCGCTCTGCCAGTCGGGCTGGGCAATGATGCCGACCCGAAACCCCTGGGCCTCGAGCGCACGCCCGATGACCGCCATGCCAAAACTCGGGTGGTCGACGTACGCGTCCCCCGTCACCAGGATGATGTCGCAACTGTCCCAGCCCAGCACTTCCATCTCGGAGCGGCTCATCGGCAGGAATTTGGCCGTGCCGAAGCGAGCCGCCCAGTACTTTCGGTAACTGGTGATCGGTTTCGCAGCGCGCGCGAACAAGGAAACGTCGACAGAGGCGTTCATGCAGGACCTGGTTGGGAGGCACCGAGTGTAAGGTTTTGGCCATTCCCAGGCCCGTGGCGAGGGCAAACACTGAGCCACAAAGCCGCGCGCGCGGCCTAGAATCACGTTTTGGTCCAACCGCATCCGGGCAGTCGCCCGGCCCATATTTCAGGAATCACCATGAAAAAGCTCATTCTGGCGCTTGCTCTGGGCGCCGTCGCCATTACGGCCGGCGCTCAGGTAAAGGAACTCAAGGTCGCGATCGATCCCACTTATGAGCCGTTCACGTTCAAGACACCGGACGGCAAGCCGACCGGGTTCGACGTCGATATCGCCAGTGCCATCTGTGAACAGGTCAAGCGCAAATGTGTTTTCGTCGAACAGGTGTGGGACAGCATGATTCCTGGCCTGCAGGCCAAGAAATACGACGTCATCATCAGTTCGATGTCGATCACCGAAGACCGCAAGAAGGTCGTCGACTTCACCGACAAGTACTACAACACACCCAGCAAGATCATCGTCAAGAACGACATCAAGTTCACAAACGAGGCGTCCCTCAAGGGCAAGAAGATCGGTGTGCTCAAAGGCAGCACACAGGAAAAATACGCCAATGGCGAACTCAAGAAGGTCGGCGTGATCGTCACACCTTACGAAGCCCAGGATCAGGTCTATCTGGACATCAAGTCGGGCCGGCTCGACGGCACCGTGGCCGATGTGCTGGAAGTCACCGGCGGTTTCCTGAGCAAACCCGAAGGCAAGGACTACGTGCTGGTTGGCCCCGAGCTGTTCATCCCCAAGTACTTCGGCACTGGCGCCGGTTTCGCGGTGCGCAAGGGCGACACCGCACTCAAGACCGAACTCAATGGCGCGATCAAGGCGATCCGCGCCAACGGCAGTTACAAGAAGATCAACGACAAGTATTTCAAGATTGACGTCTACGGCAGCTAAGCGACCCTGCCGCACTAGGCGCGCCGGGCGCGGCCGCCGGCGCGACACCTGCGGCACCTGCGGCACCTGAATACAGCAACCCCCCAGCGCTTTTGTCCGAGTACTACTGGTCCATCCTCAACGGTGCCCTGCTCACGGTGGCCGTGTCGCTGGCGGCGCTCGCGGTGTCCATCGTGCTCGGCCTGCTGGGCGCTGTAGCCAAACTGTCGGGCAACAAACCGCTGGTTGTGCTGGCAACGGTTTACACCACCATCATCCGCGGCATTCCTGAACTGGTATTGATGTTGCTGGTGTTCTATGGCGGCAGCATCGGCATCAACCACCTACTCGACATTTCGGGCAGCGGCGTCACGCTCAATATCGAACCGTTCAGCGCCGGTGTGCTGACGCTCGGTTTCATTTACGGCGCGTACATGACCGAGACGTTTCGCGGCGCGATCCTGTCGATCCCGCGTGGGCAGTTCGAAGCCGCCGCCGCGTTCGGTATGGGCCCGCTGCAGTCCTTCGTGCGCATCACCTTGCCACAACTGGTGCGTTACGCCCTGCCAGGCTTCACCAACAACTGGCTGGTACTGATCAAGGCGACGGCACTTATCAGCCTGATCGGCCTGCAGGAAATGACCTATCTGGCCAAGCAGGCCAGCGCGGCCACCCGCTCACCGTTCGCTTTTTTCCTGTTCACCGCAGGCCTCTTCCTGCTCTACACCTGGGCCTCGCTGCACGTGTTGCAACGCCTGAACTCGCGCTACAGCCTGGGCGCCAAACGGGGCGACCTGTAGATGGACTGGGAAGTCATCTTCCGCCCCGAAAGCCTCGCCATGTATGGCGAGGGCATCGTGACGACCTTATGGCTGCTCTCGTCGTCGCTGGTGGTCGGAGGCGTGCTGGCCTTGCTGTTCGCGCTGGCCCTGACCGGTCCCTGGAAGTGGCTGCAACGTATCGTCGGGGCCTACACTTTCGTAATCCGAGGCACACCGCTCTTGATCCAGGTCTACCTGATCTATTACGGGCTGGGACAGCTCGAATGGATACAAGCGCGCTGGGACGTCGTCTGGCCCTGGACCCACTTCAAAGACCCGGCATTTTGCGCCCTGCTGGCCTTCAGCCTGAACACCGCCGGCTATACCGCCGAGATGCTGGCCGGTGCGATCCGCGAGACCAACGCCGGCGAAATCGAATCGGCACAGGCGTTCGGCATGAGCCGCGTCTCGGTGATGCGGCGCATCGTATTGCCCAGCGCCATGCGCCGCACACTGCCAGCCTACAGCAACGAGGTGGTCATGATGCTGCACAGCACCAGCCTGGCCAGCGCCGTGCCGGGCCTGCTCGACGTCACGGCGGCGGCCAGCCGCATCTACTCCGATTTCTACCTTCCGTTCGAGGCCTACCTGGCGGCCGCCGCCATCTACCTGTGTGCGACGTTCTGCCTGATCGGTATTTTCAAGCTCACCGAGCGCCACTTCCTCGCCCATCTGGCTCCGCGCAGACATTGAGCCGCCGCACGGACACCATCATGCGCCGCACCGATCACCCGCTCGAGCACCAGAGCCTGGGCCGCCATACCAGCATCACCAGCCTGCATTTCGGCGCATCCGCAGCCGGTGGCAAGAAGGCCTACATTCAGGCCAGCTTGCATGCAGAAGAATTGCCAGGCATGCTGGCGGCGCACCACCTGCGCCAGTTGCTGGAACAGGCCGAGCAGCAGGGGCGCATGACCGGCGAGGTGGTGCTGGTGCCGGTTGCCAACCCGATCGGCCTGGCGCAGCGGGTGGACCACAAGCCGATGGGGCGATTCGACCTCGACAGCTCCGAAAACTTCAACCGCAACTACCCCGATCTGGCCAACGCCGTGTATGACAAGGTCAAGGGCCTGCTCGACGCGGACGCGCAGCGCAACGTCGCATTGGTGCGAGACGCAGTGCGTCAGCATGTGCAGGACTGGAAGCCCGCCAACGCGCTGCAAAGCCTGCGCAAGACGCTGGTCACGCTGGCCCACGATGCAGATTTGGTGCTGGACCTGCATTGCGATTGCGAAGCCGTCGTGCACCTGTTTGTCGAGGTGCCGTGCTGGCCTGCGCTCGAGCCGCTGGCACGCGCCTTGGGCGCGCACGCAGTGTTGTTGGCCAGCAACTCGGGCGGCGTGTCCTTCGACGAGTGTTTCTCCGGCCTTTGGTGGCAGCTGGGTCAGCGCCTGCAGACCGGCAGCCCTATGGATCGGCCGTATCCTTTGCCACAGGCCTGCGCCAGCGCCACCGTCGAGTTGCGGGGTGAGGCCGATGTCGACCACGCACTGGCCCAGGCCGATGCCGCGGCGATTTTCGGGTTCCTGCAGCACGAGGGGCTGATCGACGGACCACCGCCGTCCCTTCCCGCCGGCACCTGCCAGGCGACCCCGCTGGCCGGCTCGCAGACGGTCAAGGCACCCGTTGCCGGGCTGCTGGTGTTTCTGGCGCGTCCCGGAGACCGGCTGGGGCGCGGCGATCCGGTTGCAGAGGTCATCGATCCGATCAGTGGCGCCACGCACAGTGTGAACGCCGAAGTGGACGGCGTCATGTACGCACGCACCAGCGACCGCTACGTGCTGCCCAACGACGACGTAGCCAATATCGCCGGCAGCGTGCCGTTTCGCACCGGCAATCTGCTGGGCGCATGACAGTCACAGCGGCTGCGCCCGGCGCCAAGGAACCAACACGATGAACGACAAGACACTCAAGCTGCAGGCCCTGGACATCCACAAGCGCTTTGGCGCCAACGAGGTCCTCAAAGGCGTTTCATTGGAGGCACACGGCGGCGACGTGATCAGCATCATCGGCAGTTCGGGCTCGGGCAAGAGTACTTTCCTGCGCTGCATCAACCTGCTGGAAAAGCCCAACCAGGGACGTATCGTGGTGGCCGGAGAAGAGCTCAAGCTGGTGCCCGGCAAGACCGGCGAGTTGCATGCGGCCGACGCCAAACAGCTGCAACGCCTGCGCACCAAGCTGGCGATGGTGTTCCAGCATTTCAATCTGTGGGCGCACCTGACGGTGCTGCAAAACATCATTGAGGCGCCGGTGCATGTCATGAAGGTGCCGCGCGACGAAGCCATCGCGCGGGCACGCAAATACCTGGCACTGGTCGATCTGCCCAACATGGAAGACCGCTATCCGGCCCACATGAGCGGCGGTCAGCAGCAACGGGTCGCGATTGCGCGCTCACTGGCCATGGAGCCCGAGGTCATGTTGTTCGACGAGCCCACCAGTGCGCTCGACCCGGAGCTGGTGACCGAGGTGCTGCGCGTCATGCGTACGCTGGCTGAGGACGGCCGCACCATGGTCGTCGTCACCCACGAGATGGGTTTTGCGCGTGAGGTGGCCAACCACCTGATATTCCTGCACCAGGGGCGTATCGAGGAACAAGGTGTGCCGGGCGTGGTGCTGACGCAACCCAAAAGCGAGCGGCTGGCGCAGTTTCTGTCTGGCAGTTTGAAATAGGTTTCGGACCCGCCGGCCGCGTCGGTTGACGTCAGCCCCATGACTGAGACTGCCGCTGCCGCGCCAGCCGCACTCGACGCGCTGCACCACTGGGCGCCTGTCGTCTGGTTGCGGGCAAGCCCTTATGCCTACCCGACGCTGGAGACGCTGCATATCGTCGGCATTGCGCTGGTATTCGGAACGCTCTGGGTTGTGGACCTGGCGATCCTGGGCTGGCTGCGCGGCATCGACGCCCGCCAGGTCGCGCGCCGCGTTCTTCCCTGGACGCTTACCGGATTTTTGCTGGCTGCGACGACCGGGTTGACGATGTTCACGACAAATGTGGGGGATTTGATTGCGAACCCGGCATTCGTGCTCAAAATGGTCCTGCTGTTTGTCGCGGGCACGAATGCAGCGGTGCTGCATGCCCGCGGCGCCATCGATGTCACGAGCCGCACCACCCGGCTGCAGGTCGGCCTGTCGATCCTGGTCTGGCTTGCCGTGATCGCCTGCGGCCGCTGGATCGCCTATGTCTGAACGTCGCACGGAGATACACCATGATGAACCGCCGCAAACTCGTACTGTCCGGCTCGGTACTCGCGCTGTCCGCCTGGCACAACACCATCTTCGCCCACCACGGATGGTCGAGCTTCGATGAGACCAAGCCGCTGTACCTGCCCGGCAAGGTCAAGGCAGTCAAGTGGCAGAACCCGCATGCGGAGATCGTCATCACGGTGGCGACCGACGCGTCCGTGCCTGCAGACCTGGCCAAGCTGCCAGCGCCTGCCCAAAGCAGCAATGTCGACGGCCCCAAGGTGCTGGCCGCCGCCCGGCTGCCCAACAGGCGCGGCGATTGGACGATCGAGTTGTCACCGATGACCCGTATCAACGCCTGGAAAGTGCCGCAGCCCAAGGTCGGCGACACGGTGGCGGCGGTGGCCTACACCTTTCCCGACGAGAAGGGCGACATGTTCGCCCGCGTCGAATACCTGATCATCGGCGGGCAGTTGTACGGACTGCGCTCAAACCCGGCCTGAACGGGAAAAAGCAACGCGTCAGATCCAGTATTTCGCGCGCACCAGCACGTCGCGTGGCCCGACCGGCGTCTGCACCACCAGAGTCGTCCCCGCATCCCAATAAGCCGCCTCGACCATCGCGATGCCGATGTTGGTCTTGAAGTCGGGTGAATATGCGGCCGAGCCGATGTGTCCGGCATGTAGGCCGTTGGAGGTCAGCGGCCATGTCTCCATACACGCCGGCACCGCATCGCCCGACAGCTCGACCGCGCGCAACTGGCGCTCCGGCGCCTGCTTGGCCAGCAAGGCTTCGCGTGCGCGGCAGGTTGGCACCGCGTCGAGCTGCACGTATTTGCCCAGGTCAGCCTCGAACGGCGTGTTCTCCAGCGTCACGTCGTTGCCATAACTGAGCAGCCCGGCCTCGATACGCTCGATGCCGTTCGGACAACCGGCGCGGATGTCCAGGTCTTCGCCCGCTGCCATGATGTGGTCCCACAAGGCCGGACCGTGCTGCGTGCCGTCCATGTAGATCTCGAAGCCAAGCTGGCGCGACCATCCTGAACGCGCGATCACCATGTCCTGGCCCTGGAATGCGATCGTCTTGTGGCGGAAGAACTTGGTCTCGCGGATGGCCTGGCCGAACAGCCGCTCGACCAGGATGTCGGTCTTGGGCCCCTGGATCGCCAGCGGTGAGATGTCGGGCTCGGACACTTCCACGTCCAGGCCGAAGCCGCCAGCCAGGCCCTTGTAGTAATACATCAGGTCGCTGTCGGCAATCGACACCCAGAACCGGTTCTCGGCCAGCTTGAGCACGATCGGGTCGTTGATCATGCCGCCGTTCACGTCGACGATGGGCACGTAGAAACACTGGTCGGTCTTCATGCGCGAGAGGTCGCGCGGGCTGGTCATCTGCAACAGGCGTTCGGCATCCGGCCCGCGCAATTCGATCTGGCGCTCGCACGCCACATCCCACAGCTGCACCGCCGACTTCAGGTGGTGGTAGTCCTCCTCGACCGAACGGAACACCGCCGGCAGCAGCATGTGGTTGTAAACCGTATAGGCCTTGACGCCGGCGGCCGTGACACGGTCGGTGAAGGGCGTGCGGCGGGTGCGGCGCGAACGAGCGAGGAACGGAACGTTCATGTGGTTTCCCGTAGGAGTGATGTTGGGTGTGCGCGATCGCCCGCCATTCGGTCAAAGGCCGCAGCGAAGCGTCGCCGGATTGTAGGAAGGGGTTTACCCGTGTCTGTCATGAATACGTCTCTGAATCGTCATAACGCGTCTATATACTGAAAAGATGTCATCGATCCGTCTTGTGTCTGTCACGAAACAATGGGCCACCACCCAGGCACTGGACGGCGTTTCATTGGAGATTGAGGAGGGCAGTTTCTGTGTCTTGCTCGGTCCATCGGGTTGTGGCAAATCCACCACGCTGCGTATCATCGCCGGCCTCGAATCCGCCACCAGCGGCCAGGTGTTTGTCAACGACCGCGATGTCACCGCGCTGCCGCCGGCGCAGCGTGGCATCGCGATGGTGTTCCAGAACTACGCCTTGTTCCCGCATCTGACGGTGGCCGACAACATCGGCTTCGGCCTGTCGGTGCGCAAAGTGCCCAAGGCAGAGAGCGCCCGGCGGTTGCAGGAGACCGCCGAACTGCTCGGGCTCGACAAGCTGCTCCATCGCAAGCCATCGCAACTCTCCGGTGGCCAGCAGCAGCGCGTCGCGCTGGGCCGGGCACTGGTGGCACAGGCCCGTATCTGCCTGATGGACGAGCCGCTGTCGAACCTGGACGCCCAGCTGCGCCAGGAAATGCGCCATGAGTTGCGCGAGTTGCAGCTACGCCTGGGTCTGACCGTCGTTTACGTCACGCATGACCAGGCCGAGGCCATGAGCATGGCCGACCAGGTGGTTCTACTGAACCAGGGCCGGATCGAGCAGACCGCCGCGCCCCGGCAGCTGTATTCACGGCCCGCCACGGTCTTCGCGGCGCGTTTCATCGGCACACCGGCGATGAACCTGATCGGGCTCGACCAAGGCCGTATCGCCGGCAGCACCGTGCAGGTTGGCCATGGCGGCGCCACGCTGGGTATACGTCCCGAAGCCATAGCCCTCGGTGGACAGATCGCAGCCCAGGTCAAGAGCCTCGAATACCTGGGTTCCGACCTGGTGCTGCGCTGCGCGGTCGGAACGGAGCTGATCACGGTGCGGGCCGACGGCAAATGCGAGCTGCGCGAAGGCGAGCAGGTTCAGCTGCAATGGCCGGCGCATGAAGAACATTTTTTCGACGCTGCTGGCAGCAGGGTCGCCTGATTCAACCACCCACTGGAGATTGCACATGGACCGAAAGAGATTCAACCGACTGATAGCCGCAACAGCCCTGGCCGCAGCCGGCCTGCCGTTTGGCGCGGCGGCGCAGGCGCAGACCGAGATTTCGTTCTTCTATCCGGTCGCCGTCGGCGGCGCGATCACCGCCACCATCGATGGTCTGGCGGCCGACTTCTCCAAGGAAAACCCCTCGATCAAGGTCACGCCGATCTACGCCGGCAGCTACCAGGACACCATCGTCAAGGCACTGACCGCGCACAAGGCTGGCTCGCCGCCAGTGACCTCGGTGCTGCTGTCGACCGACATGTTCACACTGATTGACGAAGACGCGATCGTTCCGTTCGACAACTTCGCCAAGTCGGCCGACGACAAGACATGGATGGGCAGCTTCTACAAGGCCTTCATGCTCAACAGCCAGACCGGCGGCAAGACCTGGGGTATTCCATTCCAGCGCTCGACCATCGTGCTGTATTACAACAAGGACTTGTTCAAGGCGGCCGGGCTGGACCCGAACAAGCCACCGACAACCTGGGCCGAGATGGCCGACTACGCCAAGAAGCTGACCGTGAAAGACGGCTCGGGCAAGGTCACGCAATACGGCGTGCAGATTCCGTCGAGCGGGTTCCCCTACTGGTTGTTCCAGGCGCTGGCAATCCAGAACGATGTTGCCATGGCCAACGAAGCCGGCAACGCGGTGAAATTCGACGACCCCAAGGTGATCGAGGCGCTGCAATACTGGGTCGACCTGGCCAAGAGCGGCGTGCACCCCAACGGCATCGTCGAGTGGGGCACCACACCCAAAGACTTCTTCGAGAAGAAGGTGGCGATGATGTGGACCACCACCGGCAACCTGACCAACGTGCGCAACAACGCCAAGTTCGATTTCGGCGTCGCGATGCTGCCCGCAGGCAAGCGCAAGGGCTCGCCCACCGGCGGCGGCAACTTCTACATCTTCAAGAAGTCGACGCAGGCGCAGCAGGAAGCCGCCTTCAAGTTCGTCAAGTGGATCACCCACCCCGAGCGCGCCGCACGCTGGAGCATGGAGACCGGCTACGTCGCCACGTCGGAAGCTGCCTACCTGACCGACACACTGCGCAAGTACGGACGCGACTTCCCGCCGGCCGTGGTGGCGCGTGACCAGTTGCCGTTCGCGCTGTCCGAGTTCTCGACCCACGACAACCAGCGCGTGACCAAGGCCCTGAACGACGGTCTGCAGGCCGCGCTGACGGGCACCAAGAGCCCAGCCTTGGCGATGCAGGACGCACAACGCGAGGCCGATCGCCTGCTGCGCGGCTTCAAATAAGCCTGCGAGCCACAGTACGCCGGTCGACACTGCATGCGGAGCGTCCACGCCTATCTGCTGCTGTTGCCCGCGTTCGTGCTGCTGGTCGCGTTCACCCATTACCCGGCGGTCGCCACCCTGATCGACAGTTTCCACTCGACCCCCAAGGGCGCGCGCCCCGCCGTCTGGGTCGGGCTGGAAAACTACCAGGTCATGGCCGGCGACCCGGTGTTCTGGAAGGCGGCAACCAACAACCTGTGGTTTGCGCTGGCCACGATTCCGGCGTCAATCGGCCTTGCGCTGGTCATGGCGCTATGGGTCAATGAGCGCATCACCGGCCGCAGCTTTTTGCGCATGGCCTATTTCACGCCAACCGTGTTGCCGATGATCGCGGTGGCCAACATCTGGCTGTTTTTCTACACCCCCTCCTACGGATTGCTGGAGCAGATCACCGGAGCGTTCGGCCTGCCCTCGCACAACTGGCTGGGCGACCAGCGTACGGCGCTGGGCGCGGTTACGCTGGTGGCGATCTGGAAAGAGGCCGGCTTCTTCATGATCTTTTACCTGGCCGCGCTGCAGAGCCTGAACCCGAGCCTGCGCGAGGCCGCCGCCATCGAAGGTGCCTCGCGCTGGTATTACTTTCGCCGCGTGCAGTGGCCGCTGCTGATGCCGACCACCCTGTTCGTCATGGTCAATGCCGTCATCAATGCCGTGCGTATGGTCGACCACATCATCGTGTTGACCCGGGGCGGGCCCGACAACGCATCGACCTTGCTGCTCTACCATCTGTATGAAGTCGGCTTCCGATTCTGGGATACGGCGCATGCTGCGGCCATCACCGTCGTGCTGTTGGCGGTACTGGCAACGGTCGCGTTTTTCCAGTTTTTTCTGCTCGATCGCAAGGTCCACTACAAATGAGCGCTACCCAACAGTCGCGCCTGGTCTACAACGACCCGACCTGGATCGACACGCTGGCCGCCTGGGTACTGGCCCTGTTGTGGATATTGCCGCTGGCCTACGCGGTCTGGACCGCGTTCCACCCGTCCGAATACTCCACCCGCTTCGAACTGCTGGCGCCGCTGACGCTGGACAATTTCGCGCGGGCATGGGCCGCAGCGCCGTTCGCGCAGTATTTCCTCAACACCATCATGCTGGTCACGATGATCCTGGGCTGCCAACTGGTGATCAGCACGCTGGCAGCCTATGCGTTCGCGCGCTACGAATTCGCCGGCAAGAATCTGCTGTTCGCACTGGTGCTGGTGCAACTGATGATCATGCCCGACATCCTGCTGGTCTCAAACTACAAGACCATGGCCGCGCTCGGCCTGGTCGACACGCTATTGGCTGTCGGACTGCCCTACTTCGCGTCGGCATTCGCGATCTTCCTGTTGCGCCAGACCTTCATGGGCATCCCCAGGGAACTCGACGAAGCCGCACGCGTCGAAGGTGCCAGCCCGCTGCAAATCCTGTGGCGCATCTACATTCCGCTGGCCAGGCCGGTCTACACTGCGTTCGCGCTGGTGTCGGTAAGTTTTCACTGGAACAATTTCCTGTGGCCGCTGATCATCACCAACAGCGTCGGCGCGCGGCCACTGACCGTGGGCCTGCAGGTGTTCTCGTCCACCGACCAGGGCGTCGACTGGTCGGTCATCACTGCCGCGACCCTGATGACCTCGGCGCCGCTATTGTTGGGTTTTCTGCTGTTTCAGCGCCAGTTCGTGCAGAGTTTCATGCGGGCGGGCATCAAGTAATAGACGATGGAGGATCCAGGCCATGCGTTTGATCACCTGGAACGTGCAGTGGTTCTGCGGCGTGGACGACCACATCGACATGGAGCGCATCGTCTCCGATGCCCAGGCGATGGCCGACTTCGACGTGTTGTGCCTGCAGGAGGTGGCCGTCAACTACCCGCAGCTCACCGGCAACGCCGGCTTCGATCAGGTCGCGCGGCTGCGCGAACTGCTGCCGGGGTACGAGCTGTTGTTCGGCGCCGCCGTCACCGAACTGGGGCGCCAGGGCCAGCGCCAGCAGTTCGGCAACCTGATCGCCACCCGGCTGCCGATCGCACAGGCCCAGTCCTATCCGCTGCCGTACCCGCCCGACGTGGGTGTGCGCAGCATGCCGCGCATCTGCACGACTGTGACCGTGCTGACATCGTTCGGGCCGGTGCGTGTCATGACCACGCACCTGGAGTTCTATTCCAAGATGCAGCGCATGGCGCAAGCCAAGGCCCTGGTCGACATCCACCGTCAGGCCTGTAGCCTGGTCGTCGATCCACCGCTGGACGACGAGTCGGGCAGCCCGTTCCAGAACAAGACGCAAACGACACAGGCGATCCTGTGCGGGGACTTCAACTTCGAGACGACCGATGCGGAGTACGACTCGATCCAGCAAGAGGCGCCGATCGGGATCAGCGCGTTGAAGGATGCCTGGCCGCTGGTGCATGGTGCGCGGGCGCATGACCCGACTTTCCGCTTGTTCGACCAGCGTTATGGACCGGTGCCGATCTGTTGCGACTTTGTATTTGTCACCGAGAACCTGCAACGCCGGGTGCGGGAGCTGACCGTCGATGGAACCACCCGGGCGTCGGACCATCAACCGGTGTTGGTGGAGTTGAGCGACGGGTAAGGGGTTCGCGTATGCCCTCTTCTTTGGCGCCAAGGTGAATTCAGGCGGTTTGCCCAGTTCCCCATCGCCACTATCGGGGCGGCCAGGGCCTTGCGTACCAATGGCGTGAGACTGTCGGGCCGCCATTCACGCACGCGGATCTCGCCTTTTGGCCTCGGTTCTGGCAACGTTAGACAATGACACCTTTGAACCAGCGGCAGGTCGACGCCATGGCTGGGAACTGGCGCACAGTTTGGCTAGAGACGCGAACTTGGGCTGCTATTTTTAAAACTTGACCGTGCAGTTCAAGATCGCGCATTGGAGGAAATTTGTCATGGCAGTTAAGACCAAAACAGCCACCAAGGTGGTAGCCAAGGCGAAGAGCCCCATTTTTGACGCCGTGCATGAAACGGCGGCGGATCTGCATAGCCTGGGCTTTATTGACCAGCGCAAGATGCGTAAGTTCGACTTGCTGTGCCAGACGCCTATTCCCGATTACGACAGCGAGAAAATTCGGGCCCTGCGCGACCGCTACAAGCTGAGCCAGGCGGTGCTGGCCTCAGTGCTCAACACCAGCCTGTCCACCGTGCGCCAATGGGAAATTGGCGACAAACACCCCAGTGGGGCTTCGAAAAAGTTGCTCAATTTGCTGGAGCGCAAGGGTCTGGAAGTGTTGATCTGAACCTGACCGTATGTAACACCCGGCGCGCGAGGTCGTCGACAACCCGTCCCATCGTCGAAATACCGCTGTGCATGTGTGGTCGCGCGTTCCCGGCCCATGCTGTACTCTTGACTCCGATGGCCGGCCTGACTGGGCGCGGACTCGTCCCATCATCTTGTGCCAGCGCAGGCGCACATCGGGTGTGACAAGTTTTGGACTTACAGTCGGCCAGATATCCATCCGGGAATCGCCACCATGCCCCGCATCCTGACCGCCGCATTCAAGCACGAGACCAACACTTTCTCGCCCCTGCCGACCGATCTGGCGGCCTACAAGGCGCGAAGCCTGCGTTATGGCGCCGACGTGCCGGCCTACTTCACGGGCACCGCCACCGAGATGGGCGCCTTCATCGATGCGGCACGGCACCATGGCTGGGATCTGGTGCACAGTGTGGCCGGCGACGCGACACCGTCGGGCAAGGTCACACGCGTGGCGTTCGAGCACATTGTCGGCAACATCGAAGAGGTACTGCGCACCCAGGGTCCGTTCGACGCGGTGCTGCTGTGCCTGCATGGCGCGATGGTTGCCGAGCATGTGGACGACGGCGAAGGCGAAATCCTGCGCCGGCTGCGGGCGGTAGCGGGGGATGCACTGCCAATCGGCATCACGCTCGACCTGCACGCCAACGTCACCGACACGATGGCCGCGCTGGCAACCGTGATCGTGTCGTACCGCACCTACCCGCACATCGACCAGTACGACACCGGCAAACGCTGCGCCGACCTGATCGCGCGCACCATCGCTGGCGACATCGACCCGGTGTGCGTGGCGGCGCGCGGCGCGATGATCGACGCGGTCGACCACGGCCGCACCACGGCGCCGGGGCCGATGCTCGAAACTCTGGCCGCCGCCGACGCGTTGTGCGCGCAGGAGCCGGGCGTGCTGGACATCGGCATCAACGCCGGG
>ENA-ORBV01010722-ORBV01010722.1-microbial-mat-metagenome-genome-assembly--contig:-NODE-10722-length-14582-cov-5.799311_pt1 | contig 14582 bp, 19 predicted proteins | sample MGYA00237777_ERZ505514 | MGnify/ENA primary metagenome ERZ505514 (study PRJEB26160, sample SAMN06269048) | microbial mat metagenome | isolation source: Oligotrophic lake microbial mat | place... | reverse complement strand
CGCAAGTGCTTCTTTACCGTCAGCGGGTAATAGGTGCCGCCCTTCACGGTGGCATCGTTGGCGACGATCATCACGTCGCGCCCTGACACCCGGCCAATGCCGGTGACGACGCCGGCGGACGGCGCGTCATTGTCATACAGGCCCCAGGCGGCCAGCGGCGAGAGTTCCAGAAACGCCGAGCCTGGATCGATCAGCGCCTCGATGCGTTCGCGCACCGGCATCTTGCCCTGCTCCCGATGGCGGGCGAGATACTTCGGTCCGCCGCCGAGTTTGGCGTGGGCGACGCGATCGCGATGCTCCTGGACCAGCGCCAGCATCCGCTCGCGATTGGCGCGGAAGTCGGCGGAGGCAGTGTCGATGTGAGAGGTGAGGGTATCCATTACGTCCGTGCGGTTACCATCCGCAGCAGTCGGTCTTGAACCGGCACGCCGGGCATCGCCACACGGCGTGCATGCGATACATCTCGACGCCGCAGCGTTCGCATTTCATGGCGTCTTCGGACGAGGCAGGGGGGGGGGAGCGAAGGGCAGACACCACGGGTGTCACGACCAGCTTGATGGGGGGCTTGTCCACCCCGGTATTATACCGGCCCGCACGCGCCATGAGCGCGCGGGGCCGGTGTCGACGCTCGCTACTTCTTCATCACCAACACGATGCCCGCGATCAGCATCAGTCCGCCAGCGATCGGTGGCAATGGCACCCGCTCGGTCTTGTCGGCGGTGATCTCGATGGGGCCGGCATCGACGATGGTGTCTCGGCTCGTCCATGAGAGGCCGCCGTAGGCGAGGCCGACAATGCCGAGCACGATGAGGATCACGCCAATCACTTTGATCATGGCGTTACAGCCCGCACCCGACCTGGTTGGCCACGAACCACAGGCCAATGATCGAAACCGGCACACCCAGCAACCACGCAACTCCGTATTTCATGTGTTCTCCTCCTCAGGACGAATCCGTCAGTGGCCTTTGCAACACGCGTTCCACAAAATGTGGTCTCAACCTTGCTGTAGCAATCGGCGGAGGTTTGTCATGAGAGGTCTGGATCACCACATTGGGTCGTCGTCGATGGCGCTGGTTACCGAAAGTGTGGATATCGTCTCCACGGTCAAGCAGATGTTCAGCCGGGTGGGGCAAAAGCTACGCCACAGCACGTGCAGCTTGCTACACGGCGGGCACGAGCTCTACCGTGCGCGCACCGACACGAAGCTGTATCAGCAGTGCCTGCTCTGTGGCTACGAGACGGCCGGCTGGACGATCGACCGGCGCGATCGGCGGCTGCATCTCGTCGGCTCGCAGCCGACCGCGACCGCCCACCGGCGCTGAGCGCCAGACTACACGTCGCTCGCTCCCGCAGATCAGCGCGCCGCCGCGCTCTTTGCCGGGGACGCGATTGCCAATCTTCGGTAACGGCGGTCAATCGTGACCGGCGCGAGAGACGCCGGCGCGGAACAGGGTATGCAAGTCCTAGCCCGTGGATAAGTAATGTTCAAGCAACGCGTAGCGTATTGGCTGGTCCTGGCGGCCTGCTTGCTACTGGTGATTGGCACCTTCACCTATCAGCGGGTTAGCCGGCGCGCCCATGCGACAGGTGTTGCTCGCGGCGAGGTCGCCGAGCAGCTGGGCGTGTCACAGGCAATCGTCGTGGCCAGTAGCGCCTTGGCCATGCTCTCGGTGTTGATCGCCGGTCTTCAGATGCGCGCCGAGTCGCGGCATCGCCAACAGGTCGAACTCGAACTGCAAGACGCGCTGGCCTCGGTCGAACGGCAGGTCGCCGAGCGAACGGAGGCGTTGTCGCGCGCCATGACCGAGTTGAAGGCCAGCGAGCAGCTTAAGGACGAGTTCCTGGCGACGGCGTCGCACGAACTGCGCACGCCCTTGAACGCCATCGTCGGTTGGGCACACGTGTTGCAGTCGGGTGCGCCGATGGATGAGACGCAACGCCGGCACGCCGTGAACGCGATCGACCGCAATGCGAAAGTGCAGACGCGGCTGATCGAAGAGCTGTTGGATGTGTCGCGGATGATCCAGGGGCGCGTCAGCTTGACTGTCGCGCCACTCGATGCGCGGGCTGTGCTCGATGCGGCCGTTCAGACCATCCGGCCCAGCGCCACGGCGAAAGAGGTGGCCGTACGCATCGAACGTCCTGCGGCGCCGGTCACCGTGATCGGCGATGCACCGCGGCTGCAACAGGTGGTCTGGAACCTGCTGTCGAACGCGATCAAGTTCACGCCAAAGGGCGGCACCGTCAGCGTCGCGGTCAGGGCGGTGGGCGACCACGCGGAGATCACCGTCACCGACACCGGCGAGGGCATTACCCCGGCGTTCCTGCCGCACTTGTTCGAACCCTTTCGGCAGGGCGCCTTGGCGAACATGCGGGCCGGTATGGGGCTTGGCTTGGCCATCGTGCAGCGGTTGGTGGACCTGCATGGCGGACGAGTCCGTGCCGAAAGTGGCGGGGTCGGCCAGGGCGCCCAATTCACGGTGACGTTGCCGCTGGCGCCGGATGCCGCGAGTGCCCCCTTCGATTTCACCAGCGCGCCGATCCCGCTCACGGAGCAGACGACGCCGGTGACTCGCTAATCCCGCATTCCTTCATCTTGTTCAGCAGCGTCTTGTAACTGACCTGCAAGTACTCCGCAGTCTTGCGGCGGTTCCAGCGGAAGCGCTCGAGCGCCAGCTGGATGGCTTCCTTCTCGGCGCCCATCGCGGCGTGCCGCGCGAGCTCCTGCAAGTTCACGCCGTCGGCGCCATTGGCCAACGTCACGTGGCCGTCGAATGCGCCCGGCGGGGGAGCCGCCACGGCCACCGGCGGCGGGGCCGGAGCCGGCGCCCGCAGCGGGGGCGGCGGCGCGTACGGCGAAGACGACGATTGATGATCATGCTCGGCGGCCGCCCGCGCATGACGCAAGCGCCCGAGCTCGGCGAGGATCAACGCCTCGTCCTGCAGCACGACCAGCCGCTTCATCATGTTCTCGAGCTCGCGGATGTTGCCGGGCCACTCGTAGGCCAACAGGGCGTCCTGCAACACGATCGACGGCCGCACGGCAGGACGCCGATAAACGGCTGCGAACTTCAACAGGAAGAACTCAATAAGTTGGGCAATCTCCTCGCGGCGCTCGCGCAGCGGCGGAATGTGCACTTCGATGACCTGCAATCGATAGTAGAGGTCTTCGCGGAACGTCCCGACGCGCATCATCGCCTCAAGGTCGCGATTGGTCGCGGCAATCACGCGCACATCGACCTCGATCGTGCGGTTGCTGCCCAGCTTCGTGAATTCGCGGTCCTGCAGCACGTGCAGAATCTTCGCCTGCAGCGCCGGCGGCATCTCGCCGATCTCGTCGAGCATGATCGTGCCGTGCTGCGCGAATTCGAACTTGCCGACCCGGGTTGACGCCGCGCCGGTGAAGGCACCGCGCTCGTGGCCGAACAGTTCGCTTTCCAGAAGCTCGGCGGGCAGCGCCGCGCAGTTGACCTTGACGAAGGGCGCGCTGCGGCGAGGGGAACGGCGGTGAATCTCGCGGGCGATCACTTCCTTGCCGACGCCGCTCTCGCCGCGCAGCAGCACGCTGACGTCGTTGTCGGCCACCCGGTCGACCATCGTCATCACCGGCTGCATCGCCCGGCCGGAGCTCCAGCAGGGCTGCGCGCCATCCGGATCCTGGCCCACCTGCGTGCGCAGGCGCTGTACCTCGCTGGTCAGTGACAACCGCTCGAGGGCGTTGCGAATGGCCGCCTCAAGCGCCACCTCGCCAACGCCGTCCGGGTCGCCGGGTTTGACGACGTAGTCGATGGCGCCCAGACGGACGGCCTCGACGATGGTCGCCGGCGCTTGACCACCGGACAGCATGACGACCTGGGCTGCCGGATGGGCGAGCCGGATCGCGCGCAGGGTCTCCAGACCATCGAGGCCCGGCATCAGCACGTCGAGCAGAATGACGTCGGGCAGCGCCCCTTCCCGAAGCGCCGCCAGCAACGCATCGCCGCTGTCGTAGCTGGCCGTGTCGTAGCCGCGGGATCGCAGGAGGGTTTGCAGGTATTCGGCAAACGGTTTGTCGTCGTCAACAATTGCGAGTGAGGCGCTGCTCATACTGTTACCAATGGAATACGGAAGCCGATGGACGCCTTGTGGTCCTGATGGTGCCACGTCTCAATGCCGTGCTGATCAAGCACGAAGGTCGCCCAGATCAACGAAAGTCCCTTGCCGCCGCGCACGAGGTCGATGGCCGTGGCACCCTCGCCATCGGGTGACGATGGCAGGGCGCGCATGGCGTCTGCAGTAGCGGCGCGCACAATCAGCGCGCCGTGCTCGACACGCACCTCGACGTGATGTGGCGCGCTCTTGTCTTCGTCGAACGCCGATTTCAGCCCCACCGCCACCGCGCGAACCAGATCGGTCGGCGCGTTGGTGGCAATCCGGCCGTCAGTCGACGGTGTCTCACCCCAGAGGGCGCCGCTGACGTCACTGGTGGCCTGCAGCTCGCGGGTGAGCATCGCAGGATCCATTCGTTCGAGCAGGGCCGGCGCCGTCGTCTCCGCGAGCGCACTGACCCTGCTCATGTCGGCGCACAGCACGGCGATTACGCCCAGGGCCTCGCGCATCTGTTGCAACGCGCGCCGCTGGTCGTCCGGGGTGGTCAGCCGGCCGTCGACATAGAGCTTCAAGTAGCCCTGCGATACTGCAAGTGGCGTTCGAATCTCGTGGGCCAGAGTATTCAAGACTTGCGCCATGTTTGGCTGCACCCAGACAATCTAGCACGCGCGGCACGCTGAGCCATTCTGGCACGGGCCTTGTAATGGAAGCCGCAGGAAGTAACGTCGCGAATGACCCAGGTCTCGCCAGGCAAACACATTTTGATCGTCGACGACTACGCCGATGCGCTTGATGTCTGGGCGATCTACCTCCAGTCGATGGGCTACCGGGTGTCGACAGCGGCCGACGGCCTGACCGCCGTCGCAAAAGGGGAGGAATTGCTCCCCGATTTGATTGTCCTCGACCTCGAGCTGCCGGGCCTCACGGGGTTTGAAGCGGCGAAGCGGCTGCGGGCGAACCCCGACACCGCGTCGATTCCGCTGATCGCGGCCACCGGCTATTCGCACGCGCGGCAGCTGGACCTGGCGCGACAAAGCGGATTCGACACGGTTGTGGTGAAGCCCTGCGACCCGGATCTGCTGGTCCTGGAGATTGAACGACTGCTGAACCTTGCTGGCGTACTCGTACAGGCCCCGGCTGCCGGTGGGGAATTGATTGATAACAATAGGCAAGGACATACCTAGTGGTGGAGCAAATGACTACAGACACTGTTGTGATGGAACGAGCGTTGATCGTGATGGCCATCGCCCTCAGCGTGCAGGCCTTGCTCTTCGTCCTGGCCGCGATTGGGGCATTGGTCGCCTTCCGCAGGGCGAGCGCGGCCTTTGAAGAGACCAGGACGGCGATGAACCTGCAGATCGCCCACCTGCGCATGCACGTCGATCGCATCAGCGATACGGTCGAAGAAGTCGCCGGTTCGGTTCGCCGCGGCACCAACGCCATGGGCGATGTCGTGTCCGACGTGCGCGATGCCATGGGCACGGTCAACAGCTCGCTGCACTCGGTGGTCACCGTCGTGACCGCACCGCGGGCCGCCGTGGCCCTGGGCGTGTTGCGCGGGATCAAGATGTGGCGCCACCGGCGCGCCACCAAGCGCGCCACCGACAGCACCATCAAGAGCACGCCGGTGCCCCTGGCGTCGCAGATTTAACTCGGAAGCTGAATCGATAACGTAACGCACTTTTACAAGGGAGATTGAAGATGAAGAACTACGAGAACGAATCGACGGGAAGCGGAATGTTCCTGCTGGGCGCGGTCGCTGGCGCACTGGTCGGCGCGGGCGTGGCACTGCTGATGGCGCCGAAGCCTGGCGCTGAGATCCGCCAGGACCTGAACGAAGGCTGGAGTTCGCTGCGCGAGGCCGCCGCTCGCCGTTATCGCGAGATGGCCGACCGTGCCGGCGTGGAGCTGGAGAATATCGAGGAGAAGGCCGACCAGTTGGCCGATCAGCTCGAAGCCTCGGCCCGTGACGCCGTGGACGCGGCGTCGACGCGGCTGAACGCCGCGGCCGCACGTGCGACCACCACCCTCCGGGATGCGGCCGCGAGCGCCCCGGGCAACACCCGTCAATCGTAAACCGGAGATCGATTCATGTTGACCACGATTCTTGTCGTCCTCGTTGTCCTCTGGCTGCTCGGGATGGTGAGCTCCTACACGCTAGGTGGCTTCATCCACATCTTGCTGGTCGTGGCGATTGCGCTGATGCTGATTCGCGTCATCCAGGGTCGTAGTCCGGTCTAGGGGCCCGGCATGGTATCGTTTCGATTCTGTATTGATACGATACAGTCATGCCGGTGCCCAAAGCGACCAACCGGAGGCGCGTCCTCGTCGTGGACGACGAGCCCATGGTCACCGAGTGGCTCAGGATGGTTATCGAGCAAGCCGATAGCACCCCGGGCTACGAGGTGCGCGCCGCCGCCATTGGGTCGCGGGCGATCGAGCTCTTCCGGGCGTGGCGTCCCCACGTCGTCCTCATCGACATCGTGCTGCCCGACATCGACGGCATTGCGCTACTGCGGCAGCTGAAGGCGATCGATGACGGGCCGGAGATGATCGTTATCAGCGGCGTCGGTACGATTACGCGGGCGCTTGAGGCCGGCCAGGCGGGCGCCTTCTACTTCCTGGAGAAGAGCCATCTCGACCCGCCGGGATTGGTGTCGATTCTGGATCGTGCCACCGAGCTGCAATCGGAGCGGATGCAGCACGAGCAGCTAAAAGGGCAGATGCGCGAGCACTCCGCCTTCGGCAACATCATCGGCAAGAGCGAGAACATGCGCGAGCTGTTCGAGCTGATTGACGCGGTGGCCGAAAGCGGTGCGAACATCCTGATCCAGGGGGAGAATGGCGTCGGCAAGGAGCTGATTGCCAATGCCATTCACGTCCGCAGCGGTCGTGCGGCTGGGCCGTTCATCAAGATTAACTGCGCGGCGTTGCCGAAGGATCTGATCGAGTCGGAGTTGTTCGGCTACAAGAAGGGCGCCTTTACCGGCGCGACCACCGACAAGGTCGGCCTGCTTGAACTGGCGGCCGGTGGCTCGCTGATGCTGGACGAGATCGGCGAGATGCCGGCGCTGTTGCAGACCAAGCTGTTACGCGTGTTGCAAGAGCGGGAGTACCGGCCGATTGGCAGCGACCGGTTGGTGAAGGTGGACTTCCGGCTGATTTGCGCCACCAATATCGACCCCGAGGCGGCGCTCAAGGATGGCCGTTTACGCGAAGACCTGTACTTCCGCATCAATACCGTGACCTTGCGGGTGCCGCCGCTGCGCGAGCGAACCGAGGACCTGCCGCTGTTGTGCTCGCACTTCCTCGACAAGTTCAATCGCCGCTACCAGAAGCACGTGAAGACCATTTCGGCGGCGGCCTATCACTTGCTGATTCGCTTCCGCTGGCCCGGGAACGTGCGCGAGCTTGAGAACGCGATCGAACGCGCGGTGCTGGTGGCCAAGTCGGCGGAGGTGCAGCCCGCCGATCTTCCTGAGCCCATTCGCGGCGACGCGGTGGTCGCCGACGCCTTCACGGTGCCGCCGCATCACACGCTGGCCGAGATCGAGCGCATGGCCGTGCTGCAGACCTTGCAGCGGACCAACTGGAATAAACAGGAGGCCGCCCACATTTTGGGTTTGTACCGGCCGACGTTGTATAGCAAGATCAAGAAACACGACATCAAGGACCCACGCGTCGCCAGGCGCGTCGGAGAGGAGACGGGATGAACGACAGAAACCTGATGATTCTGGGTGGCATGCTTGGCGCCATCGCCGGCGTGGGCGTGGGCTTTGCCCTGTTCACCGAGCGCGGCAAGCAGCTGCGCGCCGACTTGCAGCCTGAAATTGAGACCGTGATGCGCGAGGCCGTGCGGCTGACTCAGATGGTCGACGAGTTCAAGACCGGCCGGGCCCCCGGGCAGGCGAGTGCCGTGACCGGTGCCGCCGCCTGGCCACGCCGGACGTCGTAGCGTGGCCGCCGGCCGCGAGCAGCCCAGCGGGCATGCGCGCCTGATCGGTCTCGCGAGTTGGCGGGGCGTGGGAGAGCTCTATGACAGCGAAGCGCTGACCCATGCCGCCTCGGTGGCGTACTACGCGCTGATCTCGCTGTTTCCGTGCCTGCTGCTGTCGCTCGCCATTCTCGGCGAGTTGACCGCTGATGCCGCCGAGCGTGACGAGGTCGTGCGTTTCGTCTTCCGCTATTTCCCTCGTCAGTTTGATTTCATCACCGGCCAGTTGGACGCCTTCAAGACGACGCCCGTCACCTTCGGGGCGGGCGGAATCCTGATGCTGATCTGGGCCTCGACGGGTGTCTTCAACGCCCTGACCTCGGCGGTGAATCACGCCTGGGGTGTGGAGAAGCGCCGCAGCTTCCTGAGGCATCGGCTGGTCGCGTTCCTGATGTTGGTGTCAGCCGGCGGCGTGCTGTTGTTGGGCCTGATCCTGGCGAGCGCGGTCCGCCTGGCCGAGAGCAGCCGGTTCGGCACCGCCATCCATGACTCGTCCTGGTTCGGCTGGGCCAGCGGCGTCACCGGCCACTCCGCCGCGACGGTGCTGTTGATTCTGTGTGTCGCGCTGATGTTCTATTTCATCCCCAACACCAAGGTGCGCTTTCGCGACGTGTGGCCGGGCGCGATCATGGTGGGCATCCTGTGGCGGTTCGCGTTCTCGCTGTTCGCCTGGTATGCCAGCGATCTGGCCACCTGGAACGTGATCCACGGGTCGATCGCCGCGGTGGTGGTGTTTCTGCTGTGGATCTATGTGAGCGTGGTCATTCTGCTGTACGGCGTCCAGATGACGGCCAGCTACGCGCGCCTGCAAGACGCCGCCGAACGCCATCCGGTGCTGGCCGCCGCGGTCGAGACCGCCACCGACTAGCCACCGACCAGACACCGATCTGACGCCGATTGCGCAGGCCGGAGGCGCACGTCTGCCGGTGTCGAATCTGCGGAATCTGTCGCTGTCCTTGGGACACCGCGCGCCGGTGCCGCAGTATCATCGAGAGAATGCCTAATCGCCTGGCGGACGAACAGAGTCCGTATCTTCTGCAGCACGCGAACAATCCGGTCGACTGGTATCCGTGGGGAGACGCCGCGTTCGAGGCGGCGCGGGCATCAGGTCAGCCCATCTTTCTCTCCATTGGTTACGCGACCTGCCACTGGTGTCACGTCATGGAACGCGAATCGTTCGAGAGCCATGGCGTGGCGAAGGTGCTCAACGACCACTTCATTGCGATCAAGGTCGACCGCGAAGAGCGGCCGGACGTGGACCGCGTCTACATGACGTTCGTCCAAGCGACCACCGGCTCTGGCGGCTGGCCCATGAGCGTGTGGCTGACGCCGGACCTGCAGCCGTTCTTTGGCGGCACCTACTATCCCCCGACCTCGCAGTGGGGCCGGCCCGGGTTTGTCGACGTGCTGACCGAGATCAATCGCGCCTGGCGCGACGATCGGCTGAACGTCGTCAAGTCGGCCGCGGAGATTGTGACCCGGCTGCAGCAGTTGGCTCGTGGCCAGGACGATCGCCGCATCCCCGATGCGGCCGTGCTGACCAGCACCTTCCAGCAGTTTGCGCAGACCTTCGATGCTCGCCGTGGGGGCTTTGGCGACGCCCCGAAGTTCCCGCGGCCCAGCGAGTTGCTGTTCCTCCTGCGTGAGTACGCGCGCACGGGCGAGACCGCTGCGCGCGAGATGGTGGTGCAGACGCTGCGCTCGATGGCGCTGGGCGGCATGCGCGATCACCTCGGCGGCGGCTTTCACCGCTACTCGGTCGACGGCAACTGGCGGGTGCCGCACTTCGAGAAGATGCTCTATGACCAGGCGCAGCTGGTGCTGGCCTACCTGGAAGCGTCGCAAGCGAGCGACGACCCGTTCTTCGCGCAGGTCGCCGAAGACACGCTGCAGTACGTGCAGCGCGACATGACCGATGCGGGTGGTGGGTTCTATTCGGCCGAGGACGCCGACAGCATTCCGCCGGGGCAGGAGCACGTGCCCGGCACGCACAAGATGGAGGGCGCGTTCTACATCTGGGGCCAGGACGAGGTCCGAGCCGCTCTGGGTGAAGACAGCCTGGTGTTCGAGGGCCGCTATGGCGTGCTGCCCAACGGCAACGCGCCCTTTGATCCACAGCAGGAGTTCGTGAACAAGAACTTGCTGCACACCGCGCAGTCGATTGCCGACCTCGCTCGAGCGAGCGGCAAGACGCCAGTGGACATTGCCGAGATCCTGCTGCGCGCCCGCACGGTTCTGTTCGCGGTGCGCAATCGCCGGCCGCGCCCGCAGCTGGACGACAAGGTGCTGACGGCGTGGAATGGCCTGATGATCGCGGCATTCGCGCGCGCCGCGCGCGTGATCAACGGGGCCGATCCAGTGGGCGTGGCCAACGGTGATTCGGCGTCGCGATACCTGGCGAGTGCGGTGAGCGCCGCCACGTTCATCAAGCGGGTGATGTGGGACGAGGCGTCGGGGCGATTGCTGCGTCGATATCGCGCCGGCGATGCGGCGATCGAAGGCTACGCCGAAGACTATGCCTACCTGATCCTCGGCGTGTTGGAGCTGTTCCAGGCGACCGGCCGGGCAGAGTGGCTGGCTTGGGCCCGGACGCTGCAGGCGCGGCAAGACGCCTTGTTCTGGGACGGCGACCGCGGAGGGTGGTTCAGCACGACCGGCGCTGATCCCTCGGTGTTGCTCCGCATGAAAGAAGACTACGATGGCGCCGAGCCGTCACCGTCGTCCGTGTCGGCGTTGAATACCTGGACGCTGGCGCATCTCACGGGCGAGGCATCGTACAGCGAGCGGAGCGCGGCGGCGCTGGCGTCGTTTGGCGGACGGCTGTCGGATCAAGGACGTGCTGTGCCGCTGATGGCCGCGGCCTTGTCGGCGTCGGTGGCCGGCAGCGAGCAGGTGGTGATTGTCGGCCGTCGCGACGCCGTCGACACGCAGACCATGTGGCGGGCGGCGAACACGCGTTACCGGCCCTTCACCGTGATGGTGCTGGTGGATCCGGCGGAGCAGGCCGCATTGGCGATCCACATGCGGTGGGTTGGGGAGATGAGAATGATCGACGATCAGGCGACCGCCTATGTCTGCCGCGACTTTGCGTGCGCTGCGCCGACCACCGACCCGAGCGTGTTCCAGTGAGCGAATTGGTCCGCACGCAGGCCTCGCGCGACGGCGCGTGGCAGCGCCTGCAGTTGAACGCGCCGCCAGGAAACCTGCTGTCGCTTGATGTGATCCGGGCCCTGGGTCGCGTCTTGCACGACCTGGAGTCGACGCCCGGCATCAAATGGCTCACCATCGAGGGCGCCGGCGCGGAGTTCTCGTTTGGCGCGCGGATCCAGGAGCACGAGCCGGGTCTGATGGCCACCGTGCTGCCCGAAACCCATCGCGTGATGAAGCAGATTCTGGCCTTCCCGGCGCCAACAGCGGCGCTGGTGAATGGCCGATGCCTGGGCGGCGGGTTTGAGCTGGCGCTGGCCTGCGACGACATTCTCGCGACCGATTCGGCGACCTTTGGCTTGCCCGAGATTCGGCTGGCCGCCTTCCCTCCCGTCGCCGCGGCGTTGTTGCCGCTGCGGGTCGGCGCGTCGCGGGCGACCCGCGCGATCGTCACCGGCCAGTTGCAGTCGGCCGGGTACTGGCATGACGCCGGCTTGCTCTCGATGGTGGCGCCGTCGGCCAGCTTGCTCGAGGCGGCCGGCGCGTGGTTCGATGCCCACCTGTCGCCGCATTCGTCGGTGGCCTTGTCTCACGCCGTCTCGGCCGCGCGACTCACGCTGCGGACGCAGGCCGAACCCGCGCTCGACCGGGCCGAACGTGACTACCTCAGTGGCTTGCTCAAGACCGACGATGCCGCCGAGGGCGTGCAGGCGTGGCTCGAGAAGCGGGCACCGAATTGGAAGAACAGCTAACGTTGTACCAGGCGAAGGGTGGCGAACATGATTGACGTGGATGTGTGGGTGCGTGGCGCCAGCGGCGCGGTGACCCAGAAGATGAAAGGCGTTTCGGCCGACGCCGACTCGTGGACGGTCGCCGACGTGAAGGTGTTGCTGGAGCAGATGCTGAAGGCGATCGACCGGTCACGCGATCCGAACAGCGATCCGCCGGCGGTGTCGCTGCGCGGCTTCAGCTGGATTGTCAGCCCCGATCAGGGCGGTGTGCTGGTGCACCTGGAGTTGCAGTCAGGGACGGCCAGTGCCGGGCCCTTTGCGATCGACGAAACGCGCTTGTCAGACATGATCACGCGCGTGATCGGTGGTCCGCAAGAATCCCGTCTGGTGCACTGAGATGACGACGGCGGAGTTGTTGTTGGCGTTGATTGACGCCGGGTATGACAAGCCGTCGTGGCACGGCCCCAACGTTCGTGGCTCGCTCCGCGGCCTGGCGAGTGCAGCCGGGCCGGCACAATATCTGGGAACGGGTGGTGCATGCGGCGTACTGGAAGTACGACGTCCGCCGCCGGTTGAACGGGGAGCCGGACGGTGGCTTCGCGCTTGAGGGCAGCGACTTCTGGTTGCGGCCGCTGCAGGGCACCGATGCCGAATGGCGCGCTGACCTGGCGCTATTGCAAAGTGAACACGAACAGCTGGGGCAGGACCCGAGCTGTTCGATCGCGCGATCACTAGAGCACGAGCTCACGAGATTCAGGCATTGCCCACGCCGGGGTGGCGAAACTGGCAGACGCACAGGACTTAAAATCCTGCGACCGTTAAGGTCATGCGGGTTCGATCCCCGCCCCCGGCACCAAGTGTCCTTGGATATTTTGCGGATCCGCCTCCGTTTGAGGCTCGCCTTTGAAGTCGCGGGGTATTTTGAGCTCGACCCGGACGCGGCGCACGCGGTCGCGCGCGCGGTTGGCAATGCGGTGAAGGGCTGGCGGAAGATTGCTTCGCGGCGGAGTCTTTCAAAGGCCGCGCCAATTACTCCGATCCGTCCGCGCGGCCGATCTCCACAGACACCTCGCCGTCTTCGCGCGACACCCGCACGTTCCACGGGTTGCAGCACACCTCGCAGTCCTGCACGTAACTCCCGCGCACGTCGAGCTCGACGTAGATCTCAATTTCCTCGCCGCAGTACGGGCAGGTTACGAGGTGGGTGTCGTCCATCTCTCCAGAATAGCCGCACCCACATCGGTTGCGGGATGTGTTGGCCCACTTCTCGCATAGGGTCGGCGCATGAGATTAGGTGGTGGTCGTCGCAGTTCCAATATTGAGGATCGCCGAGGGCTCGGTGCCGGCACCATCGGCGGCGGTGGCATCGGCATGGTCCTCATCGTGCTGGCGGTGTCGTGCCTGACTGGCACCAACCCGTTGACGTTGCTCCAGGTGGTGGAGCAGGCCAATCCGGGACAGACCCAGTCGGTGCCCGCGGGCACCCCGAGCGGCGACCCGGCGGGCGTGTTCATTGCCGAGGTGCTGGGCGATACCGAAGAGACGTGGGAGCGCGTGTTCCAGGCCGCCGGCCAGTCGTACGACGCGCCGGTTCTGGTCTTGTTTGTAGACGCGGTGCAGTCGGCGTGCGGCAGCGCCTCGTCCGCCAGCGGCCCGTTCTATTGCCCGGCCGATCAGAAGGTCTATCTCGACCTGTCATTTTTCCGCCAACTGGATCAGCGGTTCGGCGCGCCGGGCGACTTTGCCCAGGCCTACGTGATCGCCCACGAAGTGGGACACCACATCCAGAACCTGCTCGGCGTGAATCGTCAGGTCGCACAGGCGCAGCAGCAGGGCAGCCAGAGCCAGGCGAATGCGCTGTCGGTGCGGATGGAGCTGCAGGCGGACTGCTTTGCCGGCGTGTGGGGACATCATGCCCAGCGCAAGGACAAGCTCGACGCCGGTGACGTCGACGAAGGGCTCGCGGCAGCCGCGGCCATCGGCGATGATCAACTGACCAAGGGCCGCGTCTCGCCCGACAGCTTCACGCACGGCACGTCGGCACAGCGCGCGCGCTGGCTGCGCCAGGGGATGTCGAGCGGCGACATGAACAGCTGCGATACGTTCCGCGCGACCTCGCTCTAAGGCCCGCCCACAGCCGAATCCGGCGACCTCGCCAGTTTCGAGGCTCGGCTCGCTGCCGATCAAAACCCGGTGAAAGTCGGCGGCCGAGGTAGAATGCGCCCAGCCCGGAGCCAACGGACCCGGGCGGAGGGACGAGTGCCAATCGAGTGGGGAATAGCGGCTGCACTATTCGGCGCGCTGTTCACGTTTAGCGTCTGGGCCTATCTCAGCCGGCAACGGCTGACGGTTCGTGCCCGTGAACTCGACAAGTCGCTTGAGCTGCGTACGACCGAACTCGAATCGGCGCGGTTGCAGCTGCAGCGGCTCAGCACCGAGGATCCCCTCACGGCGGTCGCCAACCACGAACAGTTTCTTGAGTTTCTTGAGCGCGAGTGGCGCCGGGCTCGGCGCGATGGCTTGCCGCTGTCACTGATCTTCATCGATCTCGATCACTTCCGCGCTTACAACCGTCAATTCGGCCGCAAGGCCGGTGACGATGTGCTGAAGCAGGTGGGGCG
>ENA-ORBV01010721-ORBV01010721.1-microbial-mat-metagenome-genome-assembly--contig:-NODE-10721-length-14583-cov-4.654143_pt1 | contig 14583 bp, 11 predicted proteins | sample MGYA00237777_ERZ505514 | MGnify/ENA primary metagenome ERZ505514 (study PRJEB26160, sample SAMN06269048) | microbial mat metagenome | isolation source: Oligotrophic lake microbial mat | place... | reverse complement strand
TGCGCATGCCGACCCCGTCTGGCATCCTCGATTTGTGGCTGCCCTGTCTGGCCCACCTGGCGGTCCGCCGTGACGACCGCGTACTGCTGCTGCGGCCAGGCAATTGGCCAGAAGCCCTGGTCGCCGGAGTCGTCGATGGCCTGTCCACAGCCCGTCCGCAGCCCCGGCCGGCAGCGGCAGTAGAATTGCGCGCCGATGAGGCCCTGGAGGTGCGTGGCCAGGATGGCCGCAGCCTGCTGACCATCGAACCGGGCAGCGATGGCCCGGTCATTCGTCTGGCGCGATCCGACCAGCGCGTCGAGGTCGCCGGGCACCTCGAGTTCGCGGCCGAGTCGATCACGCTCCGCGCCAGCGGCGGGGTCGAGGTGCGGGCCGGTGGCGACGTCGAGGTCGCCGGCGAAGCTATCCGCCTGAACTGACCACCGGAGCCGCTACTGGTTGATCGCCACCTGGCCGCCGCCGATCGTCACGGTGGCAGTGCCGCTGACCGTCACCGCGGGAGAATTCAGTTCGGCAGTGGTATCGCCGTGCACGGTCACGGCCGGCCCCTTCAGCTCGGCCGTGGCGGTCCCCTTGAGCTTCAGCGCTGAGCCGGTCACTTTCGCGTCGTTGTCGGCGGTGAGGGTGATGGCTGGGCCGGTTACGGTCGTGGTGCCGAGGATATGCACGGTGGCGGCAGTAAGGGTGATGTCGCTGGCGGTGATGGTTATGGAACTGCCGCCGACCACCAGCTTCAGTTCGCTGTCGGCCGTCAGGGTAATCTTCGGTGCCGTGGCGGTGAGTCCGGTGCCGCTCTCGTCGGCATGGAACGAGGTGATGCCGGTCGTGGCCACGGTCAGGTTCTTGGCCACGGTCACGGTCAGGTTGCCGTCGCTGACATCGAGCGAGGCATCCTTGGTGATCGCCGCATCGGCGGTGCCGGTGATCGAGGTGGAATCGTTACCGCCAACGCTGGTAGTCGAGTTGCGCGCCACCGAGCGGGTCCAATCCCCGCTGGAGGTGAAGGTGATCGATTCGCTGCCGCCTTTGTCCTCGAACACCAGCGAATGGTTGGACGGGGTTCGGATGACGGCCTGGGTCTTGTTGGCCTCAAGGATCTGGCTGGCGTCCTCACCGTTATGCATCGCGCCGGCGATGATCGGTCGGTCGGGATGACCGTAGGCATGGGAGAGCATGACCTCGGTATTCACCGGCAACGGAAAGTGGATGCCCTGGCTCGGCCCAGTGTTTGGCTGGGCCATGCGTACGACACGCTCCTGGGTGTCGTCCGAGTTCAGCAGCCGGACCTTGTAGGACCCGTCGATGCCCTGGCCCTGATCGCCGGCAGCGCTCGTGACGATAGCGGGCACCAGGCCGTCGATACGCGGGATCGGCGTGCTGCGCAGGGGCCGCCAGGGCAGCCGCCCGACCGGCACCGCCTGGAACGTGTTGCGATAGCTGTCGTCAGCGAAGGTGTGCCGCACTTCCGTCAGCAGTAAATGTTCGGCGTAGTCCTCTTTGCCGGCCACCGCCACACGGGCGCCGGCACGGTAGGCGAGTACGCCACTGACGCCGACTAGACGACTGGTCCGCCCGACCAGGGCTTCGGCTAGCCGGCTGGCGTAGGCGGTGGCGTCGGCGTCAGTCATCGTCACGTGGTAGTCGGCCTCGTGGTGTTTGCCGCCAATGCCAGGCAGGGTCGGCGCCGACTTCTGGCCCATGGCTGTCTGCTTGGGGTGGCCTTCGCTGTAGTCGCGCACGAAGGCTTCCTTGCTGGCGATCTCGAAGCGGTGGCTCAGTTCGGTGACCACGCCTTCGCCCTCTGGCCCGGCTTTTGGCGCACCGGTGAAGGAACCGTGGATGGTGGCGTCCTTGCCGGGGTGGTGGTTCGCGGCATCACCAATCACCATGGTGTGAGCCGACTTGGTGTGGGTGAACCAATAGCAGGCGCCCTCCTGCTCAAGTAGTCGTGAAACGAAGGCAAAGTCGCTTTCTTCGAACTGGGTGATGTGGCGCATCACGCCACCGGCTCCGGTCGCCTTCAGGTCGATCGTGACCGAGCCTTCAGACAGCACAGACTTCACCACGTCGAGCGGCTTCTGATCCAGGAACACCCGCGTCCTGCGAGTCAGCTGCAGTAGAGAGAGGGCCGGGGCGAGCTCGAGGCTGAAGATCTGACGATGGTCTTGATCGGTGCCAACGTGGTCGACCGCCACGACCAAGCCATGGAACCAGGTTGGATCGGCATCGCGGGCCAGGCCGACGCCGACCGTCTTGCGCAGCCACGATCCTGGATCGAACGACCCGGGGTCGCCTGGGATCAGGCTGTGGACCAGGACTCGAATCGCGTAAGGCCGCGACAGACCCTCGTCAGCGGAAAGGCTGGTCGCAGTCAGCTGATCAAGACCCTTGCCGCTGGCTGCCAATTGCAGCTCGTAGGCCCGCTTTCCGTCAATGTGCATACGGCCGTTCTCCGAGTGCGGGCACCATGCAAGCGCTCCGCCGAAGTTCCAGTCTCCAACCAGGAACAGCTCTACTGCATGGACGCTAGCGAGGTGGGCTAGGCCGATCGCCGCAAGTCCAGCACAGACAAGGGACATCCAGCCAAACGCAGCGTGGTCCCAGGCCGCCGCCAGCCAGCCAGCAGGTAGGCCAACCACGATGGCGCCTTCGCTGTGCTTGGCGAACAACGGACCATCGTCTCAGCGCCGCGACAGCTCCTCGTAGCAGCGGTTGTACCACAAGGCATTCTCCACCGGCGTGTTGGCCGGGATGTGGTTGCCCACCGCCATGAACCAGCCCGGGCAGGGCTTGCCGATAGCCATGCAGCGTTCGACCTCGCGGCGGATATCATCCTTCGAACCGGACAGCAGGATGCGGGTGTCGGCATTGCCGATGAAGAAGTGCGTCTTGCCGTAGCGCGCCGCGAGCTGCGCCATGTCGGTGCACGGCTCCATGACGAAGCCATGCACGCCGCTGGCGGCGATGTCGTCGATGAAGGCGGTGAAATTGCCGTCACTGGTGTAGGCGATGCGCTTGTCGGCGGCGCGCAGGGGGGCGAACAGCTTGGCGTAGTTGGGGAAGATGAAGCGGCGGTACCAGGCCGGGCGGATGAACGCGCCCGAGGTCCATACGATGTCATCATGGACCATCACCACCGGCGCTTCACAGGCGGCAAGGCAGTCGAAGTGTTGTTGGATCCACGAGGCGTAGCGGTTGGTCATCGCGCCGAAGGCTTCAGCGTCCTCGCCGGCGGCGACCAGCAACATGTCCCAGCCGAACAGCTCAATCAGCCCCGATACCATGGTCACGTAGATGCCGGTCATGTTGACGGCGTCGGGGTTAGCCGCGCAGTTGGCGCGGTAGCTGTCGTTGAAACGCTTGACCAGGGCCGGCCTGTCGATCGCCCCGAGGGCCAGCCACGGATCGAAGGCGAGGACTTGCGCCGGGTCAGTGAACGGATTGGTAACGACGCGGTCGATGTCGGAGCCGTTGCTGGCGTAGGAGGCATGCCCCATGCGGGTACGCAGGGCGCCGAAGGCCTCGCCATGCACGGCGATCGACCAGCGGAAGTCGTAGTTCCAGGCCCGCTCGAAATCGCGCGAGGCTTGCGTGCGCTGGTCATCGGGGGTCTCGCTGGTGATGCGTCGGCCAGTCACCGCCGAGACCAGATCCCAGTGATATGATTCGGCCGAGTACTCGGTGCGTGGCACCCGGGGCGGCATCTGCAGGTTGATGGCGGCGAGACCGTCGGCGTAGGACATGGTGAGCTCCGTTGCCGCAAGCATATCCAGACCTCCGGGTCCGATATGCACGCGACCGCTACCGCCATGTCCGATCCCGTCAGACCCGGCCGCGCGCTCGGTAGGCCGCTGGTGGCAGCCCGATGCGCCGGCGGAACATACGGGTGAAATAGAAGCGGTCGGGGAAGCCGCAGGCGGTGGCGATCTCGTCGATCGTCTCCTCGCCAGCGAGCAGGCGTTGGGCTGCGGCGGTGATGCGCCGTTCGAGGATGTATTGCGCCGGGGTCTGCCCGACCAAAGAGCGGAAGCGACGGATGAAGTGATCTTCGCTAAGGCTGCAGGCATGGGCGAGCACGGCGTTGGCGTGGGCCGTATGCGGGCTGAAGTCAATAATGTGCAGGGCTGGCGCGACCGCGTGGTTGCCGCGACGCAGTTCGATGCAGCGCTCGGCCTGGGCCAGCGGCAGGCTGGCAAAGACACGGGCGAAGGCCTCGTAGGCCACTGATTTGATCGCGCACAACAGCGCTGCCGGGGCCAGTGTGGGATCGGCGAGCCGCTCACCGAGTCGGTCGCACGAGGCGATCAGCGCCTCGTCCAGGGACACCGCCAGCGGGCGTGGGAACACCTCGCGCACCACCGCACCAGGTACGCCGAGCAGGTCGACGTGGGTGTAGAGGTGATCGATCCGCGCAGAGCAGCGGCAAGTGAACGCGACCCAGGCCGGCACCAGATGGAGGTGCCGGGCGGTGATGCGGTGGCGGCCGCCACCAGGCAGCTGCAGTTCCGCGCCGTCGTGACGGTTGCGGTAAATGCGCCAATACGGCGAGCGTATATCGCGGGCGCTCCACCCCTGATCGATGGTGATGTGGTCGGCGGTGAGCACGCGCAGATGGAGCAGGTCATCGCCAGCCAGGGGGGTCATGACGGAATAGGATATAGCGGCGCCGCTTGCGTCCATGGGCTCTCGCATGGCCGTGGTAGGATGGCCGCATGCAGCCCAAATCTGATCTCTCGGCACGACTCCCCGCCACCACTGCGGTCGACCGCACGGTCACCGACATCCCGGTCCGTCCCACGGTCGGCATCGTAGATCTGGAACTACCCGCAGAAGGCCTCGACCTGGCGCGTGCCGCCGCCATCTACCGTGAGCATGGCGCCCTGGTCATCCGCGGCCTGTTCAGCCGCTACATGGCCGAGGTGCGCGCCGACCTCGAGCGCGCCGCCGTCCAGGCCCTGACCCTGCTGCCGCAGGCTGAGCAAGTGCACGAGGGTTGGACCACACCGGACGGCACGCTGTTTCTGCCGGCACCGCAGGGCTTCAGCCGCGACAAGCAGATCATGGTGCTGGGCTGCAGCTACCGCACCTCCGGGGCGATGCTGCGATCGGCCCTCGATGACACCATGTGCGACCTCGCAGCTGCATTGATCGGGCCCGATGTCGAGCTCTTCATGGATGGCCAGGTACTCTACAAAGAACCGGTCGGCGGCCATCCCAAGCACCTGCACCAGGACTCGGCATACTTCGAGCACCGCTTCGACGGGCCGATGGCGGTGCTCAACTACGTTGTCGATACGAATATGGAAAATGGCGCCCTGCACGTCATTCCCGGTTCGCACCGCTGTGGCCTGATCCCGCACGTCGACACCTTCAGCCATCTCGGTCTCGATGGCGGCCAGTGGCCGTGGGAGCGTGCCGTGCCGATCTGCGGCCAGGCCGGCGACGCGATCATCTTCCACGTTCACACCATCCACGGCTCGCAGACCAACCGCTCCAAGGCCTCGCGTCCGGTGTGCATCCACCGCTACCGCAACGCCCAGGACTACGTCGTCGTCGGGGCGACCTCAACCAAGATCCGCAAGGATGCCGAGAGCGCCGAGGCGCGTGCGGCTGCCGGGCGCAGCCGCTGGTCTCAGCGCGGGATGATGGTGCGTGGGTTCAGGCCGTTCGCTGGGTGACTGGTTCAGTTGACCTGTGACGGGTTCAGGTGACCTGGAACTGCAGGTTGGCCAAAGCGTGCGGTTGTGGGGACCTGGGCGCGATCTCCATTCAGGCCAGCGTGCGCAGCCGGTCGGTATAGTGTCTGACCAGATCCCATTCGGCGTCCGGTGCGATGCGGTGGTCGGGACAGGGGATGAAGCCTCCCAGTGCGATTAGCGGGCGCAGCCGTTCGACTTCGGCGTCGATGGCGGCGCGGTCATGGGCGAACACCGTCTTGTTCATGCCGCCGACCCCGCGGACGCGCTGGCCGAAGCGTTCTCGCCACGGCGCCAGACTGGCGCGCCAGGTGCCGACCTCGATCGGAAACATGGTGTTCACCCCGGCGTCCAGCCAGTGCGGCAGCAGCGCATCGATCTTGCCGTCGCAGTCGACCGAGACGATATCGATACCGTGGCGAGCGAGCAGGGCGGTGATGCGGGCGTAGTGCGGAGCGACGACCCGGGCGAACAGGCGTGGTGAGACCAGCGGGCCGCTCTTGTAGCAGATATCCTCCCAGAAGTGACCGAAGTCGAAGCGCGCGCCACCGGCCAGTGCTCGTTCGACACAGCGGTAGGCGAGGTCAGCGTTGACCGTGATGATCTCCTCCAGCAGCTCGGGATCATCGGACGCGAGATAGCTGAGACCCTCGACGCCAATGATGTTGCGGATCGTTCCGATCAGACTGCCGCAATGCAGGCCAAGCAGAAAATCGCGCGGCTGATCGCGCAGGAAGGTTTCGCCGCCGGCGGCGAACGCTGGCCAGTCGCCGGCACTGCGGCGCACCCGGGCCTGGTCGACCCGGTCAGGATGCCAGGCCAAGCGGTCGCGGTAGTGAGTGGTCCAGCTGGCGCGATCGGTCAACAGGTGGGAAATTTCGGCTGGGATCGACCCGGCCTCGGGCGACTCCAGCACAACCACGCCATCGCTATTGCGGACGTGGCGGGAACCATCAGGCAGCTCGCGCAGAATCTCCCGTGGGAATCCGGGTCGCAGTCCGGTATCCATGTGGGTGCAGCTGTACCAGTTGCCATCAAAGCCGAGACGCCGGCCGATCTCGGCGTCGGCATCGTTGCCATCGCCCCAGGCGCGGGCGAGATCGTGCGGCAGGTGGCCCTGGTCGGCCCAGCGCAGCAGCGTTTCAGACCAGAACCCGAAGTGCACCACTGGCAGGCGGTCGGTGGGCTGGAAGCGCAGCACAGCAAGGGCGCGTTCGCGGTCGGTCGGGGCGAGGATGGCGGTCATGCCGTGATCATACGCACGTCCAGGCCGCTCCATGCCCACGGGTGCGCTCGGCCTGGATGGGAATACGACCAGGGCCATGCGAACGGTGGGTCACGACCAGCTCGATCCGACCCTGCGTATCGCTAACTGGTTCGACGCGCCGCCGGGCATGCGTTGGGGCCCGCGCTGGGAGCATGACCCTGAGCTGTGTCTGGTCCATGCTGGCCGGTTCCGCTATCGCGTGGTTGGCGAGGACTGGCAGACGGCGCCGGAAGGTTCGGTGTTGTTCATCCCGCCTGCCGTGCAGCACGAGTTGGAACCAATCCACGCCGCCGGCCGCTGCGGTTTGGCCTGTTGGCACGGCGAATTGGTTGCTGATGGCACTACGTGGGCAGACGACGGCTATCGCCCGCTGCTTGCACCGCAGACCGTGACTGAACTGGTAGCGGCACCGTTCGTGCTGGCGGCGTTCCGGCGTCTGGCCGACGCGTGGCAGGGCTACGGACCGGCTCGCACGGCGCTGTGCCGCGACCTCGTGCGCGTCATCTGGCTGCATCTGTTTGAGGCGTGGGGTGCGCCAGCCGCATCAGCTCCGTCCAAGCGCCTCGCCGAGATGCAGGCGTGGATCCGTGAGCGTCTCGACCGGCCACTGGATCGTGGCCACATCGCCCACGCCTTTGGCCTGACCCCGCAGCACGTCAATGCGCTGTTCAAGCAGGGCCTTGGCGTCACTCCCGGCGACTTCATCCGTCGCGAGCGGGTCCTGCGCGCCTGGCACGACCTGCACGTCGGCGGCTGCACTGTCGCCGCCGCCGCCGAGCGCTGGGGCTTCCCCGATCCGTACCACTTTTCCCGTGTCTTCCGCAACGTCATGGGCTTCCCGCCCTCCCTCTCCCGCGGAAGGTAGCGGAGCGCGGCCAGCTTGGTCGCCCGTCGCCCCGGGCAGCCTGCCCGGGGCTGCGTTCTTCAACTGTTCCCGTTCACCCCAGCACTGGAAACGCCCCCCCGATCACCTTCTCCCCTGGCTTCGCCGTAATAAACCGCTCGCACGGATGCGGACTCTTCGGCTCATACACCGTTCTGGCCGTCTGGACATGAATGGCGATGGCGCGACGCGGACGTGCGCTGCGGTTCTCGTGCGAGCCATGCCAGGTCAGCGCATGATGGAAGTGCACCCCGCCGAGGGCGACCGGCCGCGGAACCACGTAGACCGGCTCGTCACCGTGGACCTCGCCAAGCGAGCGCCAGAAGTCGCGCGAGCGCTCGCCGCAGGCGTGCAGGTGATTGATCGTGTCGCCCCAGCGGTGGCTGCCTGGCACCATGCTCATGCAGCCATTGTCGAGGGAGACCTCGTCGAGGGCGATCCACGCAGTCAGCAGGCTGTCCTGCGGCGCCAACACCGGCCAGTACGGCCCGTCCTGGTGCCACCAGTTGACCCCGCCGTGACCAGCCGGCTTGTACTGGATCTGATCGTGCCACAGGTGGACCGGTCCGCCGGCGAGCTGACCGAGCATCGCGGCCAAACGTGGATGGCGTAGTAGGCGGGCATAGGCTGGGCTGGCCTGCCAGATGTTCACCACCTGCCAGACGGTGGCGGCGGGATCGCCGCTGAGGTTGACGATCTGCACTGGCTGGGGCCGGTCGCTGCGTTCACGCTCAGCGATGACGCGATCAAGCTCGCCGCGCAGATCCTCGACCTCGTCGGCGGTCAGCAGGGGGCCGCCGTCGAGGTAGCCGTCGCGAGCGTAGGCGGCGATTTGGCGGTCGGAGAGAGGCTGGAGAGCGCTGCGGGATGCGGTGGTCATGGGTCCATGGTATGCTGCGTCTGTCCGCTCACCCCATGGCTGCGGGTGGGACGGGGATGGACTGGCGTAAGGGCATTAGAGCTATTCGAGCTGGTGGATCCGAATAGACCCACCGGCGACGCTTGGCACGCCTGACGCCTCCTTCCCCCCGGCTCCACGCGTTCTGACGCCGGGTGTCGCATGCCGCGACACCGCCGTCGCGCGCCTGGACGCCCGGAGGACGGATGGCCGACGCAGCACCGACCATGCTCGGAACGACCCTCGAACGGGTGGCCAAGCGGACCGAAGCGCTCTTCGCCGTCGGCCTGGTCGGCATCATCGCCATCTTGCTGATGCCGTTGCCGGCGGGCATCCTCAGTACCTTGATCGGCCTGAACATCGCGCTGTCGCTGCTGATCTTCCTGGTCTGCGTCTACGTCAAGGAGCCGTTGGAGTTCAACGCCTTCCCCAGCCTGCTGCTGGTGACGACGATGTTCCGTCTCGGTTTGAACGTCGCCTCGACCAAGTTGATCTTGCTCACCGGCACCGGTGGCGCAGTGATCGAGTCGATGGGCAACGTGGTGGTGGGCGGCAACTTCGTCGTCGGCCTCGTCGTCTTCGTCATCCTGCTGATCGTCCAGCTGGTGGTCGTGACCAAAGGCGCCGGACGCATCTCGGAAGTCGCCGCGCGGTTCGTGCTTGATGCGATGCCCGGCAAACAGATGGCGATCGACGCCGACCTCAACGCCGGCCTGATCAACGAGAAGGATGCCCGCGCCCGGCGCGAGAAGATCTCCCAGGAGGCCGAGTTCTACGGTGCCATGGACGGTGCCAGCAAGTTCGTCAAAGGCGACGCCATTGCCGGTTTGATCATTACCATCGTCAACATCTCGGCCGGCTTCGTCATCGGCATGGCGATGATGAACATGGATGCCGCCACCGCGCTGAAGACCTTCGCCCTGCTCGCCATCGGCGACGGTCTGGTCAGCCAGATCCCGAGCATCCTGATCACCATCGGCTCGGGCATGATCATCACCAAGACGCGCAGCAGCGAGACAGCCGGCTCGGCTCTCGCCCGCGAGGTCTTCCTCAAGCCGAAGCCACTGGCGATCGCCGGCGGTGTGATCTGCCTATTCGGTCTGGTCCCAGGCATGCCGCTGCTGATCTTCGTCGGTATCGGCGGTTCGATGCTGGCCCTGGCCTACGTCCTGCGCAACGCGCACACCGAGCAAGCTGAAGCGACGGCCAGGGCCGAAGCGATAGCGATGCCGGTGCATGAGGAGAAACCCGAAGACATCCTGCCGAGCGACCGTTTGGGCGTCGAGATCGGCTACCGCCTCATCCCGCTGGTCGACAAGGACCGCGGTGGCCAGCTGCTCGATCGCATCACCACGCTGCGTCGTCAGTTGGCGCGCGACGGCGGACTGCTCGTCCCGCCGATCCGCATCAAGGACAACATCCAGCTGCCGCCCAACTGCTACCGCATCCTGGTTCATGGCCAGGAGGTGGCGCGTTTCGAGCTGTATCCCGATCGCATGCTGGCGATCGACGGCGGCGGCGTCACCTCGCCGATGCAGGGCCAAACCACCAAGGAGCCGGCCTTCGGCCTCAATGCGGTGTGGATCGACAGCAACCGGCGTGGCGAGGCCGAGTCGGTCGGCTGGACGGTCACCGATCCGGCGAGCGTCTTCATCACCCACCTGACCCAGGTGCTGCGCGCCAACGCCCATCAGGTGCTCAACCGCGAAGATGTGCAGGGCTTGCTGGCGGCGCTCAAGAAGGACGCCCCGGCCCTGGTCAAAGAGATCGAGACCGGCGCCAAGCTGGGCGCGGTGCAGAAGGTACTCGGCCACTTGCTCGAAGAGCGTGTGCCGATCAACAATCTCGAAAAGATTCTGGAAGCGGTCGCCGACGCTCCGACCGCCGATCCGGCGCTGCTTGCCGAGCAGGCGCGCAGCCGCATGGGCCGTGCCGTGGTCGGCCCGCACCTCGATGCGCAGGGCCGCTTGAATGCGATCATCTTCGATCCAGCGACCGAAAGCCGCCTGTCCGGCAGCCTGGGCACGCCAGGCGGGGCCGGGCAGATCGCGGTCAGTCCGGCCGAGGCCAGTGCGCTGATCGATCAGATCGGTCGCAGCTTGCAGGAATCCAGCGCCCTCGGCCGCGACGCAGTGTTGCTGACCACCGCTGGTCTGCGCCGTCAGTTGCGCCAGATCACCAGCCGTTTCCACGCCGACCTAGCCGTGCTGTCGTACTCCGAGATCGGCACCGTGCCGGTTGAGGTGGTTGGCACGGTCTCCCTGACGAAGCCATGAACCTGAGGTGAACCCAAATGATCGTCAGGACTTATACCGGCCGCACCGTCAACGAGGCGCTCACCAAGGTGCGCGCCGAACTCGGTGATCGTGCCCTGATCATCGAGACCCGGCCGTGGAAAGAGCCAGGCCTACTCTCGCCGCGCATGGGCTATGAGGTGGTCGCGGCCAGCGACGATGAACCGGCCCAAGCCAAAACCCAGGCCGCCGCCCTGCAACAGCGGGTCGTGGAGCCAGCGCCACGGGCGCCGGATATCAGCGCAGAACTGGCGGCCATCCGCCGTGAGATGGCCCGACTCGCCGCCGGCATTCCCGCGCGCAACGACCACCTGGGCGAGCTGGCCGACGAGCTGCGCGCGCACGGCTGCCCTGACGAGATCCTGGCCGAGCTCGACAGCGCCTGTGGCGCTGCCGGCGAACGGCTTGATCCGGAACGCCGCCGCGATTTCGCCCGCCTGGTCCTGGCGCGTGCGTTGCCACCGGCAGCACCCTTCGACTGGACGGTGCCGCGTCGGCTGCTGGTGGTCGGACCCACCGGCGTGGGCAAGACCACGACCATCGCCAAGCTGGCTGGTGAACTGGTGCTGAAGCGCAAGGCGCGCATCGCCTTGGTCACCATCGATACCTACCGCGTCGGAGCCCAGGATCAGTTGCGTGCTTTCGCCGATCTGCTCGACGTGCCGATGGAGGTCGCCTCGACGCCGGCCGAACTCGCTCGCGTTCTCGCCCGCTTCGCCGACCGCGACCATGTCTTGGTCGACACCAGCGGACGCAGCCCGGCCGACGAAGCCCGGCTGATGGAGCTGAAAGGCTTCTGCCGTGCCTGTCCCGGCCTGTCGGTCGCCTTGGCAGTGGCGGGTAACGCTGGCCGCACCGAATTCGCTGCTGCGGTCGAGCGCTTCAGCATCCTGCCGATCGAGCATGCCATCGTCACCAAAATCGACGAATGTGCCGAACCCGGACGGCTGTACGGCTGCCTGCGCCGCCACCGCCTGCCGGTGCGCTGGTTCGGCACCGGCCAGGAAGTCCCCGACGATTTGGTCTGTGCCGACCCTGCGCTAGTGGTCGAGCGGCTGCTGCCGGGCTTGGTGGCGGCGGGATGAGCGCGCTTGCCGGCCCGCTGGAATATCGACCAGCGCATGCGATCGTCCCGCGTATGGCCGATGCGGCACTCTTGACGTCCCATGCCTGACCAAGCCGCATCCCTGCGTGCCACGCCCGCTCCGCCGCTGCCGCGGCTGCCGGGATTCTGCGTAACCGGTGGCAAGGGTGGAGTCGGCAAGACCTGCGTGGCGGTCAATCTGGCAATCCATTTAGCGGTCTCGGCGAAGCCCCTGCTGGTCGATCTCGATCTGGGCTTGGCCAACGCCGACCTGATCCTTGGGGTCGACCCGGTGGCGAACCTTGCCGAGGTGATCTTCGCCGGCCGCGATATCGCCAGCGTGGTGTGCGAAAGTCCGCTTGGTGTCGGACTGATCCCGGCCGCCTCAGGCGTTGACGCCCTGGCCAACCTTGGCCAGCAAGAGCTGCACCGCCTATTTCTCGGCCTCGAACGACTCGGTCGTAAACGCACGCCGCTGATCCTCGACACCCCGGCTGGCATCGGCCGCGAGGTCATCGCCGCTTGCCGCGCCGCCCGCGTGACCTGCGTCGTACTGACGCCGGAACCAACCTCGCTGGCCGACGCCTACGCCCTGATTAAAGTGCTGGAACAGGCCGAGCCCGGCCGCGATGTGCGCATCATCATCAACATGGCGCGTGACCAGCAGGATGGTCTGACCACGTTTGCGCGTCTAAAAGCGGTGTGCACCAAGCACCTCGGCCGCGACATTGAGCTGCTCGGCATCATCCCGCGCGATGAACTGGTACTGACCGCGGTGCGCAGACGCCAGCCGATCGCCAGCGGCCCGGCTCAAAACGCCATCAAGGGCATCGCCGCGAAACTGCGCGGGATCGACTGGCTAAGTTTCTAGCCTAGCGGTCAGAGCGCAGGTAGTGCGTCATCGGCTGCTCGGGCGGTAGGCTGCGCACCACAGCCTGCTCGACCGAAGCCCCATCCAGCAGCGGACCGAGTTCGACCGTGTGCCAAGCACGCAATGCGGCCGGCTGAAGGCCCTCGGCAACCGCGAGGTCCAGTCGGCGTTGGCGCATCGCGAAGACCATCGCCTGGGCGTTGAGCATGGGCAGGTAGCTGGCCGAGACGACGCGGCGGAACCAGCTGGGATCAGGGGTAGCGCCGGCCACAGCGCACGCCCGCATTAGGCAGGTGCCGCGGTCGTCGTCGGGGCGCGGAAGGCCGTGCTCGCGGCCCGCGTTGCTTGCTACCAGCCAGCCGTCGCTGCCCGGCCGATCGACGCGCAACCCATCCGGAGTCCACCACGCCAGGGCTGCGCTGTGGGCATCGGCCAGCAGGACGTAGTGACGCGAGCCGACGGGCGCAGCGCCTAGAGCGGCCAAGCCTGACTCGACGTCGGGGCAATCCTGCAGGATAGCGCGCACGCGGAAGGCGAGCGGCTCGCCAGAAGCTGGCTGGTCGCCCTTCCAGTTGAGTAGGATGTTGGCGCTAAGCCCGGAGTCGTTGATCCCGCTGATTACGCCGGCCATCGCGGGCCAGCCGACCGCCGCGTAAGAGTGGCGGCCGGGCTCTCGCACGACTTGGACGATGGTCGCCTGGCCGAGCGGCCCGGCCGGAAAGAAATCCATGTTGCGCGCCACCGTCGCGGTGGGCAGGTGGACGACCGCGCTGCATAGCGTCTCGATCGTGGCGTTGGCCAGTAGCAGGGCGTCGCGGTCGACCCCCAGAGCATCGGCAAACGCGTTCAGCTCGGCACGATCGCCGGGCCTGGTGGCGGCCAAGACGGCAGTGAGCCGGGCCTTGTCGGTCAGCCGGGCAGTCGGACTGAAGCGCATCACCGACAGTAGGTCACGGCCCTGCAGGCCGACCAGGGCGGCGGCCTGCCGCCCGCGTTCGGCTGGCGTTCCGGATAGTTCCAGCAGGGCGAGTCCATCGACCACGGCAAGGCGGCCGCCGAGAGCCTCGCCTGGCTGCCAGCGGGCGGCAGCGGCATGGGCCAGCCCGGGCAGGCCGGCCAGGACGCCGGCCAGGAGGATGGTGATCATCATCAGCACGGCTGCGAGTGCTTGTTTCACCAGCGTACCCTCGTCCGCAATAGCGGTGCAATGATGGCTGTGGCCAGCGGCGCGGCGATGGCCATAGCCCAGGCCGCCTCGTCCTCTCCAGCGCGTGCGAGCAGTCGGTTGCTCCACGAGTCGTTGGTTGTGACCTGATCCCCAGAGGCGATGAGCAGGCCGGCCAAGGTGGCGACCAGCAGCGGTATGGCGCATTGGGCGAGGTGCGTCATCTGATCGGCAACCACGCTGGCGTCACGGCTCCAACTACGTCTGGCCCACCACACCAGCCAGCCCAGGCCGGCGATCGTCGTGCTGATCGCGACCACCGGTTGCCAGCTGCGCGAGGCGTCGGTTGCATCCAGCACGGCCCGCCACGCGCACCACAGCAGGACGCAGCCGACCACGCCGGTCAGCAGGGTGGTGGCGAGCAG
>ENA-ORBV01010720-ORBV01010720.1-microbial-mat-metagenome-genome-assembly--contig:-NODE-10720-length-14583-cov-6.001586_pt1 | contig 14583 bp, 8 predicted proteins | sample MGYA00237777_ERZ505514 | MGnify/ENA primary metagenome ERZ505514 (study PRJEB26160, sample SAMN06269048) | microbial mat metagenome | isolation source: Oligotrophic lake microbial mat | place... | reverse complement strand
ACAAATAACTACATACAATTCTAAAACACAGGCGATCGTCATGTCGTTGCTCACCTCTACCATTCTACAAGAATTTTTGGCGCCACCGAGTCGGATATCAACCGCCGACTTGATCCAGAAATACGTGTTACCATCGACCTTGTCGAAATTTGAAAGCGTACCACTCTTGGCGTCCAACAACAACAATGATCCAACAACAACAGCTACTGAATTGGGAGTTCATTTTTTGCAATACAACAACAAAGCCACAAGAGGAGCAACCTTTGCCGAAAAATCAAGACAATTTCGAGGCATTTATTGCAATCATGGCTTTGGCGCCTCGTCCTTGTCGTGGTTGCCCGTCTTGCCCAAATTGGTCGCTCGGTTAGGAGCCCGGGTCGGTGTGGCACATGATGCGGTGGGGTTTGGATTTACGGATCGGCCGTCTCCACATCAATCACAACGCAAGAAGTCCAGCAGCAATAGCAATCATGCGGAGAATGGTGGAACTGATGATGCTTTGGCGTTCTATACCACAAGAGGATCCTCGCAGATTGGAAGTGCCTTGTTGCAGCGCATCATTCTTCCAGAGACATCCATGGACGGTAGCTCCCCCGACAGTGGCACCACCACCAACAATGACAATGTGAATGCGGAGGAGCGAGACAAACCCATTATTCTCATGGGACATTCTCTTGGCGCTCTCACGACGTTACAAATGGCCTTGGCCTTGCCCCAAAGCACACGAAAATGGGTCATTCTGGTAGCACCCGCATTGGGAATACGAAACAAGAGCCATACTAAATCAAAAGCAGCAGGGAATGCCAACAACAACAAGGATGGATTTGGAAGACGCATCCATGAAGGGTTTTTTCGTGGGGCCAGCCTCGTGGGACGGTATGCGTTGCGTCGCGTTGTGGGGTACGTTTCTTTTGTGGAGTCTTTTTTGGTCTCTGGAGAGAGCATTCGCGACAGGACAGGAAGATAGAGGCGTCTTGCGCGCGCGTTTCAGCATGGTTTTTGATTGGTCGTCGCTCACGTCCGTTCCTTCCTTCCTTCCATCTTCGTTCTGCAATAGCCGCAAACAGTTTTGGAGAAAAGGTCTTTCGCTTGCTTGGGGGGACCCCGAAAGACTAAGCGATAGTGATGTTTTGCGATTCCAATGGCCCTCGATTGGTTTGGGTTGGGAGCAAGGATTGCTCACCTTTACCCGCGCCATGTCATCGTCGCCACAAGGATCCTCCACAATGTCGGATTCAGAACTCTTCCAACAAGTTTTGGACCCAAGTACGAATGCTGTGGTGACCATTATTTTGGGTACCAAGGATCGAGTGGTTCCACCCCGGCAAGTACGCAAATTTCTAAGTGAACAAACGTATCCTCGTGTACAGGTCCGTGTTGTGGAGATGGAAGGTCTTGGCCATGATCCATTTGAAGAAGATGTGGAGGATTTTCTGACGGTACTGGAAGAAGTATTGGAGGACGACGGCAACAAAATATTTGGCAGGCAGCCATAGCAATAATAACCTATAATAATAATAATAATAGTCAACGAAAGTCTGGAGCGATCCTCTCGCCACGTCTCCTAAATCCATGCCTACATGGACGGACTAGTATTGGACCTTAGAGGCGCAACGAGTGTTTGGTCATCTATTGCTCAAGGAGTAATGATAGGACTAAACTAACAGAAAAAAAGCTTTTTGTCGATGTTGATATATTGATTTTACCATACAGGACCATTCTACAAGCATTCGTCTCAATTTTTGCAAATCCGATCAGTCATTGTTGTTTAATTGACACAGTCACGCCGAACTCAAAGCTTTTCTTTGTGCCATCCAGTCGACAAAGACTTGTAGTCGTTTTGGGTTTAGTCTACCTGAAAACACGATAGTAACCCCACACAGCCCCACAGAAGGTGAACCAGATGAAGTGGCCAAGTAATATTGCAGCTAGATAACCACGGACTGACGACAGTAACTCCTTTGGCTGGAAGATGAACGCCCATTGGTGGGATCGTCGGGATTCCAGCTCCTCCACCGCACAAATGCTGTACTTCTGGATCACCTTGTGTAATGGATTGGCTTCCGCTGCCGAGACCAATGCATCGATCACTTCCTGTGGTTGTTCCATTTCCAAACCAGACAGCTGCCACAGCAAGATGCAGCCGGTGGTTTGTAACCTGCTCTCGTCGCCGTGGTAAATCATGGTCCTGGCAATGGCTTGTGCGCCCGAAAGAGCGGATACCTGCACGGTGTTTGATTCTTGCTGAAACAATTTCAACAAAACCTTGAAAGCAGCACGCTGGATGGGCACACTGCTCCGCTGACTATCAATGGCGGCGAGCAACGACGAAAGGAACAGCTCCGACGAAAGCGATTGGCGGCCAACAGCAGTGTGGCAGAGCTCTTCGTAAATCGAAAAACTTATTTCTTGAATATGCCAATTGTCAAGATGGAACTCCTGAGCTAACATAACCTGGTTTGAGATTGCAGCTACTGTCGAGACCCCCAGGGCGCCACTATGCTTGCCAATTGTCGCGATGTCGTGTAAAAGCTTGAGCCTGACTGTCTCATTATTCCCGCCAACGCAATTCAAGGCCGACCAGAGTACGGTCTTTCCGATATTGATTTCCAAATCAGCTAGAGTAGGATGTTGCGCAATGTAGAGTGTGGCCAGAAGATGAGTCCCCGATATGTTGACGTTAGCGTGACACTTGTGAGCCATTATGCAATGGCAGACAGAATCGATAACTTCTTTGGTCGCAACTTCAGGATGCCCCTGAAATAGTTCCGCAAGGAGCCGGAAGCTGTAACAGAGCAAGTCAGCATTATCGGAATGGTTTTTCAACACGGCACCGGAGACATTCACGAGCTTGCCGTGGTCAAGCGAGCCATTGTCGCAGGCAAACCCAGCGAGACCCGACAACGCCATAATGCCGCAGGCCTGAACACGTGTCACATCCTTGTACTCGGCCATGACTTCAAGAATGGCACCTGCACAGCCAGCCGATACCATGTCAAGTTGATTGCTTACGTCGGTTGCATTCAAAGCCCACAGAGCATCGCAGCAGCTGGCTTGGATGCTTGCAGCACCCATGTGAGCTTTCATCGCGTCAATCAAAATCTGTATAGCCCCAATACTTGCCAGACATTCACAACAAGTGGGAGACAAAGATAGATTGTGGATGACGAGAACTGCCAACTCAACAAGCTTAGCGTCGTTCAAATGATGCTTGATCAACAGCACTAAAATTTCATTGGCACCAAATTGAGCCATCACTTCGCGGCCTTTCTCATCAGCGGATAAATGCAACAGGGCGATACAGCAACCGACTTTAGTCGCTGCGCTTGATCCGCAATCAGCAACGCTTTTCAGTATAGTTTCAATGCCTCTGGCTTCTTCAATTGCGGCTATCCCCTCTTCGCAAAGAACTGCGCTTGCGGTCACTTTGCCGCCAAGCTCTTGTAGCCCCGAGTCTTCCTTGTGATACCTCATAGCTGAGAGGACTTCAGAGATAACTTGATCAGCTTGCCATGAAGATTCAACTGCATCATTATCCTTTGTCTCCAACTCCTGACAAAGCCCGAAATAATGCAAAGCCCGGCAGCCAATTGTTTGAACTTGAATGTTTGAGCGGTGAAGATTCATCGCCCTTAGAATGGCTTCTACACCCTCGGCAAAGTACTTCGCAAGGTCATCTTTACCAGCACTGTCGCTGTCGTAGCTACCGTTCTTTATGCTCATGAATTTACAGGACCAAATATTTGCAAGCGCCACGCATCCATTCTTTTGAACACCAGCATGGCTGCTATGATTTTTCAAGGCGGCCAAAACAGCCCGATATCCACCGGCTTGGCAAATGGCATGTCCTGCCGAAGCGACAGCCGCAAGACTCCCAAGCACAATGCACGCATTCATTTGAAGATCCGGATCATCCTGGCAGGCAGTCATGCTCTGGATCACCGCATCCACTCCACCCGTAGTTGTCGCCACTGCCTTGCAAATGGTACCATTGCTTAGCTTTGCCTTGTTGTTGTCGATACTGCCAAATTTAGGAACAAGCGAGGCAATGTGTTGACTGTAGGGACGCTTGTATCGGTCATTCATGGCGGCAAATACTCGATCGTCCAAGTCGTGACTGTAACCATCGACGCCGTACAGCGAGTCTCCATCATTCTGGTCCACTGTTTGTTTTTCAAAAGTGGCTGTCAATGCCAGTTGCGTCGCTTGAAATTCCGACATGACCAAAGTGGCCAAAAATTCCACACTTTTGGCTTGTACCAACACATTGTTGCTGTTGCACTTCATCATCTTTACTAACGTTTCCAATCCAGATAGCAGTTCGTTTACCGATAAGCAATTTTCGTCGTCGACCTCGTCGTCGTCGTCGCGGTCATCTTCCTCGTAAACGTGGTCCCAGTCATTGCTGCTTCGAGAGGAGGAAGACAGCAAGACATGGTTGTTGGCCAAACTTTTTAAAAGATTCAAAACCACCAAAGCAATCGGTTGGAAGTGTGAGTGCGTGTCCATTGCGGCAAAGGCAAGAAGAATAACGCCCTTGTCGACCATCAAGGCTGCATACGTCTTGTCTCGTGCCAACTTGGCCAAGACGCCCATGCCGTGCTGTACAACGCCGACACTGGTTGGTGCGTTCGTAGTCGTGGAGGACAAGGTCATCACAACAGAATCCACGACACCTTCACAACACGCGACATCCTCCAAGGCTCGTCGATGTTTGGATCGTTTGCAGACTAGTTCCAATGTGGCGCAAGCACACTCTTGAATGGTCTTTGTGGCACAGGTAGTACTACTGATAGTAGTATGATACAAGAGAGCCAATTGCAATACGGGAATACCTCCGGCACGAACAATCCATGTTCGATGCCTGCGACTGGTCATGGCCAATTGTCGAAGGATTTCCAGTCCCATGATTTGGGTACGTACATGACTGGCATGTTCCCATAAAATGGTTACAATGGTTGCCACCGATGCTTCGTCCATGATTTCCACTGGTAAGCAAGAAGTTGTTGTCGTCGTCAATGACGACGTTGTCGTTGTCGTGTAGGCGGTCGACGACTCGGAGGATGACGAATCGGCATCGCTGTCCGCATCCTTCCTACAATAATGATGATATTTGTATTTGAGCAAGATTTGAACGAGTTGTGGGACACCTCCTTGATCAGCATCACCATCATGATGAGTGCTGTTATCTTGATGATACTGTTGATGGGTGATTGCCAGTGGTCCGACATTCATTTCAATCATGGCGGCTTCAATGGACCCATTGTCTTCGATTTGCAACACGGTGCCCACGCTGGATTGGCCGTCACTACTATCGACATCCTGCAGGTAATATTCATGATCGTCACTGCCATTCCATTTTTTAACAGTGTTGGCATTGTTGTTGTTGGAGAAGGGCCGCTGTCCTTTGGACCTTCTCCAAAAGATGGTTCGAAGCACACCCATCGTTGTTGCGATGCTGCTGATGATGATGATGAAATTTAGCTGCTTGGATCGTGTTCCCTTTTGATATTGCTGTAAGCCAAAGTTTGCGTGCGATTGCTTTCTGTAAATTGTGTTGTTTGCATGTATGGTACAAGTACCGTGTTGTTGTAACGAACAACACCACGCCGTGCCGATCCTTATGAGTGCCTCCAAACGAACGAACGAAACAGAATGCACCGTGACCGTGTGGCATCCACACGCAGCAGAGCTCTTGATGCTTTGGATGCCATACTTGTGTATGACCAAGATAAATAATAGGAAGGATATCAACTGGTGTAGCGTGTCTGTTGGAGTGTGAACATCCTTGCCGAAACATTAGGCCTAGCCTTTTTGGAACCTACTGTCAGCGTGGAACGTTTGCGGCGATCTCGCACCTCCGTGCTTGTTTGTTTGCGACGCACACAATTCCGTTCGAATCCGTTTCCAGGATAGATTCGTTTGCCGAATGGTTCAAGGAATGTCCATTTTATGTTTGCTTGTAGGTCCATCAATCACTGGCTGTTTCGTATAGTTTTGGTTTTGATTCATTTTGTGCCTCCTTTTCTTGTGCGTCTTTTGGTGCCTGTTGTTGTTCTTTTAGGTGCAAGAGCCAGTCCTCGTCGTCCTTCGTCTCGTTGTCGTTCTTGTTGACAATGGCTCGAATTTGTTGGATCTTTTGGCAATTGACCTTGCAACACAAGCCCTCTTGTGGTCGATTACTAGTATGCTGATCCTGTGTCTGGCTGTGGTTCGTTTGCTTGTGTTGTTGGTCGTTATGGTAGGCATGGTACAATTTTTGGATCCGAACCGCATTGATAATGGACAAGACAAAAGCTGGCAAGGCCAAGACAGCGGCGGAAATGGCAATGATCAATGCTGCAATGGCAATGGGCGATGTTGGTGTTGGTGAATTCATAGTAGTACTAGTACTGCTAGTAGTAGTAGTAGTGGAGGAAAACAACCAAGGAATATACTTCCAATCAGACATTAGCTACTCCTAGACTACTGTAGACTAGACTAGACTCTAGACTAGCCACTCCCAGGGAGATTGCTGTGGCGGTTGTTTGTGTCTCCCTTGTGGCTACAAGTACTATCGCGCATGGCACCAACATTATTGTTTCGATCGCAGTGTAGCAAATCAAGGAGACGGCTTCCCATCCTCGTTATTTAACGACGAAAATCAATCAGTTTAAGTTTGTTTCTTGTTGTTGTTGATACAAAACTAGCTAGCTAGCTGGTAGTACTAGCTACTTGAAGTAGTACTGGTACTACTATTAGTTGAGTCTACTACGTCGTACTACTAGCTAGCTAGTCTAATACGTAGCTTTAGAGTACTAGCTAGTAGTTAGCTACAGTAGTACTACTAGTACGTACTTTGTTAGTTGTGAGTCCTTCCAGTAAAACACGCTCAGTAAGTCATGAGCGGGTTCAGTCACTTATGTTTCGTGTCGCATAGTGGTTCTGATATCTGCGTCATGTCTGCGTCAGCTTAGTGTCAGCTGGATCTTTCTTTTCTTTTCCGTACAATACACCATATTATTCAGTTCTTATTATTAACCACTCATAGAGTCTGTAATAGTATCAATAGCTATTACTGTAGTCCTGTACAGAATTTGATAATTTGCGACGACTTACATGATCAGTCAACGCAACACGTAACGATGACAAAGGGACCGGAAAGTACTTGTACATAGCTAAATCTATAGCAAGATGAAGTCATGGGTTGTAAATAAAGTCTTTGCAAAGTCGCACTATATCCACCTCTCTTTCGAATCATCCTACCACGACTCGCTACGATACTATAGCAAGAACTTTGGTGTGTAAACAACCACAACCAACATGACCATCGAAGCATCCAAAGACGACGATTTCCAAGGAGTTGCCACTAGCAGCACCTTCGGCACGCACCGTAGCGAGGATGATCACATATCCGAACTATTCGTAGTAGAACAAGGAGGAGGAGGATCCAAAGAAAACAACCACCTGAGCGGCAGCCACAAGGCGACCAATCCCAAAAAGTGGAGGAGTACTGCATGTTTTGCTGTATATCTTGTTCTTCTCCTCGTACTAGTAGCAGTAGTGATCGGGCTGCTGTTGAGCCTGGTGCGAACCACTCTTTGTAGCAGTAGCAGCACTAGTAGTACTACTAGTAGTGGATGGTGCGGTACTCCTTCCTCCTCCATGATCCACAGGAACAAGGCTCTGTTACAGAGTCTCTTGCCCGCATCCACCCGGACCGTGATCGAATCGGATCCGACGTCCCCACAAGCCAAGGCGGCCGACTGGTTGCTTCAGGATCCGCATTTTGACGCGCTTCCGTATTTGCAACAACCAGAGCGTCTCGTCCAACGATTTGTATTGGCGACTCTCTATTACAGTACTACTAGTAGTAGTAGTAGTCGTTGGACGCGCCAGGATAATTGGTTGGAGTATGACACACATGAATGTGAATGGTACATGCGAGCTTCCAGTACTTCTTTTACCCTCCAACAGCATCAACAGGAGGATCCAAATTATAGCCGTCATTACGACTATTACAAAGACGATGTGGTCCACTGTGACAGCCAGGGAATCTTTCGGCACTTGTGGATGTCCCAGAATGGTCTCTTGGGCAGCCTCCCTCCCGAACTACATCTCTTGACGTCCCTCCAAAGCATTTCCTTGGAAAAAAATCCCGGCATGATTGGGACTATTCCGTCCCAATTGGCGTTGTTGTCCAACTTGTTTGTCTTGTTTTTGGACAATAACCATCTCACAGGATCAGGTATGTATGAGGAATGTACTGATTTGGCCCGTGTGATTTTGTAATCTTGATGATCATGATGGTGTTCTTGGTCCACTCACTGCAATGTCCTTCCTAATAGTTCCAAGCGAGCTAGGTGCCCTCTCATCACTGGAAAAACTATTTTTGCATGGAAATCAACTGTCCAGCACTCTACCGACAGAATTGGGTCAATGGTCGGCTCTGACCTATGCCAATTTGGAAAAGAACTTGTTTACAGGTATGTAACATTTACAATTCCCTCATTCTCTTGGAACAAACATGGAAGATTGAATCCTCATGGTTCCTCTTCAATCATTTTTCAACGATCCTTTGCATCTGTCATTAGGTCCCATTCCTTCCGAGTTTGGAAATATGGAATCGCTCCAAGTCCTCTTTCTTCATGAAAACAATCTGACGGGTCAACTCCCCTCTGAAGTCGGTCGATTGTCCAATCTTCTCTATTTCTATGCCTACAATAACTCTCTTGTGGGAGAGATTACTACAGTGTTTGGCAGCTTGGAGCCGTTGCTAGAGTTGTCGTTGCACAACAATCGCCTCCAGTCATCGATTGCCTCCGAGTTGGGTCAGCTCTCCAACCTTCGACTTTTGGATCTTTCCGAAAATGATTTGAGCGGATCCATTCCCGTGGAATTGAGCCGTCTCTCGAAGTTGCAAGCGTTGTATTTGGATGGAAACAATCTGACGGGGACTGTACCAAAGGAAATGGCGTGGTTATGGTTGAACAACGGTACTACTACTAGTAGTAGTGGTGCTATGCTGGCCGACTTTCACATCCACCAAAACCCGTCCTTGTCGGGAACGATTCCAGAGGAGTTTTGTCTCCCTCATGGAAAACCTTGTCCTCGATGGTCCAGTCGTGAGGATGGGTGCACCATTATGTTTGACTGCACGGCGGACCTTTGTGGATGCGACTGTGATTGTTTGGGTGGTGGCGGAACTCCCTGAGAAAGAGTTTTCAATATATAATAATAATTCCAATTTAGTATATGAATGCTTTGCATTTTGTCCCTTGTTAGCCCGCGTGCCCACCCTCAATAATCTCACTAACTTTTACCTATCATACTGGTTTGGAGACTTCGCCCTACTAGTGCACGAGAATGGGTGCTACATGATAATCATATTTTACACTACCTCAATCGTATCCACATTGTTCGCCTCTTTTCCTGTTACTTTCCTCCACAACTCGAGTATGTTTATCAGATGCAAGGCCCTGGCGCTGACGGTCTCGCACGATCCCTGCCGTTTTGTTGATGTTGATCATCGTCATGCTGCTGATGTTGTTGATCCTGCGGTTGATAGTGAAACGAAGAACCTCTCGCGAGTGTGACCATTGGAATCCTCATGGGAAGAGGTCGTTGACGTGGTTGTGGCAAAGGCGGGTGGACCACTGCGGGGTGGATCGGATATGGCTTGTCTTCGCGTTCTCTTGCATACCAGGAAGACAAACGGCTTATCAGCATAATCAAGTCCATGGCCACCGTCGCGTCAAAATGGACTCCGCGCGATCCCATCCTTCGGACAATCGATTGAATATCACTTGTTGTAATGAGCTATACAATTTGCGTTGCGTTGAACACACGAGTTGAAGAATTGGTTAGCGCTTGATCGGTAATTTCAAGGTCGATACGGTGACCCTGAAAGCAAAGTACGACACACAAATATCAATAAGTATCTCACCTGCTGAATGATAGCTGACGGCATATTGTAGGGTTCATTGGACAGAACATGCGCCAAGAGTGGTGTTCGATTGGCCAATGTTGTCAAAAATCCAACTTGGCGCCGCATTTCGACCAGCGACGGAGGGCTGGATGACTTTGGAATGGCGGCTGTGGTCGCGTTTGGTCGCCCCTGTGTATGGTCGTCCGGCGATGCTACGGGACCACCGCGGCGGCACCGCAGACGTGTACAGATTTTCCAGTCTCGCTGTGCGTCAAGAGAGAATGAGAGTTTTTGGGGTGTAGAAATGAAATGAAATGCATGAGCTGTTTATCGACAGTAACATTAAACGTGTGGTACAGACGACTGTCTTCGACCAAAGTAGTACCGTATACATACCCAACTAGCAAAATGGGTGGGAGGCGTCACCTTGGAATAATCGCAGGCTTCCACAAAGCCACCTTCTTCGAGAATCTCGTCAATCAAATCGAGGGCGCATGTGACGGTCGCGTCGGCATTGACCACCGATCGTCGGGTAAGCATACCCACACGCCGATCCCACAGGTGCGGCAAAGGCAGAAACTTGGTAATCAATTCGACAAGTGGCGCAGGCAACGTCATGGTCCGCAACAATGCTTGTGTCGATTTTTGAGACAAATTGTGGGGAAGTGCCGGTGGCAGCACGAGTGGACTATTCATAGAAAGCGTCACCTTTGTAGACCTTGACGATGGTAAATAGTCTTGAACAAATTGATGAATGGCCACTTGCCGCATGTGCCCAGTGGCGTTTCTGTGAAGGCTCTCGTCCAAGGGCGACTGAATTGGCACAAAGGCTCGCTCTTTTTGCAAGAGATTCCATACTGCCATCATGACATAATTTCTCTGCTTCCGCTGTTGTCGCTGCATTAAATCCAATTGCACATGCGCGTCCAAAAGAGGCACCATTTCCTTGATATTTTTACGTTGCGCAACCTCTCGAGCACAGCGCCCCCTCGAATCCTTGGCCCATAATTCGCAGCCAGCCGTGATCAAGACTCGAGCGACTTCCACATTGCCACGTTTCGCGGCCAGCGACAACGCCGTGGAACGCTGACTTGTCATGGAATCCAATTCAGCACCCTTCTCCACCAACACTTGACAGACTTTATAATGTCCTCGCTGCGACGCCAGCATGAGGGCCGTCATTTGAACGCGATTGTGACGATTCACAGTGGCGCCTCGACCCAACAACATTTTCACGACGGACACATGCCCCTCTTGAGCGGCACGCATGAGTGGCGTGGTTTCATTGAAATTGGCCATTTCAATCAAGGAATACCCACCGCGTTGCAACAATAGTTCCAAACACTCCAAGTATCCAAAATGAGCCGCCTGCATGACGGCCGTCGTACCATTGGCCGAGGATCGGGCCGGAGAAGCTCCACGCTCCAACAATTCTTGAACGACACGGAAATTTCCCTTTTGACTGGCCAAAATGAGCGGTGTAATGCCCTTGGCGTTTTCCGCTTCCACGGGAGCACCGTATTCCAACAACCCCAAGGCTGCTTCGGTAGCACTGTCCCGAATGGTCATGTGTAAGGCGGTATCAAAATCACGACCAAAGGTAGCAAAGGATGGAACATTCGTAGTCGTAGTAATTGCAGGATTCGTCATTATATCATCGATCGATCGCGACGATGCTGCGTTCAAAAAAAAGGCCACATCGGAATCACTATCATCATTGGCATCCTCATCGCGATTTCCATTCAAAGCATGGATGTCAGGGGCGTCGTCGTTGTTGTCGTGACGCTGATGATTTTGGTTGCGCGGATGCCTATGAAAGATACCATCAAATGCCTCGTCTGGTAACAAACCATCGTCGGGGGCAACCATGAGACCAGCTTGTGGTGCTAGTGGTGGCGGCGGTAGAGGCGGCATCGGTGGTTGTGGTGCAAGCTGGGGATAATAATGATTAGGGGCTTGGGGATGATAATGATACGGCGGGTAGACTGGCCCAACAGCGAGGTTTATGGGTGGTAGGGGTGCTGCTGCAAGGATACCGGTAGGCATGGAAGCAAGAAGAGGTTCCACCACCATGGTTTGAGGTATGCCTGGACTTCCTTGTTGCTCAACAGTCATCATACCATACCTCTGAGGATATGCGGTTGCAGCTGGAGTAGCCTGATACCATTCGGGTCGTGGTCGAAAACAAAAGGTCGCTCCTGGTTCCATGTAATCTTTCAAACGAGGGGCGAGTGGCAAAAGCTTCGTTTGTGTGAAATCCTCTACCGCTTGTTGTTTGTCTTCTTCTTTTGATTCCTCCTCCCGTGTTGTCGTATTGTAAGGGAAACTACTTTCAGATTTTGTGGTTGCTGATGCTGCAGGCTTGGAATCTTCTTCTTCCTCCTCCTCAGAATCTTCTTCTTCTTCTTCAATAGTGTCCTCATGTCGTTCCAGCTCTAGTTGTGCTTGTGCTTGTTCTTCGGAAGGAGTCGGAGAACTTCTACGAATTTTAGTACACGGCTCTCCTCCTATGGTTCGTTCATTGCCATGATTGCCGCTGCGATCTTCACGACGTGCTTGTGCTTGGGTTTTCCATAATGGACTTTGACACTGCTGCTCTGATTGTTCACGCTCACTCTTGTTCGGTTCAACTTCGGAAGCATCAAATGAGGACGCGGTCGGGACCTGTTGGGGCGGCCCAGAATCTTCTCGTTGAGGCGGACGGGGCCGTTTTCCACAACAAAAGCTGCTACTGTTGCTATTGTCGTTGTCTTGGTTGTTACTGCTTGGACGATGATGCGACGCGACCGACTGTACGGAAGCAGCCACAGGCGACAGCGACACACGGTTGTTGTGCTTGCTGTCAGACTCGGAAATGGCACGTGCAGAGGGGACCCCATCGTTACTGCTGCTAGTAGCAGTAGCAGTAAGGGAGGAAGAACTAGCCGTAGTAGAAGAAGGCGTTGTCGACATGATGGGTTGGTTTTGTTTCTCGATGGCCAGTGTTTTTGAGTTCCGTACAGGCGAATCAATCAATCAGTGGAATCAATCAACTGGTCCGTCCCGTCCACCACGAAGTATCCCATGCGCGATTCGCAATAGTCCTTATTCTAGCTAGAAGCAACTATGCCAACAAGCTATACTGACAAGCTGAGTGGGATGCTATTCTTATTAGCAGTTGATTTGGACCATGAACGCAACAACAAACAAACATGTTGGTTGTTTTGTGATGGAGGCGTCATGCATCGGCTGCATCAGCTGCATGATCAAATCTGCGATTTTCTGCTTCGCCCCAACGCACGAGCTTTCGAAATGGCAAGACGCACATTATCCCCCCAAAACCTGGAAAGGGCAAAATTAATGATAACGCACTTGACTACGATTGTAACGAAATGGAATAGCATGCTATAGTAACATAATAATTACTCTTTAATTTCAAAAATGGACAGATTTTCAACAGCACTTATTCTCTATATTATATATACAGTTTCCTTTTTCATTTATGCTATTTGCGGATACAGGAGGCGAGTATTCTCCGAAGCGCTTCGAGCCACAGTCACCGCCGTCACAACGCCCGTGCTAGTATCACCTGCTGTACCGACAAGAGTGGCGGAGGATCGGCTCGCTTTGAGTTTGGCAATAGCTTCCGCAACAAAGGGGATCAATCCTGAATGACAACAAAAGGCTGCACGACGACCTTTTTGAGCCTTGCTGATGCTCGAGGGTATTGTGGCAGGTCCTCCCGTTTCCAATACGAGTCGCGAGAGTGGAATATCAAAGGCACATTCATGAGCCCTCAAAACTTTGGCAAAGGTCACACTGGCATCCATACCGATCCATACATTTTGTGGCCATGTGGCCAGTAATCGGTTCATATCGGCGGCATCACCGGACCAACAGGACAAATGGACTTTTAGGGAAGGCATGTGAAGGAATATTTGACGCAGTAGAGCCTCTAGATCTGCCATGACGTGACGATAGTTGTTGTTGTTGGTTGGGTCCATTATGTTGGGTGCTGTTGGATCCATGGTGTGTGCTTGTCGTCGAGACAGAGGTGCCGCTGGCAAGACACGAATCTGAATGGATATTCCAACTTTGGTAGCGGCCTGGCAGGTCCAAAAGAGACGACGAATCTGATCCTCACGATCGTTACCTTCCTTGTCGATCTTTGTGGTCGTCGTCGCCGTCGTCGATTGCACTTGTATGCAAGAATAATCCAAATGACAAAAGAAACCAACCACTGACGATGGATGGTTCTCATGTGCCACTACTAAGGATGAAATAGACGTTTCTTTTCCACTGTCGACATCGCCATTGCCAATGGCACTGTTGGAAAGAAAATCTGGATCCAGTCCCAGGATATACCAAACATTATTGTCATTGTCATTATTGTCGTTGAAACCTCCATCCATTTTGGGGTCCCATAGCAAATGTTTCGCTTTGACATAGGACCGACTGATTCGTCCACCATAATGAAAGGAGGATTTTGCCTTGTCGAGAGTGGCTTGATAGACTGCCACTGCTGCAGTATGGGACATTTCAAATTTATGTTGACTCGAATGGTGGCATCGACCCCCTGCTCGAATGTATTCCAAAGTTGCCACCGAATCACAGCCGGCATCATAAAACAAAAATGGTTGCTCTTGCTCCGAACCATCTTCTTGTTGTATTCGGTCACGATTCTGTCTCTTATACAC
>ENA-ORBV01010716-ORBV01010716.1-microbial-mat-metagenome-genome-assembly--contig:-NODE-10716-length-14586-cov-3.991316_pt1 | contig 14586 bp, 8 predicted proteins | sample MGYA00237777_ERZ505514 | MGnify/ENA primary metagenome ERZ505514 (study PRJEB26160, sample SAMN06269048) | microbial mat metagenome | isolation source: Oligotrophic lake microbial mat | place... | reverse complement strand
TCGATGTGCTGCGGGCGCTCGGCGGCAATCTATCCGCGATGCGGGCGCTGATCCAAATGCAGTTCCCGACCTTCGAGCGACCCGGAGGGCAACTTCCGTTTCAGCCCTTAGAACAGGCGGGCAACCCATCCAACGAGACCCAAGAAGCCGCGATGTTGGCGCTGATGAACGCGACCCTTGACCGCGCTGACGTGATCGAGGCGCTGTTGGCGGCACTCATTCAAGGCGTCCCCATCGTGGTGACGCACGCGACCCCTGCCCTCGACGCGCGCGCCGCCTTCATCGAAGGCTTATTGGCACTCTTGCCACCACCCGCGCGTTTTGGCGTGACCTTCGCCACGCACACGACTGCCAGCACCACGCTCGATGTACAGATTCGCTTCTTCCAAGACAGCGATCCGTCGCAGAAAACACTGATCTTCGACTGGAAAGAAGCCAAAGTGTACGGCACGCGCGTCCGCGACGAATACGCGCGCTTCATCAAGAGTCAACTGCGCCTCGATACGGCACTGGTGATCAACCAGACCAGCGCGCTCGCCGCTGTCGCTTCGTGGCGCATCCGACGCGGCGAAAAGCTGGCGGACGCGCTCAAATACGCCTCGCATCGGCGCAAGATCGATGATGCGCTAATCAACGGCTTGCCCGTCGAGACACCCGAAGCTGCCAAAATCTTGGGCGAAGACCCCACGCTGACCGACGAACTGCGCGTCATTTACGTCAAGCACCTGATGGCGTTCGCGCTGGCGCTCGAAGAAGTCGCGCATTCGGATTTGTTGGCGACGGCGGCGCGCGGACAGCCCGATCTTGAGCGCGTGATCTTGCAGCAGATGAACGAGGCGCTGGCACAAAGCAAATCGGATCGCGTCTACAAACGGTTGAGCCGCTGGATGAAAAATCCGCTCGGCTTTCGCGGCATGTACTGGACGGAACTGCTGCATCGCGCCGCTGTCAGCTTTGCGGAACTGCTGGCGAAGAACGGCGACGCCGAAAAGCTGCATCTGTTCCTCGAACAATTCCGCACCGTCCACAACGACACGCAGATCGACGCGATTGTGCCACAGTTGATCCAGATCGCGCTCCCCCTACGCGCCAAAAGTCAAAATCTGTCACTGACGCTGTTTGCGATGGCGGCGCGCTCGCTCAACAGCGACAACTGGCGGCGCTTCTTGGCGATCAAACAGATCAGCCCCCTACCGAAGCCGCTGCATCAATTGTTGGCACAGTTGAACGCCGAAGACAACGAACCCGCCGCTGCTGGACTGCTATCAAAAGTCGTAGGCGGCTTCACGGCGGAATGGCGTCCGCTGATGGCGATCCGGCTGTGCGAAGCGGCGGTCTTGGCGGGGCGCTATCGGTTGATCGATACAACCGCAGCAGCACAGTTGGCATCAGCGGCGCTCTCGCCGTGGGGCGAAACCTACAACGAGAGCTTGCGGCTGATCGTGCGCACGCTGTCGGTGGACGAGCTTTTGTCGCCACTTGGCGCAGAAGGCGCCTATTCGCTCTTACAAATCCTGATGGCGCGCGGCGCCTATGAAGAACTCGCCAACGAACTGCTCAAGCAAGCGCGGTTGTTGTACCCCGTCGATAAACAGATGGATTTCGCGGGAATGCTGCGGCGTTTGTTCGCTACAACGCCGTTCCCGATGGAGTCGGTCTCGCTGGCGCTGCGTGGCTTGAGCAGCAAGCCGCTCAAGCCGCTGCCGCTGGCGATGGCGTATTTCGGCGCGCTGGAACAGTTCAGCTACCCACCCACTTTGGATGGGGTGGTGGCAGAACTATCGGCGTTGGTGTTCACCAATCGCGTGATCGTCGAGTCGATTCCGCCCGACCTGCTGCTGCGCTTGCTCGATTACTATGTGCAGGTGCGCGATACCAACACCATCACGCGCATCGCCAATCTGCTGCCGACAGCGGCGGCACGGCGCGGCGTGGCGGGCGTCGAACCGCTGTTGAAGCTGTACGCGACGCTCGATTGGGAAGAAAACGTGCGCGCGGCGGCGATGGAGGCGCTGCGCCGCTATGTGCGCTTGCTGCCGGACAACTTCGCGCGGCAAGCCATCGCGCGCTTGGGCGAATCGTTGGGACGCGACGTGCGCCACATGCTCGACGCCACGCTGCTGATGCGACGCATCATGGGCGGCGAATCGATGGCGGATTATGCCTATTCGGTCAACGCGCTGTCGTCATTCTTATACGATACATGGGTGGCGTTCACGGACAAAAATCGTCTGCCGACCATCAGTATGCTCGTCAACGATCTCGACAGCTTGCGCGGCGGTTTGACGCCAGAAGAACGCGGCAAGCTGTCGGATGCAATCTTGGACTTTGGACGGATGATCGTCACGTTGGCATCGCAGCATCGCAAGGCGCGCGTTGAACGCGATGCGCGCGACAGCAACGAGGTGTTGGACACCCTTTTGGATGGCAAAGGCGGTGTTTATACGGTGATCGATGTATTCCGCGTGATGGGCGGCTACTTCGCGCAGAATCGCAAGTTGACCAGCCGCGCCGAACGCGAGGGTGAGCCGCATCCAATGGGCGCACGCGCGACCCATCTGCTGTTGCGCGAGTTACAGCAAATGACACGCCTGATCAAGACGGCGCTGCGCGCGTTCCCTGCCGATGAGCGCCCAAGCGTGAGTGCGGAAGATATCCGCGCCGAGATCGAGAGTTTGTGGGGCGATATTTCGCTGGCAGAACGGCGGTCGCTGGTCAAAGATTTGGCGGTCGATTGCCAGCGGATCGCAGAATTATCGTTGGCGATTTGCGAGAAAGCCGATCCGCGCGTGCTGCAAGACGACAACAGCGAAGGGCGCAAGCTCGAACAAATGCGGCAGCGTCCAGAAAACGCGCTGGAACTGTATCGCTTCGTGCGTGGGTACTTCCGCACGCGGTCGCGGGCAGAGCAGTAGGGGACATCGCCCCTACTGTGCCGCTTTTTCAGGCTCGATTTGGGCTAGGAACACCGCCAAATGCTCAATCGGTTGTGAAGCCCGTAGAAATTCAATGCTAATTACGCTTCCATCTTCACTGACAGCGACGGCGACGAGATCATTGATTGCGCGTGTCGCACGGTAGGGTTTCGTGTTGAAGCGGAGGTCGAGAACGTCCGCTTTTTGATCGTAGTGAATATACAGCAATCCATTTTTGATTTATTCCGTCGATATAATACTCAAATTATACCGCCCGGTTGCGTCCGTCTCCTCGCCTACCGCGGATACAATCACCAGCAGCGCCTCGCCCGCCGCCACATCAAGCGTCCAAGCGCCCGATGCTGCATCCGACTCCCAATCGAGCAAGCGGCGCACGCGCGCGGGCGTATCCTCCGCGCCAATCGTAATCGCTTGCACGAGCCACGATTGCGGAACCGTGTTGGTCGTTCGCGTCCAACCGTTGAACGTCCAATCCGTGTCCGACGGCGCGCTGTCGGCGTATTCAATCACATCGATGGCGATGTCATCGATAGCGACGCCGTGATCCGTGCGTCCGGGCAGCGTCACCATGTCGAAACGCAGCAGGATCGCGCCCCCGGCGTAGGCGGACAGATCGACGCGATATGGCAGCCACATGGGTTCGGGCTGGCGGATGCGTGTCGGATGCGCGCCCAACACGACGGGGACATCGAGACGTTCGCCGCCGCGCTGGATGGTTAGATTGAGCGTGTCGCCCGGATTGTAGCGCGTCAACAAGCCGATGATATCCGGCGTGCGCTCCCATTCCGCGCTGTCATAGCCAATCACCAGATCGCCCGGCAAAATTCCAGCTTGATCGGCAGGTCCGCCCGGCGACACTTCGCCCAACGTGAAGCCGTCGCCCTGGATCACCACGCCGATGATCGGGAACGGCTGCGCGCCTGCCGGATTGCTGATACCTGTGAAGCCCGCGCCATAGGCGACACCGTGCGGATTGCGTGGCGCGATTCCAGCCGTGTTGGTCGAAGCGCCCGCGTATTCTGGCGTCAAAATGTCCCACGTCGCGCCGCCGTCCGCCGAAACGGAGACGTAGGTATAGTTCCAGCCGTCGCTCAGGTCGTACCACGCCGAGAAGGTCAATTCTGGCGACTCGGTATCCGCCAAATCGAACGAGCGCGTCAGCGTTCGGCGGGCATCCGCGCCGACGCCCGACCAGTAAAACGCATCATCCGACGCCTGATCCGCCATCGACAAACGCGGCGTGGTCGCGGCGCCATCGAACGCGACCGCGATGGTTTCGGGCGCATCCCCTGTGAGGTACAGCGTATATGTCGCGCCAAACTGCGCGACAGCCGCATTCTCCGCTGTGAAGGGCAGCGTCTCGGCGCGGTTCAAGCGCGGGAACTGCCCCTGAGCCAGCGTCGTGACGCTGTGAACATAGCGTCCGTCGCCAATCGGCGCGTTGATCACGTTGGCAACGACGAAATCCGCGAACAAGTCGCGCGCGGTGACCGGCGCGCCAGTCGTCGGATCGGTGAAATTGCCCGCCGCCAACGCCGCCTCGACTGCGCTCAAGCCCAAGCCCGGTGCGAGGAACAGTGTGCGGAACGTCTCTGCACCATACTGCTGCACGAGATAGCCCAAAAACATCTGCTGTGCCGCGTTGACCGCGCCGCGATTGGCGAATGTCGAGGGACGCAGAAAGGTCGTCGTGTCGGGCGCGGAGAAATACGAATCGATATCGGCGGGAGCGAGCGCCACCTCTTGAATCTGCTGGATCACATTGCTGCTAAGTGCCTCCGTCAGCCACGCCGCTTGTTCGGGGACGTTGTACGTAATCGTCAGCGTGTAAAGCGCGCGGATCATGCCGTACACGTACAGCCCATCGTCGAGTCCGACGCCCGCGAACGGCGTGGTATTGATATAGAGGATTTCGCGCGTGTTGCTCGCTTCGGTTGGGGCAAGGGGCGCGAGCAAGCTGTCGGCGGGGTTATAGCCAAAATCCTCGCGTAGATCGCGCGCGTAGAGGATGTGCAAGCGCGGATCGCCGTCTACATCAGGGACGGGCAGCAAGTCCGTCAGATCCACGAACGACGACGCATCGCCCTGCACGGGCAGCGGCGCGCGCTGCACATAATTGGCGCGCAGCCGGAGGGTTGACCACAGCGAGCCGACTTGTTCCGCGACCGTCCCCAACGCGGCATCGCCCGCGTTCACGCCGTCCTCGATCCAGACATACGCATCGAGCGCGACGGCTGCCAGCGTCGCAGAAACGCGGACGGGGGTCGGGCTGGTGGTCGTGGCGACCCAAAATTCACCCGTATCCCCGACGGCGTAGGTGTCAGGCAGCGGCGAGACGCTGATTGCCCCGTCGTAGCCGCGATAATCGGACGCCAGCACGGCAGGATCGCGGCGCGTAGGGGCGTCATCTTGGGCGAACGTCGGCACAACAGCGAACACGAGGCAAAGGAACACGAGGGCAAATCGCTTCATGGCAAATGGCTTTCGATTGTGGGACACGATGGGGAAGTTATAGCACAAAATGGGGCGAATTAGGGATGAGCGTTCGGATCATCCGTCGGCAAGCCTTCGGCGGACGCAGCGGCAAGCAGCTTGAGATCGGCGCTGATGAAAATCGGAGCATCAGGCAAGAAGTTAGTCGCTACGAGTGCCGACGCCAATTGCAGCGCGTCTAAGGTACGGAGTGGATATCGTTCGGTCATGAGTTGGGCTTGCGTCACCACACGTAATGAAAGCTGGACGAGTGTATATTGACGCTGGACATGAAACAGAAAATCGCTGCGCACAACCCTGTAATCAGACGCGCTAATCTTCGCTTCCCTAACATGTCGTCCTAATAGAGACAGAAACTCGACCGTTCCAAGCATAGAGACAGCGATTACATTTCCAGAGGCGGGGTCGCACAGTCCACGTATCCAGCGCGTTCCAGTTTCAGTCACATAGCGTTTGGCGAACCCGCTGGTATCCGCAAAGTAGACGCTCAATATTCGCCTCGATCTTCGCTGATGATGTTTTCAACCGGACGATCTGCTGCTAATAACCTACCAATCCGATCCCGCTCTTCCGGCGTGAGTTCGCGCAAAGAAGCCATATCGATTGATTTATCAATTGCGTCTTTGCCCTCGACCAACAACCCCGCCGCCCGCAATCGCGCCGTAACTTCTTCCCGCGTAACTTCGCGCGGCGACGTTGCCGCCGTAATCGTCAGCGTCACGATCTGCCCCTCTTGCAAGCCAGCGGGATCGAGCAGTTTCAATTGCCCGTCGTGGTAGACGGCGCGCACGGTTTGCGTCATGATTCACCTCAACATCCCCATTACGCTCATTCTAACATGACTTTCCCGCACGACAGCGCACAGCGCCGTGTCCCGATCTATAATGGAGGCACACGGACGGACAAACGAAACGGGAAACGCATATGCTCGAACCCGGAGTCGAATTTAGCCATTACCGCGTGGTCGAACACATCGGGCGCGGCGGCATGGCAGATGTATGGTCAGCGCGCGATTCGCAGTTGAATCGCACGGTGGCGATCAAGACCATCGCGCCGGATTTGTCGATAGCCAATGCCAATCCCGTGCGCCTATTCGAGCGCGAGGCAAAGACGATTGCGGGGCTGGAACATCCCAACATCCTGCCGATCTACGATTTCGGCAGCTACGAGGGACAACTTTACATCGTCATGCGTTACGTCTCTGGCGGCTCCGTCGAGGACGCGCTTGAAGACGGCGCGTTGGGGATCGATGAGGCGCTGCGGCTGGCGCGCGCTATTGGGCAGGCACTTAGCTACGCGCACGACAGCAAAATCATTCACCTCGACCTCAAGCCGTCCAATGTCCTGCTGGACAGCTATCGCTCGCCGTATCTGGCGGATTTCGGCTTGGCGACCATCCTTGACCCGGAAGGACGCGCGAAAAATCCCGGATCGGGGACGCTGCTCTACATGCCGCCAGAACAAATGACCAGCGAACAACTGGATCACCGCGCGGATGTGTTCAGCTACACAATCATGCTGTTCCACATGATTACCGGGACACTGCCGTTCGACGCGGCGCAGCCTCTCGCCTTGCGCCAACTGCAAGCGGGCATCGAAATTCCGAATCCGCAGGGCATTCGTCCGAGCTTGCCGATGGCGCTGCACGAAGTCTTACGCAAGGGAACGGCGATGCGTTTGGAAGACCGCACCGCATCGATCATGGGCGTATTCGAGGGTTTCGAGGCGGTGTTGAGCCGGGTCGCGCAGCCCAACGCGCGCGCTATTCCTGCCTCCCGCGATACCGATCTGCGCACATCACAGAGCGATGCAGTGTTGATCGCGCCGGATGCGCAGGGCGAAGAGGGCGATATCGGCGTGCTAATGCGCGTGCCAGGGGGGCTGAACGTGGATCGTGGCGCGCTGAATACACAACCCGGCTCCGGTCCCGAAGCGATGGCGCGGCGCGAGGCGGAGGACATCTACAAACGCGCGCGGCGGGCGTGGGCGCGCGGACAAGGGCGCTTCTTGCTCGGCATCACCCATTTCATGCTGATTCACGACTTTTATGCGCAAGCGGATGCGAATCGGCTCGAATTGGACGATGCCGGACAGCAAATGTTGTTACGCGGCGCGCTGGAATACGATTTCCAGATCGATTTCTGGTGGGCGGCGCTCGACGATGATAACCGCCGCTGGGTGGCGCTGCACGCCGTCTTGAGCGAGAACGCCGCCGCACGCACGCGGGCGCTGCGCTGTTTGGAGCATCTGCCGGACGAAGACCCACCGAAAATCCCGAAGTTGGTCGCGCAAGCCTTGTCACAAGAGCGCAATAAAGAGGCGAAATTGGCGGCACTGCGCGTCTTAGAGACGCACGCGATCCGCGCGCACAAACGCGCGACGGGCAGCGTCCCGTCTGTGTGGTCATGAGAGGACATTTCGATGAGCGATCAGACTAAACCGACACCGCCCGATGGCGACGAACTGCGCACACAACCCGTCCCAGTCGTGAAACCTCCGACGCCGCCCGTCGCAGCCGATGATGGCACAATTACCGCGCCCGTGCCGACCCTATCCGACGCGGAAACAGGCTGGGAAATCCTGTCCAAGCCGCTGTACGCACCGCCAACGCCGCGCAAACCCGCCGACGATGACATGCGCACCGCGCCGATTGACCGGATGGACTCCGATGTGCTGTCCAAGCCGCTGATTATCCCACCGCGCAAACCCGCCGATGATGACATGCGCACCGCGCCGATTGACCGGATGGACTCCAATGTGCTGTCCAAACCGCTGATTATCCCGCCGCGTCGCCCGTCGGGGGGTGAGGTCAACGATGACATGCGCACCGCGCCGATGAGCGAAATCGACTCGGAAATCTACTCCAAGCCATTGATTGTGCCGCCCCGCTCGTCGGGGGATCAGGCGAACGACAATCTACGCACGATGCCGATGTCCACCGCGCAGAATGTCGCCTCCCCTACCCACATTGGCACGCCAACGGCTGCGCCGAACCTCGTCCCCGACGCCGCACGACGCGGTTGGATGCAGACCGTTCGTCGTCAACTCAACACCGACTTCAATCCGTCTACCGAGTGGATCGGCGTCGTCTATTCGCCGGATATCGATAACCTGTTGGCGCATACCGCGCTTGAGGATGAGGACGCCGACGTTGCCGAGCAAGCCGCACGCACGATTGGGCGCATTCGGTCGCAAGCCGCCGTCGCGGAGATCGCGCGCCGCCAGCGGACGGGCGCGAAAGGCGCATTACGCGCCCTCGCCGTCGTGCGCGATGAAGCGGCGTCGCTGCCCAACAGCGTGGCATGGTGGGCGCGCTTGTTCGCGTGGCTGGCAAACGTCTGGCGGCGATTGGCGCAAGACCCAACGCGCATGACGTGGCGCTTCTTGTTCGCCGCTATTGGCGCGGGACTGGCGTTCGGGTTCTATACATGGCTGAATCTGCCCGGCTTCTCGATCTTCACGCCGGAACGCTGGAGCAAGGGCATCTCATTCGGGCTGACGATGGGCATCCTCTACGGCTTCCGCGCCATCTTGGCGGGCGAAGCACCCTCGCGGATGCGCGGCTTCTTCTCGTGGTGGGGGATCATCGCGTGGAGTCTGATCGTGGGCGTGAGCATCGGTGCGCTGACGTGGGGCGCGTTTACGTGGCTGATCTTGGAATATCCGGTCACGGATTGGGGCTTGATGGCGTTCGCGGGCTTGGGCGGCGCAGTCGGCTTGGGGATCACGGCGCTGGTGCGGCTGCCGGGTGTGATCGCCGCGCTGATCGACGCGATTAGCTTATGGATTCCGCTGTTCATCGGCTGGTCGAGCTACTGGAACGACACGACGGGGAGCGCACAAGCCTTCATCTATTTCCGCACGTTCGAGGGTGTCTACAGCGAACTGATTCCAATGGTGGCGGCGATTGCAATTGGCGCGCATTTGCCCGCGATCCTCAATGGCGCGCGCGCGCTGATTATGACGGCGCGGCGGCGCGTGGGCGCGCTGCGGCAAGCGACAACGTGACCCTCTTTCGCTACGACGCTGCGATCCTCCACACCTTTCCCGCTGTCGTTGGCGGCATCCTCCACGCGCCGACCGTGCGCAACGCCGCGACGCCCGCCGATTTGCACGAGCGCTATCTGCACGAGCAAGCCGCCGTCCGCGCGCGCATTGGGACGACGCCCCTCAGTGATCTGCCGTCATTGGCGGCATGGCGAGGGGCGTTCCGCGCATTCGGAATTGATCCGACGCAGTATCGCAGCGCAGCGGAGGCATTGTTACGACGGCTGACGAAAAAAGGCGACATTCCATCGATCAATATGTTGGTCGATATCGGGAATCTGGTCAGCATCCGCTACGCGCTGCCGATTGCGATGATCGATCTGCGCGGCGTGGGTGACGGCTTGACCGTGCATTTCGCGGATGGGACGGAAACGTTCACCGAACTCGACGCCGCCGAACCGACCCATCCCGACGTGGGCGAAGTCGTGTTCTCGGATGCACAGAAGCAGGTCGCGGCGCGGCGGTGGTGTTGGCGTCAGAGCGCCGAGAGCGCCGCGCGCGCGGATACCAGCGCCTTGCTCGTCACCATCGAGGCGCATCACCTTGATGCATCAAACTCAGCGCGGCGCGATGTCGAAGCGGCGTTGGCGGACGTGCAAGCGTGCTTGACTGAATATGCGGATGCTAGGGATGTGAAAACGGCGCTTTTGGGGCGGGAACGTGCCGCGTTTTGATTACATCCGGCGCACACGCTGGATGAACTCGACGCTCTGCACGCGCCGCTCCAACAGATACGTTAGATAGCCAAGCATCAGCCGTTCGGTCTCGTCGTGCAGCGCGGGCGACAGGTTCAGCGCTGCCACCACGTCATACGAACTGCGCTGCAAATGGCGCAAGACTTTGAGCGCGCCCAAGCTAATCGCGTTCAGCGAGACACGCGCACGCGCCCCGCATGTCGGGCAGACGATGCCGCCTTCGGACACGCTGAAGAATTGATCTTCTGGCTGAATCGGTTCGCGTTCGATGACACATTCATGCAGTTCTGGGCGAAAACCGACGCGATCCAGCAGGTGAATCTCGTAGTAGCGCACGGCAAGGCGCGGATCGACTGCCGTTGACAGCCGCTCGAACGTCGCATCCAACAGCTTGAACAGCCGTCCGCTGTCGTGTTCGTCGCTGTCCGTCGTGAAGCGATCCAGCAGTTCGACGGCGTAATTGGCATACGCGCCGCGCGTCAAATCTTCGCGCAGTGGCAGATACGGCGCGGTCATGTCCGCTTGCGTCACCTGCCCGATCTCGCGCCCGCGACTGAGCAGCATGTCCGCGCGCGTGAACAATTCGACCTGTCCGGTCTTGCGGCTGGTCAGTTTGCGTGCGCCCTTTGCCAAGACATCCAATTTGCCATCGTCGGGGGTCAGAATGGTCAGCATCCGGTCGGCTTCGCCAAAATCGCGCCGCTTAAGGATGAGTGCGGGCGTGCGGAACGAGCGTTCGCGTTCGGGGCGCGTCATGCGAGGTGTTCGGCACCAAATCCGAACGGAAGCAAGGCGGATAAGTCGCCGTCGTAGCTGATCTTGCCGTCCATGTCCGCGATGATCACGCGCAAATGCGGCGCGAACTCATAGAGCATCTGACGACAGATGCCACATGGCGATCCGCCGTCGCGCGTCACGACCGCCAGCGCGTCGAACTGGCGCGCGCCCTCGCTGATCGCTTTCACCAGCGCCGTCCGTTCGGCACAGATTCCCGCCGGATACGCTGCATTCTCAACATTGCAGCCGGTGTAAATCGTCCCATCGCGCGCCAACAGCGCCGCGCCGACGGGATAATGCGAGTAAGGACAGTAAGCGTGTTTGGTGGCGGCGCGCGCGTCGTCGATCAGCGCGCGCATCGATAGCTCAACGTCGTTCATGCGGTGTGTGCAGGCTGCACGCCTGATGAAACATCGGGCTGCGACTGCATCAATTCGTCGTCTTTGGCAGTCTCGCGGTTTTTGCCGATGGCACTGAACTTCCCAGTCTCGAGGCGCTTACCGTTGGTTGGCGTATCACGCTCGTCGCTGCCAGGCGGTGGTGGTTCGGGCAGACGTGTGATATGAACCTTGCGGATGCGCCGATCATCGACCTCCGTCACCCGCAGCACGAGCCGCTGCTCATCCAGCGTCAGCGTCTCCCCGATTTCTGGCACATGCCCCAAGCGGCTGTAGATCAAGCCGCCGATGGAGTCATTGTCGTCGGCGGGGAGCGCCAAACCAAGCAAATCATCCAGATCGTCTAGGTTCATGCTGCCATCGACGATGTATTCGCCCTCGCCCGATTGGACGTATTCAGCTTCTTCGTTCACATCGAACTCGTCGCGGATATCCCCGACGATCTCTTCGATCAAATCCTCGATGGTCAGCAAGCCCGCCGTGCCGCCGTATTCGTCCACGATGATGGCGATATGGGTCTTGTTGTCCTGCATCTCTTTGAACAACGAGTCGGCGCGCTTGGTCTCTGGCACGAAATAGGCGGCGCGCATGATATCGCGCAGCGGCTTGCGCATAATGTCGTTGTGAATGTTTGCTGCCAGCAGTGTCAGCATGTCTTTGGCGTACAGCACGCCGCGCACGCGGTCGATGCTGTCTTCATAGACAGGAATACGGCTGTGTCCACTGCGGATGAACTCTTGCAGCACCTCGTCCAGCGAGGTGTTGATTTCGACGGCATCCACATCGGGGCGCGGGATCATGACCTCGCGCGCGATGGTTTCGTTGAACTGCAAGACCGAATAAATCATCGCTTTTTCGTCGTCTTCAATCGTGCCGTCTTGCTGTCCGACATTGACCAGCGTCATGATTGCTTCTTCGGTCACGGCTTTATCGAGCGCCTCGCTCCCCGCCAGCCGAATAGCGGCGCGGTTGAGCGCGATCAGCGCCGCCAGTATTGGGCTGAGGACGAACAGCAGCGCGCGCATCAGCGGCGCGACAGTGAGTGCAGCTTGATCGGCGTAGGCAGAGCCAAGCGCAGCAGGCAGTACACCACCGAACAGAAATGATGCCAATGCCGTCGGGATGAGCGCAATCGCCAGCGCCGCACTCGGATTGAGCGCGCTGCCGTCGGCTTGCATCAACGGTACGCTGAAGCCGATCACGGCGACGCCCGCCATTGTGAAGCGCAAGACCATCCGCATGAAATCGTTTGCCATGTGCAGCCGCAGCAAATCGTCGCACAGCTTCAACGCGCGGCGAGCATTGATGTGATTTTGAGAGGCGCGTTCTTGCAGCGGGGCGCGGCGACAGTTGCTCAATGCCGCAAAGGCAAATTCCAAACATCCATGTAGCGCAATCAAGATTGCTAAGACAGCAATCGTGGACGTGTTGTTGTCGGTCAACGGTATCCCCCTGCGTTTAGGCGCGGCTGGGGAGGTTGATCAGGTTTTTCGTTGGTCATTATTTCGAGGATAAACCCCATAGATTAGGGGTATTATATCACGCGATTTTCGTAGTCAACAAGCGCCGACAAGATTTAACGCAGCGTTAGCGATTCTGCGTTTCCATGAGCGCGCGCATCTTGGCTTGATCGGCGTCGGTATCCAGTTGGGTAAGCGGTCAAGTGGGGTTTGATTTTGATGGTACGCACGCTTTCATCGGCGCTTTGTGCGCTGATTTGCAACGATTCATCGCTTGTGACGATGTAATGATCGGGCAGCTCTGGATCGAGCATATCGACCATAGTTTCGATCAACGCACCATGAAACGACTCCCAACCGCTCGATTGCAAAAAGCGGTTGAGATGCGCGTTCACGCCGTTGTACGGATTGGCTTGCTTCGTCAGGATCGCCTCGTTGGGAACGATTCGCCCTGCTCCAACGTCTACCCTTCAATGATACCGCGAAAGGAATTGTCCATGACATCGAAACGTTTGCTCGTCGCCGCCAGTACCGCCCTGCTCATCGGCGCATTCGCCGCGCCGTCCCTGCTCACGCGCGCCGCTGATACGGTCGCCGCGCCCGTCGCGCAAGACTCACAGCCCGCCTCCGATGGTGTCGCCCTTGCCATCTACAATCAGGGGACGGCGCTGGTGGTGGATCGCCGCACATTCGCGCTTGACGCGGGCGTGAACACGCTCGATTTCACCGATGTTGCCGCTTATATCGATGCCACGTCGGTCACATTTGTTTCGCTGACCGACCCGACGGGAACGTTCGTGCTGGAACAGAACTATGTGTTCGATCTGGTCAACTCTGGCGCGCTGTTGCAGCGGTATCTCGATCAGCGGATCGAATTGGTCGCGGATGATGGCACGATCTTCGCTGGACAGCTTCTCAGCGGACGCAATGGCGAGGTCATTCTCCGCGATGATAACGGACAGATCATCGTGATCAGCTTGGCACAGGTGCGCGATATCCGCTTCCCGGCGCTGTCCGACGGCTTGATCACGCGCCCCACGCTGCGTTGGCTCATCGAGAGCGCGGCGGCGGGCGAACAGCAAGTCCAACTGACGTACCTGACGGGCGGCATGAACTGGAGCGCCGATTACAACGTCCTGCTGGCGCGCGATAACACCTCGCTCGATCTCAACGGCTGGATCACGCTGACCAACACCAGCGGCGCGACCTTCCGCGATGCGCAGGTCAAGCTGATCGCGGGCGATGTGAACCGTCTGCCCGATGCGAGTGTCATGAACGAAATGCTGTTCGCGGATGGGATCGCAGCATCGGCAGCGCCCGAAGCGCGCGTCCAACAGCGCGAATTATTCGAGTACAACTTATACGAGATTGCGCGTCCCGTGACCGTCGCGGACAACGAAACCAAACAAGTCGAGTTCGTCAACGGCACGGGCGTTCCCGCCCACACCTTCTACGTCTACGAGAACAGCTATCCGTACTACGGCGGGGGTCCCTACGCCGATCAATATTACGGCGGCATTGGCATGACCGACGTGCAGACCTACTTGGAGTTCACGACGGACGCAGAAAATGGCTTGGGCGCAGACTTGCCCGCCGGGCGCATCCGCGTCTATCAGCAGGATATCGATGATGCTGCGCTGTTGATTGGCGAGAACGTCATCGACCACACGCCGGAAGGCGAAGATGTTGAAATCTTCTTGGGCAACGCCTTCGATCTCGTGGGCGAACGCAAGCAGACCAGTTTTCAGCAGATCGCCAACACCATCATCGAAGAAACGTA
>ENA-ORBV01010715-ORBV01010715.1-microbial-mat-metagenome-genome-assembly--contig:-NODE-10715-length-14586-cov-4.706665_pt1 | contig 14586 bp, 5 predicted proteins | sample MGYA00237777_ERZ505514 | MGnify/ENA primary metagenome ERZ505514 (study PRJEB26160, sample SAMN06269048) | microbial mat metagenome | isolation source: Oligotrophic lake microbial mat | place... | reverse complement strand
TCAAGCAGAAGACGGCATACGAGATTCGCCTTAGTCTCGTGGGCTCGGAGATGTGTATAAGAGACAGGTCGTAGACCCTGCACGGTGGTCATCGATCGGAGACAAAAACCGGCGTTGGCTGGCACAACAACCACCTTTATTTACTGTAGTACTCTAGCTTACGTATATGTACGTCGAACTAGTACCAGCTAGTAGTAGAGCGATAGCCACTCCTATTAATTAGAAGGTAGACTACTATGAGTACCTGGTACGACGAACTAGCTAGCTAGCTAACTAGAGCTAGCTATTTGTGGTTCCACGTACCGGGTACCAAAGGTCCACCCACTTACGTACCAAGTAGTACTTGTAGTGCCTTGCTTCCTTCTTGGTCGCGACAATACTACTACTAGCTAGTGGTAGGTAGCTCTAGCTACTATTAGCTACTTCGAAGTAGCATCGAGCGGTCCCTTCATACCGTACTGTACTACTGTAGCTGCTATTACTCCAGTAGCTAGTAGCTAGCTAGCTAGTAGCTAGCTAGCTAGTAGGCACCAGCACGGCATCTTAGGGCAAGGAAAACAATAAGGAAAACAACTCTTGCCGGCTTTACCCATTTGCAGGAGACTTGTTTGAGAGCACCACCATTGATTGGAGCGACGTCGCGTGATACCACAGGGTACCAGGTAGAAGGAAGTCGAGTGAGTCTACTGGTAGTCATCGATCTGAAACCGATTCCAGAAATCTGTTGTGACTATCTCTATTCGGCATCGGCGAAGAAAAGGACTCGTACCTCTACCGACACTATCTACACCGACACAACAACCCGCCAGATCTCCTACGTTGTTGGCAGTGAGGTTTTCATCCTCTCTTCACACGTATCTCGTTATCCCTAAGCCTATACAATAATCCTACCAAACACACAATGGCAACCCGCATGAGCATGGCCACCCTGGCGACACGAGACAGACTCTTTCGGCTCTACGACCCACAGGAACTTTTGACTATGGATTCCAAAGTAGCCAGTGGATATGTTGTCCTCATGGGAGGATATCCCACAGTGGACAACACGAAAACAAAGTCGTCAAAGAAGCGCGGCAACAAGGACGACGCGGATGCAGACGAAGCGGAAGCACCACCCAAATTAGACCGAGGTGCCGTGAATTTGGCATTCATGGCCTTGACCGACGGCAATGTGGTTGATGCTTGCTTTGGTATCAAGGCACACATCAGTGCCGATGCTGCCAACCGCCGTGTCAACCAAGCTGCCAAAATGTCCAACGATGCCAAGAGCTTGATGAATGAAGCGGTTCGTTCCAGCACGGCGGTGCGAGAGGTGGCCGTGCGTGCCTATGGCAAGGCATTCCAAATTGTCATTCAATACAACGATGATTGCAAACATTTGAACTTTATTACGAGATGTTATCGACAAAAACCAATTCGTCAAAAGGCAGAAAATGCCTTGTATGAAGCCTTCAAGCCGCTCAATGAAGCCATTGATGCTGCCACGTAGTCAGTGCAGTGAGTGCACTCAACTAACTGCCAGTACAATAATGTGCGTTTTTGGTGTTGGACGGTACGCATACTTTCAAATTGCAAAAACAAGTTGGGAGGGGTTGAAAACAACCTGTCCATTTTGAACTGGAAGACGAAAGGAGCTGCCCGTGTTCAATATTCAATTCATGATACAGTTTCAAACGTTGCGCAGCGGACAACAGAAAGGAGGCAAGCTATGTAACGATGCGTTGAGGCGTCTGCATGGTGTACGGATCATTAGGTAGCGATTATCATTTAAAGTTATATACATTTGATTTTTGTTTTGAAACATGCCCACGGGGCACTATCTCTCTGCTGTACTCCCAGTTCAAACGTAGGAGTCGGGGAAAGTTGTCATGTGAATAGACGATCAAGGCAAACGAAAGTGTCTACGTTATAGTGCTTGAAGAACTCAAGCTCCGGACCAATAAAATGTGGTGGCTCACTTTGTCGAGGTACCTGGGCAGCTACATTCCCTCTCGAAGCCGGATTCTTTGCTATTTCCGACACAGCAAGGTGCGCCGCTGTAATAGCTAGTCTGCACTATTTTCGACGCTTCTTCCACAGCCCTAGAACCATCCATCAGTGACACAATAACCTTGCTGGATTCATTGGAAGTTTCAAGTAGATGTTATTATCGTGTATATCGGTAGCGACCATGGGTTGCTTTCTTCTAAAACGTCGACTGAATCGAAGGATGACTCAGTGGGCACATCGAAGCATGAAGCAAGGGCCTTTGATATTCGGGTTGTCCCAACACGCGTATCATGGTTTTCTTTATCTGCAACAAGAGAGCTCCCCATGGCTGCATCCAGAGCAGCATAATCTGGCGAGACCAAACAAATCGGTTCTCATCATTACCGTTGATGTTCTGATACGTCTGACACTTTGCCTTCCGTAATTCACTAAGCACTTCAAAAAATGCTCTGCACCAACTCTTCCGATTGCCTCTATTCTCCTATGCCCCCTTATTTGAGAATCGGTTGAATCAAAGCATGCTTCGTCGAAAGTCAAAAGAATGCTGACTGAAGGGCTGTGGCGCTTCCAAACTGAAATGCAACCTCCTTTGCTAAGCTCCAATGAATTCAACCTGAGATGGGTCGACCCAACAAGTTGTTCTGCTCAGTAGAAGGCTCGGAGCGGTTTCTGTGGCATTCCGATCTATGTTGGAGCTATTTTGGGCCATTAGTCCGACGGCGCCAACGCTCTGGAAAGCGGCTCTCATGCCGATAGCCTTAGCGTACAAATCAGGGACAAGAATGACCTTGATCCCGACTTTGGCTTCTCAGGTGTGCTTGCATCCTGTCGCAAGGCCATCAACTCCATGGTGCATGCCAACTCACCTGCAACACAGACCCAGCTAGCATTTGGGCGCGATGCGATGCTCAACGTGTCGACGAACAATGCGAGTCGTAAGTGCGCACATTTGACTCCCAAACGGATGATTGCCATGTAGCACACAGAATCACTCAGTAAGGTTAGCTCAACCTGGGATTCACTCACAGGGGACTCTGAAATGGAATCCCGAAATCCCTAACAACGAAATCTGCGGCACCTGCAGACACAGACCCCAATTCCATAAATATGTAAAGCAGCCCACCCCCGGCTCTGATGAGTAGCTTTTAGCGTAGTGCAAGTGGAACTTGGAAGGATTGATATCTGTACAGAAGCATCTATCAAGGCAGCTTACAAGATTACTCATTCTGTGCTTAGCTCGGAAGACACATGACTGAATGTTTTGATATATCTTGAGAGAGGGTAAATAGGTGAGAGCAAGGCAACCATTCCACTCTGTCCGTGTAAAGCATCAATTGATCGATCCATTGATTAGCATTCAATAGCTGCTGGAAGCAAGTATCAGACGGGGTGGAAGTAGAAAATGCTGCATATTGATAGATCCATATGCATGTGTTTCAAACGTTAGCTACCACCTAGTAGTATTGGTTAGGGTCGATGGTGCTGATAACACATAATGCACTACGGAGCAGAGCAGCTCAAAGTTGGGGAAAGTAAATCATGGCTACTAGTAATGAAGCAATCACTTAGAGTTACTATTCCTGAACTCCTAGCTCTGATTCCGAAGTGCATCCATCAACTTTGTTGCACATGGATCTTTTTCGTGCCAGCAGGAGGATATGCTTGCTAACTCAACATCAGCAAAATTTGCAACCACTGCCCCTGACAACCTGTTTCTCTCTGATCACAAAGTGGGCCAAGGAAGACTTTACCTATAAAGATAGCTATTCAGCATTGCATGAAAACATCCATTCTATCGATTCCATATTATTTGATTTTGGAGAAAAAAACACAATTTTATTGATTCTGCATCTGTTCATGACGAAATAGCACACCTCTCATACTCGTTTCCTCTGTCCATAAGGATATCTGTCCTCCATTTCTTTCCGGGTCCTCTGGTAATGATCTGGACGCGAATGTCAGAACTTAAAAGGATCTCCGCTATTTCCTTCCCTAATCGTGCATTAGAAATTTCATCTCAGAATGATCCGACTTCATGAATTCACGCAAACTTGACCTAGCTGTTCTGACCAAATTCTCATTTCCAACGCAATCTTCATCTTGACAGCGGTCTCCTGCGCTATTGAGGACGTCCGTCGTGAGCAGGGTCGATAAGGAAGAACAAACTTTACTTCCGTCCATATGGAAGTTTTCATCGATGTAGTGGAAGACCATGCTTCTGAAAAATTCCACGTCCACCAACAGGTGGATGAAACCATGGGGGGAGAAGGAATATTGCCGTGTTTGCTCAGCAATGGCCTTAAAGACAACCTTGAAAAAGACTGCTATCACTGCGTTTTTGGAGGATTCAATGATTTCGCCGGGATGTGGAAAAATCGAGATCTTTTCTTGGAACATGCGCTCTACGTCAAGTTGCAATCCTTTCAAAGGCGATGAATTCATACCAAGAAGCGGCTGTGACACGGGTGCAATATTGGAGAAGTTAGGTACAGGCCCACCTTTCCCCTTGTTATCCTTGAAGAGCCCTGCGCAATCATAACAAACCGATTTAGCGACCTCAAGGACACCACAAGCCGCGTCACTTGGAGAATGGGGGCAGCCCTCTTTCCCGATTGATGCGACTGACTTGAGGTGAAGGCAAAATTCGCCGGCGGCACTAAAAGCCTGATTTGTGGCGTATAGAGACATGATCCGAGAAGCTGCCAAACGAAACCGCTCAATGGTTTTCCTTTCGTGATCAGAAAGCACAACATTCTTCTTGGTGTCATCCATTGGAAAGAGACCACTTGATCTCGCCTTTTTGCACCCTCCCACATTCGTTTCCATCGATAGGTTCATGCTATCGACAAACGATCGTTCGCAGTTGCGGGCTATCTCGCACACTTTAAGTGCGAAGTCGAGCGAGGAAAAGCTGTTGCAATGTCCTTCCAGTTCTTCAATCAAATCCTGAATAGCACAGTCGACCTTTTCGCCCACCGGATCGTGTTGAAAAGATAATTCGCTAAGGTCGTCCTTATCTTTTTGAACGATTGGCGACTGTTTGAGCCCCGCGCGTTCAGGTGTATCATCCGTATTAGGGTCACGGTCAGCACTTGCCTCAATCGAGTTTGGATTTTCCAATCCAGCTAGAACCTCGAGGGTCGACGCAAACCACGACGCAAACCTACCGGTGCTAGCTCGAATAGACTGTTTCAGTATAGGCAGGTCAACAGATGCCGCTGATGCCCCCATCACTTCCCTACTGGAAACAATACTTGATTGGGTGTCATCCAGGAGCTGGAGAACGTTGGATACTGCGATCTCAACAACCTGGATTTCCAGTCCTTGCTCACTGCCCTCCACTGCACCCGCCGCTCGTTTCGCAAACGGCACCAAGCACTCAGTGATAACTCGAAGCCTCAGATCGCAGAACTTTTGTTCCACGCGACGACGCACAAGAGTCTCGGTCAATTCCGATGCTTGCTCCACTAGGTCGGCAGTGAGATCAACGCTAAGACCAATTTCAGGCAGAGACAAATTGGAGGCTAAATCCCGAACTGCATGAAGGAGAATGGACATGGCGCCCGCCATATCTTCGTATACTTCGTCGCCATCGCCTTCCTGGTTCTCGTTCTTCTCGCCAATCGCGTCCAGGGCACGTTGGGCGCTCAAGCTATGCTCGAGCAATATCGCTCGCACATGGATCAAGAAAGATGAGTATGCTTCTTTGACAAACTCCTCAAGATGTTCGAGTCCAGTTTCGTCTAGGAGATCTCCCCTAAGAAATCTCACACAGAACAAAGTAGCGGCTCCCAAGATCGACTCAATGACTTCCGTGGGGACCAAGTGCCGGCCTTTTTGAGGTTGTTGTGACCTTCCTGAAGGATCGCCCTCAAACGTTGGACTTTCGTCTACAAGAACAACATTGGTGGCCGATGGAATCGTCGATGTCGAGAACGCTGCCTCCTGGACCTCAAGTTGGTGAGTATCCAACAATCTATCCAAGAATCTAACGGATGACGATAGCGACATCATTTTACAATCTTCCTGGGTGACCCCTGGCGGTTCCAACCCAGTAGGCTTTTCTTCGACAAGCAGGGCAAGCGTCCCAGCACATTCAAAAATTTCTGAAATTGATTGAGGGGGGTCGGGTGGAAGCTCGTCACTGTGGTCGTTGTCATCGCCAGCAGTGCCTCCAAAGCCGCCGCCTCCAGCAGAATAGTCCTTGTTGTCCTCGTCGTCTTCGGTCATGGATCCCACAGTAGCCAACGCATTTTCTTGTCCACTCCAATGCACAATTTTTCGATTTAAGTCCTTCATCATGTCTTGCATGATTCCATTGCATTCGGTTTCAATTTTCTGCAAACTCTCAAAACCAGCCGAGTGTTTACTAAGAATATTCGTCGAACGGCAAAAATTGCTAGCGGCATTAAGGGTCCGTCCCGCTTTAATTTGGTCTCGGAGAGTTTCTGGCAGCTTGAGTAGAGCATCCAAGCGTGTCAAGAGACGCTTGACTCGGATTTTCTCGGCGACAGCATCTCGGAGTGAGCCCAAATCCTCTTCCACTAACCTGGATTGATCGTTAATTATGACCAGCCCATTTTTCAGACGCTCCAACCCCTGTCTATTTGCCTCAACGTTCACTCCTACTGACTTCACCGCCTCCGTAGCATCGATAAATTTGCTATAATTCTCATATACCATATTTTGTGTGGAAGAATCTAGAGTTCTCACTTGCAGTGTGAGCTGCTCATCCATTTCAAGCAATTTGTGGACTGAAGAATTGACTACATGGTGCGTCGTGTGAGCATCTACGTCAAAAAATGGCGAGTCTAAGTCTTTGCCATCCCCGCCGCCCCGTCGCTGTTCTTCCGCAACATTGTGCCTTGTGTTTGTGATGTTGCTGGGGGTTGATTGAGTCCCAGAGCCAGCAGAAGATGGACCGTCGCCAGGACGACCCCCACGACCGTCATTGCTGTCAGAAGCTCCTGCAGTAGTTCCGGCATTTGCCGACTGGCCATAAAAGCTCTCAAGCATTTTCTTTCGAATCATCGCCTCGCGATCTACATTCCCCCCGCTCTTGCCGCTGATCGTCAAAAACTCATCGTCTGACTCGTTCGAAGAATCAGAATCCATCTTCTTTATTGTCTATATTAATAGCACGAATTGGTAGTACTGTGGGGTAGAATCCTTTGTCGTCTGCTCCAAGGGTGCACTGTTTGCATCACAAATATAATACGGGAAGTTTAAATAACTACTAGCAGAGTACCTGTAGCTAAGTAGTAGCAAGTTCTCGCGAAAGAGTACTATTGTATTAGTACAACGGGTGTTGTCCCAGCATTATTTTGATTGTGAGTGCATGCATGCATGGAGAGTTTTGTTTTGGATCAGCCGTTGTGGATGGTGATGCTATTATTTTTACCTGGTATTGTACGTCGTACAAAATACAAGGAGGTCGCGGCATGAGACGCACAGTGGTCCCAAAAGCACAGTTCCTCTCATCAATTTCTTGGCTGGCGAATAATTACCAAAACATAATTGTATGTGTTTTATGTTATTCAATTGCATTAAATTTCATCCATGAAACACGAAACAATTGCAAGTTGACAGGGGATCTAATTGCTTTTGATTATCTATCTATTGGGGTCAAACAAAGGAAGTGCTGATTGCGGAGACCGTAGACACCTTCTTCATCCCAAAGGTAGCGACTATCATCGAGCAACTTTAATTGCGGACTCTCTAATGACAAGCCAATTCGGTGATGGCATCCAATACTGTAGTACAGTGAATATCAAGGATCCGCAGCATGACGACTAGCCGAGTAAACGACGGAGAGAATGCCGACGACAAGATTATTCAAGATGCGTGTGATTTCGCCTCAAAAGATGATGCCGTCCGCCTCTGCAAAGCATTGGGTTGTCGCGTCTTGAGTGCCAGCTTACCTTGTTCACTGCAGGAACCGCTATTGAGCAGCACTGAAAAGGCCAGATTGCTACAGCATCGTCTGTTACACCCGCCTCACGATGAAGCCTTTTCCAGTACCAGCAGTCATCGAATCTTGCGGGCCCTATTGATGTTACCGCCAGCGTATGAGTCACCCTGGTCGGCTGCCTTGGAATACATTTCTTACCTTCACTCGCTCGGCCTTGGAAGCACCAGGCGCTCAACTCTTTGTCGATCAGCCCTGCGCTCTTCCATATCTGAAATTCAAAGCTTTTTACAACAAACCGTCGCGATCTGGTGGGAACGAGAACGACGATGGCATGCCGATGGCAATGATCACGGAATCTGCCACGGAAAAAAGACAACGAGCAACCCAAAACCCTTAGAAACGCCACGAGGGTGGATTCTCCGGCTGGTCCAACAGCTGATGAAGCCATTGATACAAGACTTCGATATAACAACCAATGTACGAACCGGTGATACCAAAAGGAATGCCACTACTGAAGATAACTATTGGATCGTGCCGTTAGAATTGGTGGCTACCATTGTCTCCATTACGCATGGATTCGAACGTTCTTTGAACAACGAAATCTTGGACTGCGTCTTTGGTGGACAAATAAGGCCTGACCGTATGCTACCATTGCTTAATCTGGCGACGGATTTACGATGCTTTCTTCGTCCCGAGGATTGGAAACACATTCTGTGGACTTTGCAACAACAGGACCGCCAGAGCCGTTTTGTTTCCTTTAGAGCGAAGGAAGACTTGCCAGGGTTTGTGACAGCCATTCTTTCCTTATCCTCGACACTTTTGACTGGTAGCAACAATCAGCAAATCGGTGGCGATCGGGAGCAACGGGCGTATACACTTGCGCTCTTTCACGATTGGAAGCGAGTTGCATTCAATGTGTTCTATACAGCGTCAACAGACCCCAGCACATTTTCCACTGTCATGACTGTCTTTCAAACAGGCGTTGCAGGATTTTCCAGTGACGTACTTCGCGAGTGGTTGGCCCCTCCACCGACTAGTGATTCGAGTTTAGATACTGCTCAGCAGATGAACGATGTCCCCCATTGGGTCAAGGCTAACATGGTGTTGACCCTCATGAGGGCGGCGAAAAATTTGCAGACCACTCTAGTGGACAGACTTCTTTCGCGAGCCTTGGCTCAAAGCAAATGCCATCTTGATGTGGCTTTGGAAGGATGGAAAGTCCTCGTGACGTATGCTGGTGCTCGTGCTGCCACCACAAAGAAACAGGCGGCGAAAGAGAAACGGTCCTGGATCAAGAGTATTGACAAAATCTTCGACGGGTCGTCGTACACCGGCAAGGGGCATTTTGACTGTGGGAGCAACCGCGACGTCACAGACCTTCTCAATGGGGCTGGGAATCTTGTTTACCAGAGTCTCTTTTTGATTCCATCTGGTGGTGGTGGTGGTGGACCGAAGAAAGTGACGACGAACTACATAGAGAGAGCACATGATTGGATAAATGCTGCATATATGAGATTGAAGTCTGCTGCAGAATCCTTATCGAGTCATGACGCTGTGGTCATCGCTGTGGCCTTTGTTGTTGTCTTTTGCGAGGTTCCCACCTCCCGCTCGTTTGTCGTCAAAGGCATTGTGCAAGCCTTGGTAGGGGCAGCTGACTTCATACACTGTAAAACAGACATCGCCCTTCTGAATTGCTCGATTATTTCGGTAATTTTGAAGTGGAAGGACGAAGAAAATTCTACAGAGTTTGCAGAGTTGAAACCAATATTTGACATCCTGGCCGCGGGCGAATTACGAAAAGGTATCTTCTTTTCGTTGGTGCGAGCATTGGGGCGGACAGCTGTACCCGCTCAAGAGGCCCTGCTGTTTTTAACAAGGAAGCGCTTACTATCAAATCCTGGGTCTCAGTTTTGGGATGCGAACGCGAATTCTGATCGAATCCAGTGCTCTCTCTACGCTTTAGTAATCATGACAACTACACCAAAACCGACTGTTTGCACTAGTGAAGCTTGGGGGATACTTTCAGAAATCATTGTCTTCAATAGACCGGCGCTTCCAGTCCAGGCACGGGCGTGGCTGTTTCAGCTAATCCAAGAGCTCTTGGAAACTGAGTCGTTGTCTCACGAAGCAGCGACTCATATGTTTAGGGCATGTCAACTACGACTTCTTCAGTTTCTAGCCCGAGACAAACCAACTATTTCCGTTCGGAAGGCCTTTAGGGTTTGGAATATTTCCGGTGCTCATGCCCTACAGTCTGTACCCGCAGATGACATACCAGGCCTTTACAGACTGATTAGCATCCTTTTCTTCCGAACTGCCTCTGGTCCGTATCTCACAGACGACAAAACAACTCTCAGCAGTGGGCGAATTCTGTTGTTTAAAAGTTGTCACCCCAAAACACCTGTTGATGTTGCAGACAGAGCCATTGCCGATTTTCGTTTTGATCTCAAGAAAGACAATCACGATCTTATCCTTTGTAAGCTTGCTATCTTTCTTTTTGTTTCTGCCATCGAATTGGTCGTTGGACCATGGGCAAGTCACCTAGAGGCACCGCCCTCACAGACGAACAACGATTTTGGCTTTGATTTTGTTTCGCTGAAAAATGAACTTATTTCACAAGAGCTGAAAGCATTCGCGTCGATGGGCACCTGCACGGAAAATCTCCGACCTCAATGGCTCGAATCTTCTGTGCTTTCAACGAATGACAGTGGATCGTCGCTGAACCCCCCAGATGAGGCTGTGCACGAATTGGTCCTCGAGCTGTGTAGTACAGTCTTAACATTCCTCAAGTGCCACAGATGGCATTCCACGGTATCCAGCTGCCGGCCACCGCCCCTTTGGTCTGACCACAAAGAGTTTCTTGGGAGTCTTTGCTCTTTGTCGAAGCGCAGCGAGAAATTATCCCACAGCAGGGACCCAAACACTTTTCTGCCAGAGATTCAGGAAGGATGCCCGGAATTTCATTCCTCGTGCGCCTGTCTAACCTTATGCGCAGCCGTTATCAATAGTTCCATCTCGGACAGGCGGAGCCCATCCACCGTTGGCTGCGCCCTATCAGTCGCCACGAACGAGCTAAAGGGTCTCGGAAATTTCTTGAACGGCGCAGTGGGCGATCACAACGTGGATGCTGATCTTTCACCGATGGTTCTTGGATTGTGGCACTTCTATTCTTCGGCAGCTGACGAGGAAGCTACTGTACGTTTCATTTCTTATTTGACTGAATTCTGTGATGTACCGAATTCACCCGTAGCAGAGCACCCTCTGCTGCAAGCCAGGTCGCCCGAAAGCATTGATACAGAAATTCGCGAGTTACGGTTCTCGGTACTAAATGTATTCCGAAAAAGTTTGCAAGCGCTGCTGAGGCAAGGCACAAGCTCGTCACGTGCTTTAGCTCTGCCCGTGAGATCCGGGGATTATGGCAAGAATGGAGGCGAAATCAATCCAATGGACTTTTTAATGAAGTGTCTACAAAAACTCGCCGTCGACCTGGAAGCCGGGTTGGAAGGTTATAGCGGGGGTATTTCTGTTGAAATGTATGGAGCTTACATCGAATCGGTCGACGCGCTTTCAAAATTGCTTGTGTTGCAAGTACAACGTGGAGTAGGCTCAAGGGAAATGAGATCTGCGCATCTTCTCTGCATGGAGATTGGGATAACCATGAAGAATATTGTATTCTCCTATCCGCCAGAACAACATTCTCTCTACACGAAGGTCTTTGCCTTTGCCGCGCAATCACTTCCAGTGTTGGCTCGATGCACGCAACGGGTGGCCATGGAGTCCCACACTGCACCTGGAAGCTTGCATGCCAGAAGCGGCCAATACCCCAGCTTTGCGACTGATTCTTTTGAGCTCTGCGTCGCCACATTGAAGCAATGGATTGGCTCGGAATGCCCCATTGGTATGGATTGGGCTACGGTGACGGTGCCGCCGACTGATGAGGATCAATGCAGTCCCCTTGATGGTGATTCTCCCCAAAAGCCTGCCATAAAAGACGTTTTATCCCCTTCACCACGATCGGGCGTAGACGAGGAAGTTAGAGTGCCATCTTTTGTGACTGTTCCGAACATGCACACCCCGAGAGAAGCGGAAAATGCAAAACTTCTGATACCTACAAAGGATCTGTGGAACTGGACGTGCATAGGCGCTCTCATAGCGATGGAAAGCACTTGGGTTGACGCATTAGACAGCTTGCGGCAACAAGTTAAGCACGGGGCTACGAAACTTCAGCTTCCACTCTCTGCCTGCTCTTTGAATTATATCAGGTTGCGCACGCTAGAGCTGGCCAGTACGAAAAGAGCTTTGAGCCTTTTACTTAGCAGCGGAAGAAAGAAAGATACTGGATCATCAAAGAGAAATGATCCAAAGCCCCTCGTTGTAGTCGTTCCTGCGAGCGCAAAGATGAAATTGTGCAGTCTACTTGATCGCATGACCTTTGTCTTGAATTTGTCTTTTGATATTGTCGACTCCTATGCCAGACAAGGCAGCACACCGTCCCACAGCCGTTTTATCGAGGCATTATGTTGTATCTTGGCCTTCTGCAGCGTGGAAGTTGACTTTGTCGCTAATTTTAGAGATTGGTACAAATCGGAGAAGAATGCCCTTCCGCCGTCGAATGGTTCGCGGTCAAAAGGAGGAGGGACGCTAACTCTCTTTTTGAAGATTCTTTTTCGGATCGAAAAGCTCGAGTCCACACTGGTGACCTTGCGAAAGCGCTTGCAACCAGACAACCGCAAACTGAGAAGCGCTCGGAAAGATCCTTACGACACGGTTGGTAAAATAGAAGACGTGTTCGTCGAAGCTGGGAGTTATTGCGGCAACTTTGTTTCGCAGAAATCATTCCTTGGGACAGTGGAAAAAATGCTGACCTCATTGGTGAAAAGCCGGGTACTGTTTGAAGAGAGCATGGCTGCAAGTTCCACCTCGCATCTCATAGCTAGGCTTAACAAACGCAAGCGTCGAAATGTTCGACAAAGCGAACGCACACCACTTCGAAGCAGGAATCAAACGGTGGACAATTGGCTAAGAAGTGACGGGAACATGAGTGATGAGAAAGGCGAGGAGGAAGATGCATTCCTTGATTTGGAAGATTTTATTGCGGATGGCTAGGACGCCGTTTTGGGTGCTACTTCTGGTATTGCTATCTGGCTAGTGTTAGGAGGATAGCGACACTCGGATCTTGTGGCAGTTCAGCTCGGATCTCGCGCAGCATCGATATGACAGAACTATTGAATGGAATAGTAACATTTTGCAAACGTGCCGCATTTTTAAACTCCTGTAAAATTTGAAGCTAATGAACGAATCTTGTTCTGTTTTTCGTTTTCAGAGAAGTTTTGAAATATCATCGATCAAAAACTAGTCCAGCCCAGTCGGCAAAAGAGAACAGACGGCTTGATAGGGAAGTAGCTAAGTGTAGTATGCTAGTACAAGTAGTTGCTCTAAGCTGTACTGTAGGAAGTCACCAAAATGAATTTTGTATTCCAGTAGAGACAATTCCTTCTGCTTTAGATAAATTGCAATCAAAGTAGATGGCGCATCATGGTATGGTGGGTAGGATTTGAAGATGATGGACTTGAGAGCCTTGAGTTTGTCTCCAAAGCATTGAGCAACAATGTTATACAATCAATTTTCAGACCGGAACCTGTTGTTTTGAGGGCAATTTGGTAGATGACTGTATTTCAAATAAATGCATGCCATGCACAAGCAGCTTGGCACATTGTCATTGGCTATCTCCGATTGTAGATCCCCAAATGCGACCCCAGAGCTGACAAAATAGCCACTGGAGAATAAATGCACCATGGTTTCGGCAGGTTTCTCCAAAGGTTTCACACTGTCTATGGATAGAGGTGTGGTTATCCTTCTTGCAGGAGACTGGGTTCAGGACAATTTTCTTATCCACCAAAGTGTGGAAAAACATAGTGTCATCCACTAGAATGACTTTTTCATGACTTGCATCTTGTCAGTGTCTCAAACCATTGAATGCATTAGTGACCATGTCTGGGGTCTAAATCTTGGCAGAGGTCAAAAGTCTCTCAGCATATCTTGCATTGTTATTGTTCTCAAACTTTAGGTGGAAGCAAGATTGGATTGAAAGCAATCTTGAACATTTTGTTACCAGCCTTCCAGTTTCTGGGGCTCTTGGTCGGATTGCTTTCAAATTTTGTTGAGAACATTATTTTTTTTAATGAACAATGTGGTGCTGATGATCCATGCCAGCTCTTGGTTCAAATTCAAAACTAGAGTAGAGCCCCTACTGTGCTCCTAGCTAGCTACTAGTTACACAACTAGCTTCGTAGCTAGCTAGCTAGCTACTACTGCTACCACTTACTAATTGCAGGGGGGCCACGTGCTACCTTTTACCCGAAATCCACTGGGTGTCCAATTTTTGTGCGTGTCTCTCCGTAACACCTGGTACTACTAGCTATAGTAGTACTAGTACATACGACGTACTAAATGATACTAGCTACTCGAGTAGCTACTAGTAGATAGCTAGCTAGTAGCTAGCTAGCTACTAGTAGCTAGTAGAAAGATATGAATGATACACGCAAAATATTATTGATCGTAGAGGAGAGGCTCGCTTGCACCTTTTTTGTATTTGACGTATTCCAAATGCAGAGCAAAACGCACCGCTTCATTCCGGATGCGAAGCACGTTGTGTTAGTGGTGCGCATTTGGACTATTCCAAACGC
>ENA-ORBV01010714-ORBV01010714.1-microbial-mat-metagenome-genome-assembly--contig:-NODE-10714-length-14587-cov-4.927154_pt1 | contig 14587 bp, 9 predicted proteins | sample MGYA00237777_ERZ505514 | MGnify/ENA primary metagenome ERZ505514 (study PRJEB26160, sample SAMN06269048) | microbial mat metagenome | isolation source: Oligotrophic lake microbial mat | place... | reverse complement strand
ACACCTCTCTATTCGTCGGCAGCGTCAGATGTGTATAAGAGACAGGTACGGCGACTTCAACCGCGTCCGCACCGGGTATTACCAGCGCCGGGCCTTCCGCACCGGAGCGCCGCCGGCGAGCACCGGCGTGGGTGGGCGCTATCCCGATGGCGTCGCCCTGGGGTTGGCTGGTTGGGCGATGCGACCGCTCGATGAACGGGCGAAGGCGCTGGAAGTGGCTTCGCCACTGCAGTGTCCGGCGCCGCGTTATGGCAGCACCTTCAGTCGCGCGGTGGAAATTCAGGGGGGAGCGTCACGGAGACTGTTTGTCTCGGGTACGGCCAGCATTGCCCTGACCGGTGAGTCGATTCACGTGGGCGACATGGAAAAGCAGATCACGCGGACGATGGAGGTGATTGGTGCGATGCTCGCCGCCCGCGACTTCGGATGGAGGGATGTGGACCGAGCGACGGCGTATTTTAAGCGGGCGGCCGACCTCCCGTATTGGACCGACTGGCTCGAGCGGCATGGGCTTGAGTTTCTTCCCTGTGTGGCCGTGGAAGGCACGGTCTGCCGGGATGACCTGCTCTTTGAGTTGGAAGTGGATACGTGCGCGCCGACCGCGGCGTTGTAGGGGCGCGACCAAGCGAGACCGGGCGATGCGAGACGCAGCGGAGTTGGCGGGGAAGGCGATCACCGGCCCCCGGTGGCATCGATCCGCTTGGAATCCTGGGGGTGCCCGTGCCGTGCTTCAAGCCGTCGACACCGGAGGGTTGAAGATTCGTGGGGGATCGACGACAAGCAGACTGGCCAAGACGGAACTTCGCCGATTGCTTCTCGGTTTCCCATGATTGCCGACCCTGTCCGAGGTGCCGCCCTGCGCCTTGCCGTTGTTTCCCACTTGCTGGCGATTTCTTCGGTGCTGCGACTTTCCGCCGCTCCTGCCTCGGGCAGTTCGGCCAAGAAGCCGAACATTCTCTTTGCGTTTGCGGATGACTGGGGCCGCCATGCGGGCGTTTACGCCGCGATGGACGGAGCCGGCGGCGTCAATGACGCGGTGCGCACACCGCATTTCGACGGCCTGGCGCGGGAAGGTGTGGTGTTCCGTCACGCGTTCGTCTCCTCGCCCAGCTGCACTCCCTGTCGCAGTGCTTTGATTTCCGGTCAGCATTTCTGGCGCACCGGCCGCGGCGCGATTCTGCTTGGGGCGGTTTGGGATGGGAGCAATCCGTCGTATGCTCTTCTGCTGCGCGAAGCGGGTTATCACATTGGCGAAACCTACAAAGTTTGGGGCCCGGGCCGGCCGGTGGACGCGCCGTTTGACGCGCCGCGCCACAGCTACGAGAAGGCGGGCGGACGATTCAACACGTTCTCCCAGAACGTCACCGCGATGGTTGCCCCCGGACGCCCCTTGCAGGCGGCCAAGGATGAAATCTACGCGGAAGTGCGCGCGAATTTCGACGCCTTCCTGGCGGACCGGAAACCGGATCAGCCCTTTTGCTACTGGTTTGGTCCGACCAATGTGCACCGCAAATGGATGCGCGGTTCCGGCAAGGCCCTTTGGCAGATCGACCCGGACCAGCTCAAGGGCAAGATGCCCCCTTTCCTGCCTGATGTGCCGGAAGTACGGGAGGACTTGGCGGACTATTTCGGAGAAGTGCAGGCCTTTGATGAGGCGCTCGGACTCCTGTTGGCGCGGCTCGCTGAAATCGGGGAACTGGAAACGACCCTTGTGGTGGTGAGCGGCGACCACGGCGCGCCTGGATTTCCCCAAGGGAAATGCAATCTCCAGGACTTTGGATCGGGCGTATCGCTGGCCATCCGCGGCCCGGGCGTGACGGCGGGACGCATCGTCGGTGACCCCTACCGGCTGGATTCGGCGACTCCGCCGACGGTGGAGGAACTGACCGAGGACACGCGGGTGAAGCTCGAGCAACGCCTGCTGGGCGAAATGAAGCGGACCGGTGATCCCAGGTGGGTCGATGCCGGGCGCTTTTTCGAAACTCCGCCGATGGCCGGACCGACCGATGACACCGACGCGACTCGCAAACGAAAGGCAGGATTATGAAGACTCAACCTTGGTTCTGGATCGTGACCCTTCTGGGTGCGGCGGCGATGATGGCGGCGGCTCCGACGCGGCCGCCCAACATCGTCTTTTTTCTGGCGGACGACCTCGGTCAGCGCGACCTCGCGGTGTATGGCAGCACCTTTTACGAGACGCCGAACCTTGACCGGTTGGCGAAGGAAGGGGCGCTTTTTACGGATGCCTATGCGGCCTGTCCGGTCTGTTCTCCGACCCGGGCCAGCATCCTCACGGGTCGCTGGCCCCAGCGGACGGGCATCACCGACTATATTGGTGCACCGGCCACTCCGGAAGCTTGGAAACGAAACACCCGGATGCTGCCGGCACCGTATGCGGATCGCCTTGCGCTCGATTCGCCGACCCTGGCGAAGGCGATGAAGTCCGCGGGTTACGCGACCTTTTTTGCCGGCAAGTGGCACCTTGGCCCTGAAGGCTGGTGGCCGGAGAATCAGGGATTTGACCACAACCTCGGCGGGATCGATCGCGGAGGACCCTACGGCGGCAAAAAGTATTTTTCCCCGTATGGGAATCCGCGTCTGAGCGACGGCCCCGAAGGCGAGCACCTGCCGGATCGCCTGGCGACGGAGACGGCCCAGTTCATTGCCGCCAACCGGGATCGACCCTTCTTCGCCTATTACTCGTTTTACGACGTACACACCCCGCTGATGGCGCGTCCTGATCTGCTCCGGAAGTACGAGGAAAAGCGGGCGCGGCTCGGTCTGGTGGGAAAGTGGGGACGCGAGCACGAGCGTGACGTCCGGTTGGTCCAGGACCACGCGGTTTACGCCGCGATGGTCGAGGCGATGGACCTCGCGGTCGGCAAGGTGCTGGCAAAGCTCGACGAACTTGGACTGCGGGAAAACACCTTGGTGATCTTTACCAGTGACAATGGAGGCCTGTCGACGAGTGAGGGCTGGCCGACCTCGAACCTGCCGTTTCGCGGGGGCAAAGGCTGGATGTACGAAGGCGGTATCCGTGAGCCCCTGCTGGTACGGTGGCCAGGGGTGATCAAACCGGGCCTGGTGGTGGCGACCCCGGTCAGCAGTCCTGATTTTTTCCCGACGCTGCTCGAAGCCGCCGCCGCGAAACCCTCGCCCGGCCAGGTGATCGACGGCGTGAGCCTGCTTCCCCTCCTGCGTGGACGGACTCAGGCAGAGCGGGCGCTGTTCTGGCATTACCCGCACTACGGCAACCAAGGATCGGCACCCGCGGCGGCGATTCGTCGCGGACCCTGGAAGTTGATCCACTGGTCCGAAGGCGACCGCGTGGAACTCTTTCAACTCGAACGGGACCCGGGAGAGACGGTCGACTTGGCCGCTCGTGAACCGCAGCGCGTGTCCGCCTTGCGCGCCGAACTGGCCGGGTGGCAGAGGGACGTCGGGGCGAAATTCCCCGTGCCGAATCCGGCTTACGACCCGTCCAAGCCCAGCGGCCGCGCTTCCGTGCGCCCGGGATCGACGGCAACGCGCTGAGGCGGTGGGAACGTTGAAAACCTAAATCTATGATCCGAAATTCCCTTACGCTGCTTGTGTTGCTGGTGGTGATGGTCAGTGCGGTTGCTCACGCGCAGTCCGACCGACCCAATGTCGTGATCTTTCTCGCGGACGACGCCGGTTGGGGAGACTACCATCACAACGGCAATACGATGGTGCGCACGCCGCAGATCGACTCCCTGGCCCGGAAGGGTGTCACGCTCGACCGCTTCTATGTTTCCCCGGTCTGCGCTCCGACCCGGGCCGAGTTCCTCACCGGCCGGTATCACCCCCGGGGCGGGGTGCGTGGGGTTTCTACGGGGCGTGAGCGTCTGGACCTCGACGAAAAGACGGTGGCCGATGCCTTCAAGGCGGCCGGTTATGCGACCGGAGCATTCGGAAAGTGGCACAACGGGAGCCAGTGGCCCTACCATCCGATGGCGCGCGGGTTCGACGAATACTTCGGTCACACCTCGGGACATTGGGGCGAATATTTTGATGCGCCTCTTGAGGACAACGGCCGGATGGTGCGCACCTCGGGTTACATCGTTGACGTGTGCACGGATCGCGCGCTGGACTTCATCGAACGCAATCGATCGCGCCCCTTCCTCTGCTACATCCCCTTCACCACACCCCATTCCCCGTGGGCCGCGCCCGCCGCCGATTGGGCCCGCTTCAAGGATCTGGCGCTGACGCAGTTCGCCACCCAGCCCGGTCTGGAGGTGCCCGAACAGACCCGGTGCGCGCTCGCGATGATGGAGAACCAGGACTGGAACGTCGGCCGGGTGCTCCAAAAACTGGAGACGCTGAATCTCTCTGAGAACACCCTGGTGATCTACTTTTCCGACAACGGGCCCAACTCGTTTCGCTGGAACGGCGGGATGAAGGCGCGCAAAGGCAGCACCGACGAGGGCGGGGTGCGTTCCCCCGCATTCCTCCGGTGGCCGGCGAAGCTCCCGGCGGGGCACGTGGTCAAGCCCATCGCGGGCGCAATCGACCTCCTGCCGACGCTGATCAACCTGACGGGTATTCGACGCGTCGGCGACAAGCCGCTCGACGGGCGGGACCTTTCGCCGCTGCTCCTGAAGCAGGAGATCGCCTGGACGGATCGGATGATCTTCTCGACGTGGAGTGATCAGGTGAGCGTGCGCACGCAGCGGCACCGCCTCGATGCCAGAGGCCAGCTTTACGACATGGTCGCTGATCCCGGACAAACGACTCCGGTCAATGCGAGCGAGCCCGCGGTGGCCGCGCAGCTCATCGCGGCGGTCGAAGCCTGGAGACGCGACGTACTGGGCGCGGGGCCGCGACTGGCGGCCGACGCGGTCGATCCCCGGCCGCTCTCCGTGGGTTTTCATGAGTTTCCGGTCACCCTGCTGCCGGCGCGTGACGGGACGCCGGTGGGCGGGGTCAGGCGGAGCAGCAGCGCGCCCAACAGTTCCTATTTCGTCAACTGGACGAGCCGGGAGGATCAATTGGTCTGGGAGATCGAAGTCGCGACGACCGGTCGCTACGAAGTCAGCATCGACTACACCTGCCCGCTATCGGACGTCGGATCGCTCATCGAGCTCAGCTTCAATCAAAGCCGGCTGACCGGCCGGGTTGCTCCTGGCTGGGATCCTCCGCTCTACACAAATCAAGACACCCTCCCGCGACCGCCGGCGGAGTCGAAGATGAAGGAGTTTCGTTCGCTGGCATTTGGCACGATCCAACTCAGCCGCGGGCAGGGAGCGTTGACCCTGCGGGCTCTGGAGATCCCGGGTCGGTCGGTGATGGACCTGCGGCGGGTGACGCTGACGCTCCTGAACGACCCCTGAGACCGCCGAAGGTTCATGCGACGCCAATCCCAGCGGCCTCAGCGAGGCCACCTACAACGGTAGGGCGGATCGTTGTAGGTGGCCTCGTTGAGGCCACTGGCTTGCGGATCAGAGCGGAATTTTACCGCGAATGGACACCACTGCAGGCGAAGGATGAGGGGGCGGGGCCGTCGGGCGTGATGGGGGGCGCCACACTTTTCTGGCGGAGCACACTCTATCCGAATCTCCCCATCTTCCGGTGATCCATTCGCGCATGTTCGCGTCCATTCGCGGTCAAACGATCGGGGCGTGCGGTTCGATCTTGGTCGGAGGATTGAGAACGGAGAACGGAAGACCGCCGAAGGTTCATGCGACGCCAATCCCAGCGGCCTCAGCGAGGCCACCTACAACGGCTGAAGACGGCAGGGACAGATTGCTGTAGGGAGGTCAGGCCAGATCGCCCTGGGCATTGAAGGCGAGCGCGTGGCGCTCGCTGATCGGTGCGAGGGTGGGCCGGGCGGCGACCTCGGGCCAGAGCGCTTCGGAGACGTCGATCTCGGACAGGGAGAGAGTGTCCGCGATGCGAACGATCCGTGGAGCGATCCCGGGCGGCAGGGCCAGCGACAGCAGCGACTGTTCGATGGCCTCGCGATCCGTCTCGAAATGGATCGGGACCTTGGCGGTTTGCGGGGTCAGCGACGTCAGGGCGTTGATGCTGGTGATCCGGGCATTGGTCGCCCGCACCAACCGGGTGGTGGTGACATCGGCGAGACCGATGCCAATGGCATTGCCGTGAGTTTCCGCGGTCAGGTCGCGCACGAAGATGCGCCGGATGAAGGGCGCGGGCCGGTCCTCGCGCAGGAGGGAACTGGAGTAACCATTGACCGAACGATGAATCACATTCGGGTCCATGCCTGATCCGCTGATGTTTTTTCCGATGCGGTCGACGATGAGCAGATCGATTTCGTCAAAGGGCAGCAGCGGCATGAGTGCGCGGGCCTCGACGAGGAGTGCGCCTTCCTCGGACTCGAGAGTCTCGCGACCGATGGCGACCAGGCGGGCGGTTTCGTGGAATTGATTCTCGAGGATCGCCAGACCGCCGATCAGCGGCGTCGATTGGATCAGGACCCGGGCGATTCCGCGGATGGAGCGCTCGTGGCCGATCCGGCTGGCGGTGTCGTGCATCGCGGACGCGCCGGTGCGTTTTCCGAGGCCGACGACCGCCATTTTGAGCAGACCGCTGCCCAGTGAAAGACTGAAGAAATCGGTGTGGGGTTTGACCCGGTTGATCAGGAAGATCCCGTCGGCCTCCAGCGCCTCGACGCTGCAGTAGGCAGGGGCACCTTCGGGGGACACTCCCACCTGCCGCACCTCGAGCGAGCAGCGGATGGGCACGCCCATGGACTCTTCCGTGATCCCGTAGCTGGCGAGAACGCCCCGCTGGCCATCGGGGGTGGCACCTCCGTGGCTGCCCATGGCCGGGATGATGAAGGGCTTGGTTCCCGCCCGTTGGAGCTGCTCGATCACCGCCGCGACGATCCGCGGCAGATCGGTGATTCCGCGGCTGCCCACGCCCAGCGCAATCCGGGTGCCGGGCTGAAGGCGCGACTGCAGTTTGACGAACTCTGCGGCCACGGTGTCCCGCAAATCAAGCGGAGCGGGACGCGGGAAATTCTGCCGAACGCGAAGCATCTGGGGGAAGGTGGGCATGGAAGGGGAGGGGAAGAGGGAAAGATTCGTGCTGGCCTGATGGTTCCGATTCGCAATCGCTAGAGCAACGGGCTGAACAGGCGGGCGGCACCGTCGCGCAGGCGCACCGGCAGGCTGCGACTGTCCACTTCGGCGAGCGTGATTTCGCGACTGCGGAGCCGCTGGCGGTCGAACCACTCCGTGAGGTCGCGCGCGAGGTCGGGGTCGTAACACTCGACATTGAACTCGAAATTCAGCCGGAGGCTGCGCGGGTCCCAGTTCGTCGTGCCCACGAGGGCCCAATAGTCGTCGACGACGAAGAGTTTGGAATGGTCGAACGGCGGCGGACTGAGCCAGATGCGGCACCCGCGTTCCAGCACCTGCCACCACTGCGCCATGGAAGCCCATTGGACGAACCGGAGGTTTCCCTTGGCCGGAAGTAAAATATCGACGGATACACCACGCATCGCGGCCAGATTCAGGGCCGCGACCAGCGTCGGCTCGGGAATGAAGTACGGGGTTGCGATACGCACGGAGCGCTTTGCCGCCGACAACGCGGCGAGCAGGGTCCAGCGCAGTTTTTCAAAGTCTTCGTCAGGTCCGTCGGCGATTCCCCGGGCGAGCACCGGACCGCTTCGCTCCAGTGGGACGAACCACGGTTCGCCACGCAGGGACTCCTGCGTGGTGAAGAACCAGTCATCGGCGAACGCCTCCTGGAGATGGGCCACCACCGGTCCCTGCAGACGGAAGTGCAGGTCTTGCACGGGATACGACGGAGCCTTGGCCAGCCAGTGTCCGACGCGGATGTTCATGCCGCCGGTGAATCCCACGCGTCCGTCGACGACGAGCAGTTTGCGATGGTTCCGGAGATTGAGCGAAAGGAACAGTCGCAAGGGAAAGGCCGGGAGAAACTGCGCGTGGGGCACGCCCTCTCTCCGGAGCGCTCCCAGGACCGTCGGCCACGAGTAGCGCGTACCGGTGGCGTCGATCAATACGCGCACCTGCACGCCCCGACGAACAGCGTCCCCCAGAGCCTTCGCGAAGGTCAGCCCGACCTCGTCGCGGTCGAAGATGTAGGTCGAAAGGGTCAGGGAGTGCTGCGCGCCGGCGATGGCCGCGAGCATGGCAGGGTAGGCGGCGTCGCCGTTGACCAGCAGCTCGAGACGATTTCCCGGGAGCAAGGGGCGCGCGAGCACCTTGGCAGTGGTGCGGGCGAGTGAGCTGAGGTGACGGTACTCTTCCGGGAGCAGGGCGGAAAGTTGTTCGATGCTGCAGGCTTCCACGGACTGCGGAGCGCGGAAACGGACCAGGTCGCCGCGCAGCAACGTCGCCTGTCGCTTGATTCGATTGACCCCGAAGAGGAAGTAGAGGATCGCTCCGACCAGCGGGAGGAACCAGATGAAGCCCACCCAGAGTGTCGCGGAGCGGCTGTCCCGTTTGTAAAGCAGCGCGCAGCCGGATGCGAACAGGGCGAGGCCGAGGGTCAGGATCGCCAAGAGGTAATGTCCAACCTCGGCCAGCGCGTGGAACCGGTTCATCCGTTGCCCTCAGGGAAGGTCGATCACCAGGAAGCTCCGGCGGACCGGAAACGCGGTGACCGCCGGACGGCGAGTACCTGACGAAGGTGCCAGCGGTGGCGCGGGTGCGAGGTGTGTCATGGTCAAGCCGTTGCCTCCTTGATGGGTCGGCTTTGGATTGAGCGCAATCCTCCGCACGGCTGGACGGCGCTGAGCCCGCCCCCCCTCGGTTGATCCCATCCAACGAATGCCAGGTGACCCGATCGGCCGCTGCAAAAAGGGGCGTCGTCATTTGCGCCCTGCGCGCGCACCCAGACGAACGGCTCGGGAGCCACCGCGATTTCCTCAGGCGGTTGCTCGGGCGCACAGAACCAGTGCGTTCCGGTCAGGGAAAGGCGATCGATTTCGTGGAAGTCTTTCCGGGGTGGACTGGGCCGGGCCGGGTGCGACGGGCATTGCTCATCGGGTCAACCTCCGGCTCCACGGGCACGGGAGGTGGGTTGGTGCCGAACTTCGTCAGAACGATGAAATCGACTGGGTGGGCTCGAGGGGATCAGATCGAATCAAGTTCTGCTGGCGGCAAGGGTTTGAGCAATTGATTCCAGAACTTGCTGAGGGATGGATACAAAGGAGGTTCCCTGGGAGCGCAAGTACCTTGATCAGAAAAGCCGAATAGGCGGCCCCCCCGCTGATTGGCCGATCCCGAGGATCAGCCCCGAATGGCTTTAGGGCGGCGGGTAAAACTCTATGGTTTAGTGAAGGGTGAACCTGAAATCATGCAGGCGATGGAACGGATCCGGGGTGGGGGACTCACCCGGCTCAGAGGAGGCCTCGGTTAAAACCATCAGTCCTGAGACGACTCTCCCGTGCCTCTGCTTCACGCCAAGGGGCCTTCGGACCGTCTGAAGGCGGGACTCCGAACTCGGCCGCCATGGGTCCTTGCCCGGAGTCCCTCCTTCAGCGGTTCTGCCGTGGTGACGCCCCTCCGCACCATCCGCGTCCCCGAACCCGGATGTCATCCAATCGATGACATCGCGCCACGTGGGTCCCTACCCGCACCCCGGCAGGAGTGTCATCTATTCGATGACATCCGGTCTGATCGAGGGTTTCTGTCGCGGTGGGGGGGGTCGCCTGCCATGGGAGCGGACTTGATCGCGGGACGGGGTGGGACAGGTTCTTGACGCGGAGAGCACTCCTACCCGGACTGATGGGGTTGTCCGCATTCCTGCCCGTCTTTCCGCAAATGACGCCCTTCCGCTGATGCATGCGTTTTCCCGGTTGGTTTTTGCACTGATCCTGACCTCGATAGCCCGGGCGGTCTCGCCTGCCGCGCGGCCCAACATTCTTTGGATCACTTCGGAGGATAATTCGAAGCACTTCGTCCGCCTCTTCGATCCGGCGGGGCGTCGATGCCGCATCTTGAGAAGCTGGCTTCCCAGGGCCTGGTGTTTGACCGGGCGTTTTCCAATGCGCCGGTTTGCTCGGTTGCCCGCAGCACGCTGATCACCGGGTGTTACGCTCCCCGGATCGGCTCGCTGTTTCATCGGCCCCCCCCAACTCGCGCCCATGCCAGAGGGCTTGCGGATGTTTCCGGCGTACCTGCGCGAAAGCGGTTATTACACGACCAACAACGTCAAAACGGACTACAACCTGAAGGATGAGAGCCCGTGGAACGAGTCCTCGACCAAGGCGACGTGGCGGGGACGGGCCCCGGGCCAGCCCTTCTTCCACGTGCAGAATCATACGGTGACCCATGAAGGCGGGCTGCACTTTACGGAGGAGGACTACGCCCGGGTGCGCAACACGACCCCGTCCGATTCGGTGCGGCCCATCCCGGTCCATCCGGACACGGCGCTCTTCCGCTACACGTATGCCCGCTACCACGACCGCATTTAAGCGCTCGACGACCAAATCGGAGCATTGCTCCGGCGCCTCGAAGCTGATGGGTTGCGGGAGGACACAATCATCTTCTACTTCGGTGACCACGGCGGGGTACTCCCCGGGAGCAAGAGCTATCTCTACGAAACCGGCCTGCACGTGCCGCTCGTGGTCTATTTCCCGGAGAAATGGCGGCATCTCGCGCCCGCCGCACCAGGAAGCCGCGTGGGCGGATTCGTCAGCTTCATTGACCTGCCGGCGACGGTGCTGCACCTCGCGGGACTGCCGGTGCCCGCGGCGATCGATGGCCGTCCTTTTCTTGGCGCCGGTATCCTACGCGGAGAATTGGAGAGCCGGGATGAAACCTACGCGTCCGCGGACCGATTCGGCGAGAAGTACGACCTGGTGCGATCGGTGCGCAAGGGCCGCTTCAAGTACCTCCGGAGCTATCAGCCGATGAATCCCGATGCCCTTCACGACGCTTACCGTTACCAGATGCTGGCCTACCGGGAGTGGCGCGAGCTGGCGGCGGCGGGTAAACTCAATCCGGCGCAGCGACGCTTTTTTGAGCCCCGGGCTGCGGAGGCGTTGCCTCAGGCGTGGAAAAACGATCCGAGCCTCGAGCGCAATCGTCGCCTGGGGTACCTGCAGGCGGCGGTGGTGGGGCCGGCTTCGCCTTAGCCTGAGCGGGAGGCGGCGAAGTTGGCCGGAGTTTAGCCGATTCCGTCGATCTGGGTGAGCTCGAAGGCGTGCCCGTCCGGATCGCGCAGGAAAATCTGCGGCACGCCATCCGGGCGGGGGGTGGGACCGGTGAACGGGATGCCATGGGCCTCCAGGTGGGCCCGGGCGGCGGCGATGTCGATCACGCGCAGCGCGGTGTGCCGCTCGCGGGGCAGGGGGCCCGCCGCGTTGACCGCCTTGCCGATCAGGTGCAATTCCTGGTGGGGGCCGAGGCGGAACCACGCGCCGGGAAAGTCGAAATCGGGCCGTGGCATCGGCTCGAGGCCGAGGATCGTGCGAAAGAACGTGATGCTTGCCTCAAGGTCGGCGACCGGGATGGCGACGTGGTTGAGCTGTACGACCTTCATGCCGCCGAGCGAAGCCGCTGATGCGTCCGGGGGCAAGGATCGGTCCGGGTGCTTTCCATTGGAAGCCTGCGGGAGGCTCGTTTCCTCCATCGGGAGAGGAAACCGAAAAACGTCAGGTCTCCGACCCTTGATCAAAGCGGTTGCGTGGAGCTTGCATTGTCGAAATCAAAACCTGACACCTTTTGGCTGCGCCCTTACGATCAAAAATTACCGCTTTAGCGGTAACATACCTCAGTTTCACGAGCGCGATGAGCAAGTGGTGTCGATAGCGGAAATTTTACCGTTTAAGCGGTATTAATCATTAATAAACTTACTCTTTGATCTTGAAAGGGCCGTTTTTATTCGTTTCTTACTGCTAAAGCAGCAATGATTACTCTCGCCCAATTGATTCAAAGCCACCGGCAAAAAGCCGGTCTGACCCAAGCCCAACTGGCGAAGCTCGCTGGTGTGGGCAAGACGGTTGTGTGGGACTTGGAGCACGGCAAGCAGTCGGTCCAGTGGGACACTCTCCAGAAGATCTTCCGCATACTGACCATCACCGTCGAATGGCAGAGCCCGCTCCTCGAGCGGGCAGCAGCGGCGGCATTTCCACCACTATCAGTCGAAGCATCAGCAACATCATCCTCGTCGCCTTCATCCTCGTCACCTTCCCTCTCGTCGCAACGGAAGCGTTAAATATGAAGCTCGCACGCATTTATCAACAGAGTCAGCTCGCCGGCCTGCTGGAGGAACAGGACGATGGAAGCTATCGCTTTACGTATGACCCCGCGTTCTACGGTGAGCCAGTCTCGCTCACCATGCCGATCAGCCAGCGGGTGTGGGACTTCTCGCGCTTCCCGGCGCCGTTCGAAGGGCTGTTGCCCGAGGGCGTCCAACTCGACGCGCTGCTCCGGCTCCGCAAGCTGGATCGCAACGACCTATTCGGCCAACTGCTCGCTGTGGGGCGCGATGTCGTCGGCTCCCTTCAGATCGAGGCCGCACCATGAGGTGTCTGATCACGAACGAACCATGGGAAGGTCAGGGACCTTATTCGCCGGCGGGCCTGCGCCTTCTGGATCGCCGTCTGCAATCGTTGGCACCGCTGCCTTACACCAAGGACCAGCTGCTGGAGGAAGCAGCTGCGCGCGCGGTAAAGATGTCCATCCAAGGCATGCAGGCGAAAGTCAGCACGGTGCTACGCGTGACCGAAGGTCACATGGAGATCGTCGACAACGGCGGGCGGTATATCGTGAAGCCGCCCCACCTCGTTTACGCGGAACTCCCGGAAAACGAGGCGCTCACAATGTCGCTCGCCGCTACCTTGGGTATCGAGGTCCCCGTGCACGGACTGCTGCAGAACGGCGACCAAACGCATTCATATTTTGTCCGCCGCTTCGACCGTGCGGGCTGGAGCAGGCGACCGGTGGAAGATTTCGCACAATTGAGCGGCGCGAGCCGCGATACGAAGTACGATTCCAGCACCGAGCGTCTGATCGAAATCATCGACCGCTTCTGCACTTTTCCGACGCTGGAGCGGATAAAATTCTTCGACCGACTGCTCTGTGCCTACTTGACCGGCAACGAGGACATGCACCTCAAGAACTGGTCGCTCATCACACGGGACGACAAGGTGGAACTGTCACCCGCCTACGATCTGTTGAACTCCACGATTCCCAATCCCCGCAGCCGGGAGGAACTCGCGCTGCCTCTGCACGGCAAAAAATCCAATCTCCAGGCGAATGATTTCTGGTGCTACCTGGCCAGTGACCGGCTGGGCCTCAGCTCTGCGCTGATCGAGCAGACACGGACACGCTTCGCGGACGCGTGTGCCGGCTGGCCTGCACGGATCGAAGCCAGTTTTCTGTCCGCCCAGATGAAGATCCGCTATCTCGCCTTGCTGACGGAGCGACGTGAACGACTCGGCTGATTGTGAACCTGAGCTCCAATCCAATCCAATCCAATCCGGCCAGATGGTGCACGCGGTCGCCGTCCCATAGCCACGAACCTACGGTTCAGGTCTGAATGGCGCTCAGATCGAGCGCTGAAAGAATGCGGTCAAATTTCTCATGGGTGGTACGGGTTGGCAACCCGTTGTCACAGGTCAAGACACGACCCGTCCGCTGCCCTGCGGTTGCTGGAAACAGAATTCCACATCGTCGCGGATCGTCAGGGCGACGAGATCGTTCTGCGCCGGGCGAAATGAGGCACTCCGGCTCGAACCGCCTAGCCGCGCAGTTCCGAAAACGGGTCAAACCCTCATGTCTGTGGTATCTTTATCGGTTTGCGAACATGCTCCCGAAGACCTGGCCAGGCTTCGAGAAGGAATCGCCCGGCCGTCTGTCCTTATTACGCAAACACATCAACCAGTTAGGTTCGACCCCGAAGGGTGCTCACCCCCGCGCAGCCGCGCGAAATGCGCTCGGCGTCGCACCCGTCTCCCGCTTAAACACCACGCTGAGATACTCGACGTGTGTGAAACCGGTGCGCTCCGCGATCTGGTAAAGCGTCAGATCCGTCTCCCCAAGCAACCGCCGCACACGTCCGAGCCGCACTTTCAAAATTTCCGCCCGTGGCGTGCGCCCGAGCAATTTCTGAAAACGCTGCTCGAGCACCCTCCGCGACAGCGGCACCACCCGCAGCACATCCGCCACGTTGATACCTTCGCACGCGTGTTCGCGGATCATCCGCACCGCCTGAGCGATCGTCCGGTCGTCCAGCGCCAGCGCATCCGTCGACTGTCGGCTCGCCACTCCGAGCGGAGGAATCAACTCCGCCAACGGCGTCACCCTCTTTCCCGCCATCAGCCGGTCCAACCGCGCCGCCGCCACGTAGCCGGCCCGCTGCGCGTTTGGGATCACGCTGGAGAGCGGCGGCGACGCCAGCTCGCACAACAACGTGTCGTTATCCACGCCGATCACCGCCACCTCGTCGGGCACGGCAAAGCCCTCGCCCCGACACGCATCGAGCACCTGCTGCCCGCGGCTGTCGTAGCACGCCATGACCCCGAGCGGCTTCGGCAGCGTCCGCAGCCACCGCCCGATCTCCGCCACCTGCGCCGCCGCCGCGCCTTCCCGCTTCGGTTGGTAAACGTGGCAGTCGTGCCCCG
>ENA-ORBV01010712-ORBV01010712.1-microbial-mat-metagenome-genome-assembly--contig:-NODE-10712-length-14588-cov-6.769141_pt1 | contig 14588 bp, 10 predicted proteins | sample MGYA00237777_ERZ505514 | MGnify/ENA primary metagenome ERZ505514 (study PRJEB26160, sample SAMN06269048) | microbial mat metagenome | isolation source: Oligotrophic lake microbial mat | place... | reverse complement strand
CTCTCTATTCGTCGGCAGCGTCAGATGTGTATAAGAGACAGCTGATGAGGGTACTAGCTAGCTAGTAGTACCGTAAATAAATGCATACCAACATCCGCCACAAACGGGTCATATCTTGCACTTCCAGAGCAGACATAGTATGTTTGTCTTTCCTACTGTACTTAACTCTAGCTAGCTACTGTAGTAGTGTTGAAAGACAACTATTATCACCATCATTATTACCATCAATCAATTGAAGAATGGCCACAACGACAGAAACTACAACGACAACAAGCCCTCCTGACGATATTGCCAAGCTTTTGGAGTCGCTAAGATCTCCTGACGATATTGTCAAGCTTTTGGATTCTCAATATGCTCATGTCGAAGAATACTGTCAGGTACAAACCATGCTGCACAATCTGCTAGTCAATCGAGGCAGGGACAAAAAAGGCAAACGTGAGGATGCTGTTACAAGAATCATGAATGGGTATAGTCTTTACCAAAAAGAAGAAATTCAGGCGATTGGTCTCATCAAAGAATCCATTCTGACCGTCAAAAATGATTTGGTGAAACTGCACGTCCTTGTGGATTCCCTTAAAGAAAATTGGTTGTCGTTAGACAAACACACCTCCAATTTACTACAACAACACCTCGATCTCACGTATCGTGTTCAAAAATCCGTCCAAGATGAATACACCACAAATGGCATCCCAAAGCCAAAGGGTCATAATAATAATGGAACGGTGGTGAATTCGAACGAAACCAAAATGCTGGCCTTGGCCACATTGCGAGCATCCGCCGCCAGAATCAAAGAAACGTTGCAATGATGTTGGATACTTGTATTATTAGTAATAGTTAATTATTTTTTCATTGGTGGATTATTTTTTATAACGTACATTTGAATCGAGATCAAGGGGGGATAAAATTAGTTTTAGTATGCATTGAAGTTAGTGCTACTGTGCAGTGTAACAAGGGGAGACAGGGAGCTCTCAGCATTTGTACAGTCGTATCAGCACAAACACAGTTAATGATTGATTCAAGCTACAACCTTCTTGAGTTTACGAAGCTTTACTATCACAACAAGCTGATTATGCAACCAGTTTCTTGCTTGGGAGAAGGATATAGATGACAAATACTTGAGGATGCTGTAACGTGTGCCATTTTTTTATTTTGCTTTCACTAAATTGAAATAAACATAAGCATGACATTCTGCTGTAGCTTCATTAATAACAAAAAGAGACACAATGCTTGCACAATGAGAATGTCAAAAACTTGTGTAGAGAAGCAGCTTCAAGCACTACATAGATGGGTCTACCACTGTTATAAGTTCAACCTAGGTCTAGCTAGACTAGATCACAATGTTGTGAGATAAAAGGCATACACAGGATATGCTAATTTTACTGCATGGATAGACTACAATTGAAGCCAGCATTCATAGTATCACTATGTAGAGGTTAGAATTTGGAGCAGATGTGCGTGAGCGAGAAGATTCCTTGTTGGGGGAACTATAACGGTCAATGTCGCATGGCAGTTTCGACTCTAAAGAACTCCATACAAAATTCGTTGCTACTCCAGTATGTCGTCCCAGCTGTAACGTAAACGGTCCGATTTGAAATCGAGCGTTCAAACACCGTACAGTATGCCATACAGTATTTACAGCAACAGCCACTGTACCACGCGCACAGACCCGTTAAAAGCAAAGATTCATGATTCATTGCACAGACAATAAAACAACCTCATTTATCACCTCAATCAACCATCACAACCGTCGTACTAGTACTTACTAGAGTAGCTATAGAGTCTCATCTTCCCAAAAGCACTCATCGAGCAACACTAGATAGCTACCAGTACAAGTACTGTATATAAAAATCAAGGAGACAACCAAAAAGGATCAAGATGGACGTTGGAGGCGGATCCGACAAAGGACACTATTCCAGTATGCAAACACCCAACACTAGCCCACGGAATGGAGGCATTCTCAATCAAGGAAATCACAACTGGTTCCCCACAGTGGCTCGATTCTTTGTTGTTGTGGGAGGCACTTCTCTGTTGGTCACCACAATGGTTTCCAAGGAACAAGTTGAAAGCGTGAATTCGGTGCTCCTTCGCGGCATTGAAGTGCCCAAAACAAAAGTGACACCGCCATCAAAGTCTGGTACAAAACTGGACGACACATTTTGGCCATCACAAAATGGCAAAGAAGAAAATCACGAACCAGATGGCCCATGGCCTCGTGTCGCTTGGTTGATGTCGTTCCCAAACTCTGGCACAAGCTACACAGGACAATTAGTGAAACATTTAACAAATACCAACACGGCCAGCAATTATGGCGAATCCAATGTCGACAAAAGGACGGGAAATTCTGCACCTATCTTTCCAGGAAATTGGGACGGGCCCTTTTGGGTTGATCCATCCAACCAGGCAAAGTTCAGCAATCCCACCAAATATATATTGACAAAGACACATTGTGGAGGATATCGCACCAATGCGCCGCCAGAGCTCTATGTGGAATCCACTCATAGTTTCCGAAGACGATGTCTGGGAACCAAATACATTCGACGAAAACAAGCCAAGTTCTTCCTTTCCAACACAAATTCTACCAAACCAAAAGTGTCCCTGAAACCAGCAAAACCTGAAGACAATCTGCGAGGAGAATACAATTACACCTTGGTAGGTCGAGCTATCCACCTCTTACGAAATCCAATGGACAATGTTGTCAGTCGGTTCAACTTTGATCAAAAGAGACTTCCAAAAGCTGTGAAAAAGAACATTACAAAATCCAAAGAAGGCTTTCGCGAATTCTGTCGCCGTATGGACGAGGCATGGAAAGATGCGGAAAGCACTTCCATTATTTATGATCCCCCCACCCTAGAGCTCTTGGAGAAAGTTCCATGCCATTCTGACTTTGTTCGTTATGCGGAATGGCACAACCAAGCCTTTGTAACAACACAAGATTTGGGCATTGAGACAATGATTTTGCATTATGAAGATTACATCACTCGCTTCAATAAAACGACGGCCGAAATCTTGGACTTTTTAGAACTGGAACCAACTGGGTACGTCCGCACCTTTGTCAAGGGAAAGGTGTATCATACAGAATACTTTACACCGGAAGAAAGAATGGCTGTATCCCAGGTGTTGCATAGGCTTTCGTTACAAGTTACCTGGAAGTACTTGATACGCTACTTTACATAAGAACGATACGCTATGATTGGTGTGTCTCTGCCAGTCCAAGGATTGGATATTCGCTGGGCAGGAGTATTTCGGTGGACGCCCAGGAAAGGTTATAATTCATGGCCGGAATGATCGTCATCACGATGACGCTCATCCACCACGACACTGTACACGAGCTGTACTATACGCATCTTTTTTTGGTTCAAAGATGGTTGTCGGTGAACTTATCGCATGCTATTATTTGCATCACATTTCACTGAACACCTTTTATTTAGGACGCCCCCAAAAAGGCAGCCTCAAACATTCAGAAATGGCTACTCTATTTTGATTATTTTAATAATTTCGTCTTGGCAAAAACATCAACCATGCATGGTTTGTGCTTACTTGTAGCTAGCAAGCCTTTTTGTCTTTTGATCGGAGCCATGGAAAACGCAGACAGGCATTATGTTGCCTAATTGTTGGGTTCCTTGAGCTTGCAAATTGCATAGGTTCCCCTTCATAGCTCCTCTACTAGCAGCTTGGGACAGCTATGCGCCACTTCCTTCCCACAGGTAGAGAAAGACAACACCAATGGAAGGTAGTATATTTTGCTCCATTTCCATTACTGTGCAATGGTCATCATTGCTGGTTCGCGTTGAGTTGATCACAAAGATTAATCAAATGTCGCCATCCTTGATTGGTTTGTTTATGAACATGCCACTTCCAGTCATTGCGAAGCGGTTCAATGAGGGAGGGTGTAAAGGCAATGGTCCCATGTTGATTCAAAAGTGCCGGTAGCGCCGAAAACGAGGACAAGCTCATAATCAAGGCGTCCGCGTCCAACATGGCCTTCCAAGCCTCTGTGGGATCTCCATCCAAAATGACTTGACAGCGCCGACCATAAAAGTCATCAAAGTTTTCCACCAGGGAATGAGACTCACTAAAGACAATACATTCCACTTGCTTGCCTCTGGGTGCATATCTTGCATACGTGTCAATCAGTCCAGCATAGTGACTGTTGGGAAGGTAGCGAAACGACCAGTGGCCGCATGGATCTACGTCTCCTCTGCGAATATGTGCAACAACAGTGTAGTTGGAGGTATCTGTCATGGTGTTGCTGTTGTTACCTCTGTCTTCCTCCATCCATCGTTTGGATTGAGGTTGAACGGTTTCATGAATATACTTGAGCCATGCGTCCGTAAAAAAGTTGTCTGCGAAATATTTGTCGCGTCCAATCATTTCATGCCGGACATTAGAATTCTCATCAACTGTTGTTGGAGGACACTGATACTGTAATATGGGATCCAAACCCAAGACCTGAATCATTTGTTCGTTGGTGGCTTGGTGAGGTGTGGCCCCACAAGCGCCTCCAAAAGGAATGCCCCTCGAAAAGCTGTAGGCTTGTGCTTTTAACATGTCGGCAATAGCGGCGCCCGATCGGTCTCTTCGGCCGCGAGCTTCCACATAGTACACCACGTCGGTCCGATTGGGATACACAACAAGAGGATGATTGTTGCGGATTTCCGATGATAATGGATTCATCCGCGTATGGTTGGCGTCCATAGTTGTCGGGCAAGCAGAGTTATTTGTCGTCGGAGCCAACATCGCTGCATCTGACTGCACTGTGCTTGTGTTAGGAGGAGGAGTCAATCGCAAAGACATGACTCTTGTCGCAGGGGAAGAAACACCACGTAACGAGCCCATGTACATGTCCGAGTATCGCTGAAATCCAAACAAACCACCCACAAGTGTCATGCCAAGCAAGACACCTGCTACCATGTTGCGATTTGCAGAAGCCTCTGACGAAGTCATGCTGATTCTGATATTGAGTTTAAGTAGATAAATGTGCTGTAGCTATATAGCTGTCATTTTACGTATCACAGTGTATGCAATTGGAATACTGTACAGCAGTCTGATGAGCTCGAAAAAGACTTGGATCAGAGTTCAAAATTCGCCAATAAATAGAAATTGTGAATGGTTGAGGCTCTCTCCGCGTGGCTTTTAGAGCCGCACAGTCGCCCATTAGGTTAAGAAGAGAAAAAAAGAAGTCCCAGTGAGGTAGCAGCAGCTAGGCTGTGCAAAAGAATTGAGAAAGATAAGCAAGAAGCCAATGAGAAGAGGTTATCAAAAGAAAGCATTTCAGAATGACAATTTAAGTTTTTCATTCGCATTTGGCATGTCAGCTCATCCGTTTTTCTCATTCTCAAGATGTGCATCTGCAAACCTTCTGCACTTCAATTTTGCCCAAATCAAGATGTCATTGCCAAAATGTGCCCAGACAACCTTTGCCTTTCAATTTGCCTGTTTTGACAAACAATTTCTTCATGTGTTGCATCCGTGGTGATGCACAGCTGATGTTCTGGCAGCGGTGCTTGACATCCAATCGAAAGTGTTTGCCATGCAATTTCATTCCAGGAAGACCTCAATCCTTTCTGTCTCTTGCACAAAGTCTTTGGCAAGTTGAGCAAATGCAAACCACATTGAGATCGTCATTTCTGAAGTGTTGACCTGCAGCAATGGTTCACACATTTTGAAATGAAAAGATCTGGAAGAGGAATCCTTGGAAACTTGAGGTTTGATGACGTTGTTGTTGATTTTTAAGGATTTCGTGTTGGGGTGCATGTGGACATGAGGAATAGGGAATTTGGCTCAACAGAACAGTTTGTGCTGTGGGGCCCATGCATAGGGTTCTGCAATCCTACAACTACAAAGACACAATGGAGACACTGGTTGGTTCAAAGGGCTGTTCAAAGCATTCTGGTTTTCCTACTCTAGTCGCGCAGAACCAGAATCTGGAATCTTTTTTACATCACGGGCTTACACAAACTTCGTCGCTTTTGTAAATGAAGTACTAAATTTCAATAGAAACTATCCGTTGGAGTTGAAGAACGACATCATTTACATAGCCATGCAATCTTTGTAGAGAAATGGTTTCGTATAGCAGTACATCAGTCATTGTTATTAGATTCAATCAAAGTGCAAATTAGCTTGCTTTGCACCCCAAAAAGATTTTTTAGCTTCTCCGAGGAGTCCTAAGTTCCTAACTGCACATTTACTTATGAATGCCAACACGAAGAATCAGAATCTTTTACTCGGAAAGCAGGCCATGCCAAAGACAGATTGTTTGGAGACCGCATAGCCAAATCTTACAGTACTGGTACCACCCACAGTAGTACTAGTGTAAGTAGCAGTAGTAGTCATGCAATAATCGAGAACACTCCTGCATGCTCAGCTTGGATTCAAGTTTTCACTTGACAAGGGTTCCGCAAACAAAACCAAAGACACGCGAACAACATGAAACAAAACCAGCCATCACATCTTGCTTTTTTCTTCCGCAAACCACAACATCAAAACTAGTAGCTACACATCAAACATCACACGACTGTACTCCGAGTTTAGTAGCGAGTAATCTAGCCAAATATTATTACAGGCAGCCCGTGAGAAACATCACAACACAAGCTGAGTCAATAACAACGAAGTATCATTCATAAAGTTCATTATTTTTAGCTTATCATTTGAATAGCAAAGGCTACTACAGCTTTGCTCCACAAACTGTGTTTGCACAAAATTCCGTCCCACGACAAAGAAGTTCCAAAGTCACAATTACAATGCCCACCAAGATTTCTTGGAGCGATCAATCCTTCCTGACGGAGGATGGCGACGAGCATCACCTCGCTTTTGCTCGACAGAAAAGCCATCATGATCATCATCATGATCATAAGGGTCAGCAGCTGCAGCTACTGCTCCACCACCAACAGCAAGAAGTCCACGGTAGCAACCACACGCCACCAACAGAGCGATACGAAGTCCAACAACAAGAGCAAGAAGAAGGATCTTCCTCCAAAGAAGAAGCATCGGCTGCTGCCAAATCCTTGTTACTACGTCAAGAACAAGTGGCACGTCGTATGCGCATTTTGACCTTTATCGCTGCCATTGGTGGTTTTCTGAGTGGCTACAATACAGGAGTCATTGCGGGTGCCTTGTTGCCTCTTAAGCGCGTCTTTGCTTTGACCGAGTGGCAAGAAGAATTGATCGTGAGTGCGACCATTGTGAGTGCCTTTTTGGCATCTTTGGCAGGTGGAACCATTAATACCTATGTGGGTCGTCGACAAACCCTCCTTTTGGCGGCGGTCATTTTTACCATGGGGGGATGTCTCATGCTTGTGGCGTGGAATTACACATTACTGGTCGCAGGAGAAATCTTGTTAGGGATTGGAATTGGATTAGAGTCTTTGACGAGTCCCCTCTATATTGCCGAAGTGGCCAAACCCAGCATTCGTGGAATGCTCGTGAGTGCATACGCCTTAATGATGTGCTGTGGACAATTTGTGGCGGGCATTTTGGATGGTGTTTATGGAGAATTACTGCCCGAGCGCTGGGCTTGGAGGTGCATGTTTGGGACCGCCATGTTGCCGGGTGTCGCCATGTTTGTGGGATTCCTTGGACTGCCAGAATCGCCCAGTTGGCTCATGTCCAAATGTCTTTCCAAAGAAGAGGAAGCTAGAAGTATTCTACAATCGGTACGAGATACCGACCAAGAAGTCGACATGGAATTAAAGTCCCTACGCGAAACGGCACGCAGTATCACTACTACATGTAGCACATCATCCATCCGTGACCAGATGGACCACGACGGCATCAGCAACAACAACATCAATTCAGTATCGCTATCTGTCTGCACCTCCTTCCAGCAAATGCTCCACGATGAATCCACACGAAATGCTTTGGTCGTGGGATGTTGGATGATGATTTTACAGCAGATCTGTGGCGTCAATGGCGTTCTCTACTATGCAGCATCCATTTATGAAATGGCTGGATTTGGAGAATTGACTTCGATTTGGCTGAGTGCCTTTACGGCCTTTTCTCAAATCATTGGATTGGCCTTTAGTGTCGTCTTGATTGAAACGGCTGGACGACGCGTCTTGGTGGTGACCAGTCTGATTTGTATTGGAGTCTGTTCCATGGGATTAGGCTGGTCCTTTTATGGTGCCCGAGTGGGATCGGAACCGGTCTTTTGGGATCGCATTGACCCAGAATGTGCCCAACAAGCAGCCTTGGTATGGGATGGCATTACGCGCAGTTGCTGGAGCTGTACATCCATTCCTGGATGCGGATACTGTGGTAATTCGTGTGTCAAAGGAAATGATATGGGTCCCTTCTTTGGTGACAATATTGACAACACCAATATGACCATGACATGCCCTGCAGGAACAGAAGAGGAGTGGTCGTACCATAATGTTTGCACGAATCCATATGGATGGATGTCGGTCGTCTTTATGGTCTTGTACTTGATTGTATTTGGAATCGGAATGGCCGGTCTTCCCTGGACGATCAATTCAGAGATTTATCCGGTACGCTTTCGATCGCTGGCCGTGAGCATTAGTACCGGTACCAATTGGCTCTGCAATCTATTGGTCAGTTCGACCTTCTTGAGTATTAATAGTCCGGCAGTCTTGACTTCTTACGGGAGTTTTTACATGTATGGTACTATTTGCTATATTGGTGCCGCGGCCATGTACATTTACTTACCGGAAACGGGAGGGTTGTCCCCCGAACAAATCCAAGAGGCCTTTCGCAGCGGAGCACGACAAGCGCGCCGGAGCCACAACAGTCTTGGAAAAGGCGAATGTGAACCGCTTGTCGGTATCCATCAAGAGGACGGTACATTCCAGAAATATGGCTATTCCACAAAGAGCAGTTGCAGTGAAGATACAATCATGACCTACGAAGAAGATTCCGCCGCCTCCTACTGCTACGGGAGCGTGAGGGAACTCGACGCGCCGTCCGTGACGGATGAGGGTGAATGGAAGCTGGACACACAAAGCACTTGCTAGTGTTTTGAGACTACGCTTTCGTCCAATCAAATACACAATGGTCCGACTCGATTGACTCGACTCGATTCGACTTCAAACAAGTTCCACCAAACCTTGCTGCGGAGATTTTACGCTAAAGAACAAGGACAAGACGCAGCTATAGGTTTGGGCGGAATCGAAAGACGCTACTTTACGGCGCAATTTCACAATTTACATTCACCATATTAGAAGGCGGCCGCATAAGTCCTTGGCAAGCTCTATGGACATCTGGCCCCTAGCAGGTTGCTACCATGCACCGAAGTTGAGAGTCACTACGGGATTTGCGTCCTGAAATTAGACGAATGAATCCCGTTGTGGAAACGTTCACTGAATGCTTGTAAACTAACCTAAACATCACTAAATAGGATAGACAGTAGTACCACACAGCTACAGTACTGTACTATTGAGTAGCTAGCAATCCGGGCTCAAGGACGACATCCATGCTACCTCGTACTACATCTAACTACAGTGTACTAGCTGGTAGTAGTACCAGCTAGTTCTTAAACTAGAAGTAAAATATCCACCCTAACCCTAAAGACAATCGAGAGAGTGACGTCACCAAAGGGTCTTGTCAGTCAAAATAAACGTTGCGAGTGGCTGTGCAGGATTTGGATCCGATGATTGACGCTTGCTTTTTTGGTGTTGACTGCCACACAACGGCCGATTGTGGCGTTGCAGCGAATCTTGGGTGCGTGATTTGGATCCACCAATCTGGCATGCTTTTTGAAATTTTGGGTTACAGTAGTCCTGCTGTTATTGACTGAAGGATCGGATAGTTGGCACCAGGCACCTCCAAGGTCATACTACTACTACTACTACTACTAGTTAGAGTAGCATAACAGCGATATAAGGCAAGGCAAGACCAAGAAAGACTAGGAAGGAACAAGAATAAAATAAGCTACTTTTGCTGATATCTTTTCTCCCAGCCCCCACCCAGGATAACAAGTACAGCACAAACGTTGATTGGGAAAGCAACATGGCTCCGAAAGAAGCGGTCGTCGATGGCGATAAGAAGAACAAGAAAGGGTTCTTCGGAATGTTCAAAGTCTGCTGTACAGGCAAAGAGAATGCGAAACCTGGATTATTGGTGCGTTTCAGTTCCCTGCTGTATTTTTGATATCAGAGTGGGTTCGGGTACCTTCATGTTCGCCAGTTTATCCCCCCGTCTTTGACCTTACCTTCTTCCATTCACACTGTGACTCAAACTCTGCTCACTCCACCTCTTACTACGTCCTGATATCTTGTGTAAAAACTCTTCTTGAAATGTTGCTTGCCAACCAACAATAACATAATACTGTTATATCCTACAGGACGAGAGTGGCCGAGAAGTGAACGAGAAATATGACTCGGCCAAGATTGCCAAACGAGAACAGCAGATTCATTTGCATACACAACGTCGTTCCAAGCGTCGTGAACGGATTGCCGCCAAAAAGATTAATATTGATTCCGCCGATGTGGACGCTATGAAATTCCCCAAAACGGAAAATGAAGTTGATTTTCTAGATGAAGCTCTAGGTGAAAACTTTATTTTCTCGGATCTAAGTGACAAGGAACGTCATCGATTGATTGATGCCATGCAAAAGGAAGTGGCTCCCAAAGGAACTGTCATTATTAAACAAGGAGACGTCGGAGACTTTTTCTACGTGATCGAAGATGGCCAGGTCAATTTTTATGTCGATGACAAATTCGACCCAGTAGGATCTTGCATGAACGGAGAGTCTTTTGGCGAATTGGCTCTTTTGTACGATGCACCCCGTGCTGCCACTTGTACCGCTGCCACAAATACGACGCTCTGGAAAGTGGACCAAAATACCTTTCGTGTCTTGTTGGCACGTCAGGCAGTGAGTCGGGAAGAAACCATTGTGGGCTGGTTGAAAAAAGTCCCACTCTTTACACACCTTTCCGATGCTCAGTTGCGAAAGTTCTGCGAAACATTGACCCCCGTCAAGTTTTCGGCAGGGGAGCGCATTGTGAACAAAGGGGACAGCGGGGATATTTTTTATATCATCGCGGAAGGAAAGGTGAAAGTGCACGAAATCGGACTTGGTGATAGCCAGGGTATGGAACAAACATACACGGTGGGAGATTATTTTGGTGAGCGAGCCCTTTTAACTGGTGAACCGCGTGCGGCAAATGTGACAGCTATTACAGATGTGATGACTGAAGCCACCGATCGTCAGACATTTGAAAGGGCCCTTGGACCCTTCCAGGCTCTCATGGATGTGGAAATGAAGAAGCGATTTTTGAAGGGCGTCCCCATGTTTGACTCCAAGAAGATTAAGGATAAAGAGTTGGAATCGCTTGTGGAATTGTTGAAAGAGGTGACTTACGAGGAAGGAACCAAGCTTGCTGAAGAAGGAAAGCCTCATCCACAGTCGCTCTGGATTGTGAAGAAAGGAGATATTGTTATATACGACAATAAAGGAAGAGTCTTTCATCTCAACAGTGGTGACTACTACGGTGACAATTCCATTCGTGAGGACGAGGCGGGTAAATTGAGCGAACATAATGTGGAATGCAAAGTCAATACGTCTTGTTGGGTTATTACCAAAAGTGAAATTGAAAGCGTTGTTGGAGATATTAAACGAGCAACAAGAGACCTTCCAGCCTTTGTGCAATCGGCTCGTCGAGAAAACATCACCATTGGGGAAGTGCAGAAGCATCGTATCCTCGGGAGTGGTACGTTTCATTATAGTGCTTTGACGTTGCCGCGAGTAGTCCTATTCAAATATGTTGTTTGTCATGCGGAACTCATTGATCATATTTGTTTTTCTGTCCAGGCGCTTTTGGAAAAGTTTGGTTGGCGACTTACAACGACCAGCCATATGCTTTGAAGATGTTAAACAAAAGGCAGCTTATCGACAACGACCAGGTGGACGGTGTACTTCGTGAAAAAGCTTTGCTAAGCACCATGAATCATCCTTTCATCTTGCCCTGCCGTGGATCATTCCAGGACGAGGCCCACTTGTACCTCCTCCTTGCATTGATGCAAGGAGGAGAGTTGTTCAATGTGATCCACGCACCAAAGAGTAAGCGTCGCGGTATTTCCAATGGAGATGCGGTGTTCTATGCTGCATGTACTATTTCTGCGCTAGCACACATGCATCAAAGGCTCATCGCGTACCGCGATTTAAAGCCGGAAAATATTCTGATTGACGCTGATGGGTATGCTGTGATCGTTGACCTTGGTTTTGCAAAGGTCGTCGGAAACAAGACCTATACTTTATGGTACGGCATTTCACGAGCATATTATTCAATGCACGGTGATGTTTTTTTCGCTTAGTCTCATTGTCCTGCTCCTCCTCTTTTTCTGCTGTTACTCATTATAGTGGAACCCCCGAGTATTTGGCACCCGAGATTATCACGTCCAAGGGGCACGACAAGGCGGCAGACTACTGGGCGTTTGGAGTACTTGTGTACGAAATGCTGGTAGGTCGATCTGCCTTTTACGTACGTGGAGCCGACAACATTGCCCTGTTCAAGAACATCGTCTGTGTCAAGTACGCCATCCCGCGCCAAGTCAATGGCTTTGCCCAGGATTTGATCAAAAAATTGTTGGTCCGAAACCAAGCGACAAGAATTGGGAACTTGTCCCGTGGGCATTTGGATATTATGGAACACGCGTGGTTCCAAAGCATCAACTTTGCCACTTTGGCCAACAAAGATATGACAGCTCCCTGGAAACCCACTGTTCAAGATCCATTTGATGTTTCCAACTTCGAGCAAATGAAAACCCAAAAAGAATCCAAGGGCAAGCCGCTTTCCAAGAAGGAACAAGAATATTTCACGGGCTTTTAATATTTTTATTTACATTGCATGGTTGTGAGCTGAGAAGTATGAGAAAAGAGTCACAGGAGGTTTGTGACCATAATGGATGACTAGTAATTTAAAAAGTGAAAACTCTCAAGTAGTATGCAATGTGCAACTGTTACTTCATTATCTCTATAGTAAACTCTCGTAGAGTACAAGATGCCTGCCCAAGGCATCTGCATGAAAAGGCGAAGCTTGCCAATTACGGGGAATCACGAGAGGCATCCTCCTCTGGCCCACCAAGTGGAACATAGTGTCCGTCATTCTCCTCTTCTTGCCCACCTTGTCCTGCCCTCCAAATATCTACATACTGCAAAATCGCATTGGGGCCGCGAGGCAAACGGCAATTGGCTCGGTTGAGCGGTAGCCGAGACGCCCAACGAATATAATGAGCGAATTTGCGGGTGGACTGATGATAGACCACACCCACCGTATGGCTCAAGGCCAAAGGCGCACAAACAACGTAGGCGAGGGCCGCCAAGACCTCCACCAATACCGTATCAAGCAGTAGCAAACATAGATCCAACGACCAAAAGAGTGCCAGAAATCCACAGGGGAGTGGATACAAGAGGGCGGAACAAACATTTAGGCGCGGCAAGACATTGTAAACTTGGTAGTTCGCCACTGCCATAACAAAGACAAAAGAGGCCACCATTTGCAAAGACAATGCCACCAACATTGCGGCGAATATGGTTGAGAATCCTACAATCAGTGGGATGAGACCACCAAAATTGTAATGCCTACCAACACGTAGGCTGCTGGTGGTTGCTGGTTGGTGGTGGTCCGTCGTTGTAGTATTGCAATGTGTATTCTCATTCTCAACATCGAATTCCTCGACCACGACAAAGCCATCATTCATGGCGCCACGTGCTTGTTCAAAGACGGTCGACCAGGGATTCCCAGGAATGAAAAATCGTGGATCAATGGTAACATGGGCGTTTTCGGGGTGGAGCGTAGCAATCCAAGTCACGAATGAAGCATTCGGATTGGCATCCAAATAATGGGCCACGTGATGACGAATCACTGCCTCTCCCCGTTGGCGTGCTTCCGCCGCTATTTCTTGCGCCAAGATATCGTCTTCGGTGAGATGCGGAGGTGCTCTTGCTGGCGCTGGCGTGACTGCATTGCCATGGTTGTTCTGGTCGTTGTTGATTTCATCCACAATACCGGCAATCAAGATGGATGCTTCTGGAGGTGCCGAAGGTGAAACTCTCGATTCACCGGCTGTCAACAATCCTCCGCCTTCTTCTTCTTCATCATCTGCTGATTCTGTGGCTGTTACATAGGAGACTGCTGCTGCTAAAATCAACTCATCTTCCGTGGGTGCGCTCGGAGTGGTGGTCGCCTGTTCTGCGTCGTCGTCGTCCGGAGAACCCGACAAAAAGGGAGTCCTCATGTCACCATCCTTGTCGTCTTCCATGTTTGTTTTGTTCTTCATTGTTGGATATGTGGGCTGGCTTGCACAGGGCTTTCTAGGTCTTGCTGGTTGAATTTGTTAGATGAACTGATTGAAACTAATCCAACCCAGTCTTTTCTAAGAAGAGTGATTTGAATTGTGTTGTTATTTTTTGGTGGTGGTTGTCGTGGTTGTTTTCGAGAGTTTCGGTGATGATGGTTTTACTCGTGTTTCTCCGATATCTGCAGAATGGAGTATATGTGAGACTTTTGTAGTGTAACCTGCAAACATGTGTGCGACTTTTACAAAGGATTTTAAAGCTATCCGTTCGATTTTCGAACGACTTTAATGGGGGTTTCCAAAGGGGCTAGTTTGTGAATTTTTTTGCAGGCCCTCAC
>ENA-ORBV01010711-ORBV01010711.1-microbial-mat-metagenome-genome-assembly--contig:-NODE-10711-length-14588-cov-13.125767_pt1 | contig 14588 bp, 10 predicted proteins | sample MGYA00237777_ERZ505514 | MGnify/ENA primary metagenome ERZ505514 (study PRJEB26160, sample SAMN06269048) | microbial mat metagenome | isolation source: Oligotrophic lake microbial mat | place... | reverse complement strand
GCGCTTGGGGGGAGGGAAGCCTGCCAAGTGTGCCGCGCCGATCGTATATCGCAAGGATAGGAGTCCGCCCGTGTGTGGATGTGTTCAGAATGGTGCTGCGATTCTGAACGCGTTGCGGGCAGTCCCTGACCCGGTGGGCCTGAGCACAGTGGGCCTTAACACAATGGGTAACAACACCCTCCCAAGTCCCGCATCTCCCCGAGGCCTGGAAGCGGGTACCGTCCTGTCATGCCAGCGGTCCGAATCACAGTCATCTGCGATGAATGCATCCGCATCGAGTGGTCCCCGGCAGGCGTGGACGATGCGGGCGTGTTCGTGGATGAACCGTCTCTGCTGGTTCCGGTGCGGCCGCTGCCTCGGCGAGTCATGATCGCGGATGCCGCTGCCGGCGCGCCCCCGATCGATGTACGCACCTCGCGTGTCCTGTTGCAGTTTCGGCCCGATGGCGAGCCGCTCGGAGCGGCAAACTTCGCGGCGCATTTCCAGGTTGCCAGCGCGAGCGGTCGCATGCGATCGTTCTGGCACCCCGGAGATCGGAGCGAACGGAATCTTGGCGGAACGATTGAAACGCTCGATGGCGTTCGAGGTCCGATTCCACTGGGTGAGGGCCTGCTGTCACGCGATGGTTGGCACCTGATCGATGATTCCGCCGGTCAGTTGCTGGTCGATGGCTGGGTTGCGGCGCGAGCGTGGCGCGGCGTTCCGGGGACAAGCACCGACTGGTACCTCTTTGCCTATGGGCATGACTATGGCGCAGCCCTCCGGGCATTCACACGCTTGTGTGGCGCTATCCCCGCGCCACGCCGAGCGGCGATGGGCTCGTGGTATTCGCGGTACTGGCCGCACACATCCGCGGAGTTTCGCGGCATCGTCGCCGATTATCACCAGCACGGCATTCCTCTGGACACGATGGTACTCGACATGGACTGGCATTCCGGATCGACACGCGATGAGTGGACGGGCTGGTCGTGGAATCGGGAGCTGCTCCCCGATGCGGAAGAGCTGCTGAGCTGGATGCACGCCCACGGGCTTCAGGTTGCGTTGAACCTTCACCCGGCCGATGGTGTGGGACCGCAGGAGGATCGATACGCTGCGTTCATGCGGGCGCAGGGCGCAGACCCGCAAACCGGCGAGCGGCTCGCGTTTGATGCGGGCAACCGGCCCTACATGACTGCGCTCTTCGGCGAGGTGCTCGTTCCGCTAGAGGAACGCGTACGCAACGACGTGGCGACGGTTTGGGGCGATCCTTCCGCAAGGATGTTTGGACCCGGACCTGACGGTGAAACCATCAAGCAGGCCGACACCGGGGTGGACTTCTGGTGGGTCGACTGGCAGCAGGACCGTTACGTGGCGTCGATTCCCGGGCTGACGAATCTCGCGTGGCTCAATCGGCTCTTCTTCGCGCATTCGTCGCGGGAGGGCCGGAGGGGGATCAGCCTCTCACGCTGGGCGGGAATCGGCTTCGGAGATCACCGCCACCCGGTGCACTTCTCGGGCGATGCCCATACGGGTTGGGAGATGCTGGCATTTCAAGTGCCGTTCACGATCGTCGCGGGCAACGCGGCATGCTTTTTCTGGTCGCACGATATCGGCGGGCACTTCGGGCCGCGGATCGAAGAGTGTACTGCCCGCTGGTGTTGGTTTGGCTCGCTCTCTGCGGCGATGCGGCTGCACTCCGCCCGGAGCGCCGCGCTGGATCGTCGCCCGTGGACGTACACGGAGCCATTTGCATCAGCGATGCGGGCGGCGTTCGCGCTGCGATCGAGGCTCATGCCGGTGATTGATGCCGCGGCGCATGAATGCGAGGACAAGTCGCTGCCGCTTCTGCGGCCAATGTATCTCGCGCATCCCGAGCTCGAGCGGGCGTACCGCATGCATCATCAGTACACCATCGGCGAAGACCTGCTTGCCGTGCCGATCACCACCGCTGGAGTCGGCCCGCGATGCATCGCGGCCGCTTCGGTGTGGTTCCCGCCGACTTCAGCATGGTTCAACTGGTTCACGCACGAGCGGTACGAGCGCGGAACGGAGGCATACGTCGCGGCGGCGGTCGATGAAGTGCCCCTGTTCGCCGCGGCCGGCGTACCAGTTCTGACGCGGACGTTTTCGCATTGCCCCGCAATCGAGCCGATCGACCACTTGGTGATCCGGCTGTACCCCGGAGAGCCCGGGAGTGTGCACACACGCGAGTTGTATGAAGATGATGGCGACACGCTCGGCTATCGCCGCGGTGAGCTCCGGAAGGCCCCAGTGCGCGTGGTGTGGGGCGAGGGCGGGCGCGTGAGCGTCACCGTCGGAGCCGGAGTCGGAGCGTTTGCCGGAGCGATCAAGGAGCGGGCGATCTCGCTGGAGATTGGAGGTGTGAAAGCTGTTGGCGACATCACGGTCAATGGCAGGCAGGAAGATGCGGTGCGCGATGAGGAGGCAGGATTGTGGCGTATCTCTGCCGGGACGTTCCCCGTGGCGGCGCCGATCGTGATTGATGCTCGGCTTGAACAGCGAACCGCCGCGGAGTACGCGAGCCACGCGGCGGAGCGGCGAGAGGAACGCGCCGCGGCGCTTGGCGAGATGCAAGAGCACGCGGAGCCGACATCGCAATCGATGGTTCTTGCGGCCAAGTATGGCATCGGAGCCTGGCCGGAGACGTCGGCGGCGGGGGGAGTGGGGGTGTGGGAGCGCGGGCGACCCGACTCCGTCCGCATCTGCGACCCCTTTGCATCCATGGATCACGGCACGCTGCGGGCGGAACTCATCGAACGCATCGGCCTTGCCGCGTCGCCGGTAACGGAGCGAGTCTTGAGCGCCCATTCGCTGGAACTCGGCCGCGAACTCGCGGCGAGCATCCCGCTCCCTGACGAAGCGATCGCGCAACCTCCGACCGGGCTTCGATGCTCTCGCATCGCGAGGTTCACGTTCAGTATCGGCGGGAACACAATCGTTCGCGATGCGCTCGCCGAGACGCGCGGCACACCCATTACCAGCTTCGTCATTCGCGGCCCATATCCCTGGGACTGGCGCAAGCCGATTCAAGAGCAGGTGTTTGAGCCTGAGCAGAGTCTCCCAGAGGCTCATGGGCTGGAAGGGTGGGCCTCGGCGCACCAAGGCGATCAATGGCCCGTCGATTTTCGGCGGTCCTTCCCCGGGCAGAAGGGGGTTGGGTATGCCGCGGCGGTGATCCTTTCCGAGCGCTCGCAGCGGACAACGCTGCATCTGGATTCGGGTGACCGAATCGAAGCGTGGCTGAACGGAGCAAAGGTGTTTTCTCTCGATGGTCAGGATTCGCCGGAGGCATTGACCTCGGAGGTTGAACTTCAACTGCCCGCAGGCAGGAGCGTGCTGCTCATCAAGACCAACGACGGTGGGGGGGGCTGGGGCTTTGCGGCGACGCTGGAGGGAGAGTCGGCCGTCAGGGTCGTAACGCCCCCGGAACTGTCAAATGGTCACGAGTGAAGGTCGGGACGCGTGTTGCAACCGGCGCGGGAACAATCACAACTAAAGGAGTGCATCATGGCCAAAGGCAAATCTCGCACTTCTCTTCTGGATGCACTGAACGAAGACCTGGCGTATGAACTCAGCGCGGTGATCCAGTATCTGACCTATGCCGCAAAGATCAGCGGCCCATACCGGCCCGAGCTGAGCAAGTGGATGCTCGCTGAAGTTCCCGAAGAAACCTCGCACGCGCAGTTCCTTGCGACGAAGATCGTGGCAATGGGCGGCGAGCCGACCACGACGCCCAAGCCCGTCGCGAAGGCGAAGAACAACAAGCAGATGCTGGAGGCGATCCTTGAGGCCGAGACCGATGCAGTGAAGCGGTACACGAAGCGTGCTGAGGAGGCAGAGGCAATGGGCGAGAAGGGCCTGCAGGTTCAGCTCGAGGACATGGTGCGCGATGAGACCGAGCACCGTGACGAGACGCAGCGGATTCTCCGCGACTGGAAGTTGTAAGGCAGCCACGGCTCGCCAGACTCTACTCTGACACTCAACCATCATAAGCAGGTGATGAACGCCCCTGCCGCCGCGATTACGATTCACGAGGCGGCGGTGGCGCGCTGCCCAGTTGCGGCGTGGCCGGCTCGTTCCGGGGCGGATTCGGCGCCCTCCCGCCCACAATCGCCGCGACCACGGCGTCGCCGGTAACGTTGACGATCGTTCGGGCCATATCCAGGAATCGATCGACCGCGATGACGAGGGCGATTCCTTCGACGGGAATGTTCGCGCTCTGCAGCACGGCTACCAGCAGGACGATTCCGCCGCTAGGGATTCCCGGTGCGCCGATCGAAGCAAGCGTTGCTGTGAGCATGATCGCGAACTGCTGGCCAATTGTCAGGTTCTCTCCGAAGACCTGCGCGATGAACACCGCCGCCACCGACTGCATGATCGCGGTGCCGTCCATGTTGATGGTGGTGCCCAGAGAGCACACCAGCGATGCGGCATCCTTCGGCACGCCAAGATTCTCAACGCACTTGAGTGTCACCGGAAGCGTCGCTGCCGAACTTGATGAGCTGAAGGCTAGTGTTTGCGCCGGGATGATCGCCCGGCCAAACTCCCAGAACCCGTACGGCGAGAGCAGTCGCACCATCAGCGGATACTCGACCAGCAGAATCACCGCAAGGCCCCCGAGCACACACAGCGAGTACGCAAACAAGGCGAGCAGCGCATCCCACCCTGCCGCTGCAACGATTGGAACCAGCAGCGCAAACACGCCCCAGTGCGCATACCGCATGATGAACGTCACAATCGCGTGGAACGCGCCGCTTAGGCCTTCAAAGAACTGAAGCACCGGCCTTGAAGCTTCTCGCGGCATCCACGCTAGCGCAAGCCCGATCGCCAGCGACGCCACGACCACCTGCAGCATGTCGCCGCGGACAAGCGCATCGAACGGGTTCACAGGAACAGCCTGTACGATCATGTCCCCGATGCCGCTGACACTCTCCGCGGCCTTGATACGGGTTGAAGAGTCCGCCTGGTACGCCGCGAGAATCGATTCCCTCGATTCCACCGACACGCGGTCTCCCGGCCGGAACACATTCGCGATCGTGATTCCGACCGTCGTCGCGACCAGAGTCATGACGACAAAAAGCCCGACGGTCTTGAGCGACATCCGCCGCAGCTTGCCGAAATCGGACATTCCCGCAGCACCCGCGATGAGCGAGCACATGATGATCGGCACGGCAATGAACCGCAGGGCCCGGACGAAGATCTGCCCCATTGCTTTCACCGTCGCGGCGATGAAGTCAAAGGTCGCGGCGATCGCAGGGGACTGCGCTGCCAATGCCTCAAGGCGCGGCATCTGCCAGTTGATCAAAAGCCCGACTCCCACGCCGAGCACCAGCGCAATGAGAACCTTCACATGGGGGGGGATCTTCATCCGCCGAGTGTACCGAAATCTTCGCGCGAGGGCTTCAAGCCTGCACCAACTGCGGCGGCAGCATCACCCACCGCTCGCTCCGCGTCCATAGCAGTCCGCAACGTGTTCCGATGCCCCAAACCGCCGCGACCTGACCGAACCGCCAGCAGAGTTCCAGCACAGGCTCGCGCGTCATGCCCTCGAGCAGGAAAGAGCCTTCCTCCCAGCGGCCATCTGCCGCCGTGTTGCGCATGCTGCGAAAGGCCGCGACCCGTGCCGACAGATCTCGCCTCATCGCCGACGCGAGAATCTCGTTCTCTTCTGCCGAATGCGACACTGACCACGGATTCGACGCGCTCACGATCGCCCACGTTCCCCGCGGCAGCAACTCCGAGAGCCGTGCAGATCGCCCTTCCCCCCTCGCGGATGATTCAAACGTGAGCGCGATCCCTTTCTCGGGCGCTGGCAGCCAGTATCGTGCCGACGCGAACGCGTCTGCCAGTTCCCACTCTCGGCGTGGATGTCGCATTGTTCATTGTTGCGCGTGCGTACGATTGAGCCGATGGCAAGTCAGAACAACCGAGCAGGTTTAGGGGTCGGGGTGGGGAGCAACGGCAGCAATCCTTTACTCGGCGGCAAGCACGCGCGGTCGCAGCCTGTGCGGGCCATGAAATCAAGCCGCGCCCGCTTCACCGCGTACCTCCGCAAGCGCGCTGAGCAGGTCGCGAAGGCAAAGGCCGACAAGCACGCCGCAAAGAAGCCGCCCGTGCACTCCGAGGGCGCGGCCGGCGACCCCAACGCGCCCGAACGCACCTATCGCTCCCGCAACTTCTGGACCCTGTTTCGCGAGTTCTGGGCGATGCTCCGGGGCAAGCGGCTCATCGTCGCCGCATGTATCGGCACGGTGACGCTGTCGGTGTTCGCCGGTCTCATGATGCCCGCCGGCACCAAGGTCGTCATCGACTACATCCTCACAGACCACCCCGGGCCTTCCGGACTGCCCGACTGGGTGCCAACCCGCGATCGGGTTCAACTGCTCTGGTGGGTGGCGGGAGTGATCACCGCGTTGAACGTGGTATCGGTCGGCGTGGGCATCTGGGGGCGCTACCGCATGACGCTACTCGGGCAGCGCATGCGTGTCCTTGTGCGGCGCCGCGTCTTCTCCCATGCCTTCCGCTTGCCGCTGACTCGCGTGTACGCGCTCAAGTCAGGCGGCGCAACGAGCATGCTTCGCGAGGATGCCACGCAGGCCGGCGAGCTGCTCTTCAGTCTGCTCTACAACCCCTGGCGAGCGATCGTTCAACTCGTCAGCACACTCGCGATCCTTGCGATCGTCGACTGGCGACTCCTGCTGGGAGCGCTCGTGCTCATTCCCGCGGCCTGGTGGAGCCAGAAGACCTGGATCAGCCGCATCCGCCCCGTGCACCGCGAAGCCCGCGCAACGCGTCAGGCGATCGATGCCCACGCCACCGAGGCCTTCAGCGGGATGCGAGTGGTCCGTGGTTTCTCCCGCGAGCGCGGCGAGGCCGCACGCTTCACCATCGGCAACCACCTCCTTTCGCGGCAAGAGATGCTCGCCTGGGTCTGGTCCCGCGCGATGGAAGTCGTCTGGATGATCCTCATCCCCCTTGGCTCCGTCGCGGTGCTGCTCTATGGCGGCTGGCAGGTCATCGAGGGCAACCTCACCATCGGCGACGTGATGATGTTCTCGGCATATCTCATCATGCTGCTCGGCCCGCTGGAGGCACTCTCCGCAAGCGCGACAAGCATCCAGAGCCAACTCGCCGGGCTCGACCGCGTACTCGATCTGCTGGAGGAAACACCCGAGTTCCAGCAGCCCGTACCACCGGATCAGAAGCGCGGCACACTCATCGCACGGTCGGAGGGTTGGCGCGGCGACAACGAGCCGCAGGAGACGACCGGCCGCGTGCTCGATCCGCAGCGCATCGCCGGGCGAATGACCTTCCGCGATGTCTCGTTCAAGTATCCCTTGGCCGCTGACTGGGTACTCGAAGGCATCAACCTCGATGTCGCGCCGGGCAAGACGGTTGCGCTCGTCGGCCCCAGCGGCGCGGGCAAGACAACACTCTGCAACCTCGTCGCACGCTTCTACGACCCGGTAGAGGGACTGGTGATGCTCGACGGCGTCGATCTCCGCGAGATCGAGGTTGCGTCCTATCGCGCCCTGCTGGGCATTGTGGAGCAGGACGTGTTCCTGTTTGACGGCACGATCCGAGAGAACATCGCGTATGCCCGCCGCGGCGTGTCCGATGCCGATGTCCGCGATGCCGCCCGCGCGGCGCACGCGCACGATTTCATCGAGAAGCTGGAGCAGGGGTACAACACGCTCATTGGCGAACGCGGCGTCCGGCTGTCGGGCGGTCAGCGCCAGCGTCTGGCGATCGCTCGAGCCCTGCTCGCCGACCCGCGAATCCTCATCCTCGATGAGGCGACGAGCAATCTGGATTCTGAGAGCGAGGCGCTCATTCAGGAGTCGCTCCGCGGACTGATGCGCGGCCGCACATGCTTCGTGATCGCGCATCGCCTCAGCACCATCCGGTACGCCGACCAGATCGTGGTGCTGGAGAAGGGCCGCATCATCGAGACCGGAACGCATGATGAACTCGCGCAGCGCGAGGGACGCTACTGGGAGATGCTGCGGCGGCAGCTGCATCCGGGCGGCGCGGCATCAACGGTTCCGGCGAGCGAGGCGCGAAGGCTTGTTGAGCCGGGGTGAGCGCTCAGGGCGAGTGCTCATGGGTGGCTCACCCGAGGTTAGGAGGCCTCGTACATAGTCGATGCCGCCGTGATCAGTGTGGCACAAACTTGTATTCTCTGAACGGCATCACGCCTTCGACAGTCTCCTCCGCACCACCTGTTCCGCCCCGCCAGCCACCACCAGTTCCTGCGCCACCGGGCTCAGCGCCGGGAACGCAAACTCCCGGCCACCAACGCGCACCACCGACCGTGTGTATTCGACTTCAATCTCCCCTGAGACCACCGTCTTTCCCCCACCTTCGTCGCTTCGTCGCTTCGTCGCTTCGTCGCTCCGCAGCCACGCCACCAGTTCCGGACACTCAAAAACCACGAACCCGTTATTGAACGCGTTGCGCTTGTATGTCTCCGAGAAACTCGCCGCGATCACGCATGGGATGCCGAACGCCTTCAGCGCTGTCGCCGCCTGTTCACGGCTTGATCCTGTGCCGAAGTTGAGCCCACTCACGATCACGTCACCCGCCTTCGCCTTGCCGCGAAGCTCGGGGTCGTAGTTCTCAAAGATCAGCTGCGCCATCTCCGGCACCGTGATCTTGTCGTTGTACGTGTGCTTGCCCGCGTAGATGCCATCGGTGTTCAGGTTGTCCTTGTCAAGCCAGAGCAAGCGGCCCTTCACGCGCTCCGGGAACCCCGCGATCACTTCGACAATGCTCTTGGTCGTTGGGACTTCACTGGCCTTTCCACTGTCCACTGTGCGCTTTCCACTTTCGACCACCCTCGCGATCAGCGTCACATCCTCAAACTTCGTCGGCGAGCAGATGTAGCCCGCAACCGCGCTTGCCGCGACGACCGCGGGTGAGCCCAAGTAGACCAGCCCGGCGCGGTCGCCCATGCGGCCCTCGAAGTTCCGGTTGGTGGCGGAGATCCCGACTTCTCCGGCCTTGATCGTGCCGCGGCCGAGCCCGATGCAGGTTCCGCAGCCCGGCGGCAGTTCGATCGCTCCGGCTTCCACCAGCGCGGCCCAGTGCCCATCGGCCTGCGCACGCGCCTGCGTCTCCGCGCTCGCGGCGGCGAGATAGAACTCGACACCCGTTGCGACCTTCCTGCCCTTGATGATCCGGGCAGCTTCGGCGATGTCTTCGTATCGCGCGTTCACGCACGACATCAGCCACGCCTTCTGGATCGCCACACGCCTGGCCTCGATTTCCGGCAACGCGTGCATCGTCTTCACATCGTTCGGGCCCGAGACATGCGGCACGATGGTGGAGAGATCGATCTCAAGCTCCACGGCGTACTTGGCATCAGCATCTGCGTTCAGTCCGCTTCTGAAAGTGTCACTTGATTCCTTGCCATTTGCGATGTCACTCCACCCCTCCACATCCTGCCGCGTGTATGACCCGAGCGACCCCGTCCGCCGAGTCCCCGGTCGCCGCCCCTTGGCAAAGTAGTCTGCACGCGACAGCAGATAGTCACGCGTCACCGCATCAAACGGAAACACCCCCGCCAGTGCGCCCCACTCCGTCGTCATGTTGGCGATCGACATCCGCTGATCGATTGTCAGGGCCGCGACGCCTTCTCCATGGAACTCAACCGCGTGGTTGAGCACTTCATCGTGGTTGAATACCCCGCACAGTGCGACGATCACGTCTTTCCCCACCACGCCCGGCCGCAGCTTCCCCATGAGCGTCACCCTTGCCACCGGCGGGCATTGCCACCACGTCACCCCTGTGGCCCAGATGCTCGCCGCATCTGTCCGCACCACTGGCGTCCCCAGCGCACACAGCGCGCCGTACAGGTTCGAGTGCGAATCACTCCCTACGACCATCGCGCCCGGGACGATATATCCCTGCTCGACCATCACCTGATGGCTGATCCCCGTTCCCGCCGGATAGAAGTCGATCCCGTGCTCGTTCGCGAACGATTCAATCTTCGCGTACTTACCAAGATTCTCCGGCGTCACGTTCTGGATATCGTGATCGATTGCGAACACCGGCTGGTGTGCGTCGTGGATCTTCGGTTCCCGCGCCGTGCCCTTGAACATCTCCTTGAACTTCGGCATCACCGCGCCAGTATTGTCGTGCGTCATCACGTGCTTCGGCCGGATCGTGACAAAGTCCCCTGAGCGCACCACCTGCCCCGCCTTGAGCCCTACGGCATAGCGGGTTGCGATTCTCTCAACGATGGTGAGTCCGGTAGGCGCGGCGGTGGTCATGCAGGCAGTGTACCGAACACGCCGCGGCGGGATATCCGCCTGCGGTCTATCAATCTCCACATGAAGATCGTCATCCCCGGCGGCAGCGGACAGGTCGGCACCATGCTTGCCCGCCACTTCCATGCCCGCGGCGACCACGTTGTCATCCTCAGCCGACGCCCCGGCCAGCCTTCCCGGCGGTGGCGAACCATCGTGTGGGATGCGCTCAGTCTTGGTCCCTGGGCACGCGAGATCGATGGGGCCGATGCCGTCATCAACCTCACCGGTCGCTCCGTCAACTGCCGCTACAACGAAGCCAACCGCCGCGAGATCATGGCCTCCCGTGTCGATTCGACTCGCGTTGTCGGCAATGCCATCGACGCTGCGGAGAAGCCTCCCAAAGTGTGGCTTCAGGCCAGCACCGCCACCATCTACGCCCATCGCTTCGACGCCCCCAACGACGAGAGCACGGGCATCGTGGGCGGCGGGCCAGAGGAGCGTGGCGTGCCCGATACCTGGAAGTTCAGCATCGATGTCGCACAGGCCTGGGAGCGCGAACTGGAAGCAGCGAAGACACCCCACACCCGCAAGGTCCCCATGCGGAGCGCGATGGTCATGAGCCCCGACCGGGGTGGCATCTTCGACACCCTCGCGACACTCACCAAGCGCGGCCTTGGCGGCAACGCCGCGGGCGGCGAGCAGTTTGTCTCCTGGATTCACGAAGCCGACTTCATCCGCGCGGCCGACTTCCTCATCCGCAACGAAACCATGACCGGTCCCATCAACGTCTGCTCCCCCAGTCCGCTTCCATACTCGGACTTCATGCTTGCCCTTCGCCGCGCGATGGGCGTAAGGATCGCCCTGCCCGCCACGAAACTCATGCTTGAGATTGGCGCAATCCTCATGCGCACCGAGACCGAGCTCGTCCTCAAAAGCCGCCGCGTCGTCCCTGGTCGGCTGCTCGCCAAGGGCTTTGAGTTCCAGAATCCTGACTGGCCCGCCGCGGCGGCGGAACTGGTCGCTCGCTGGCGGAAGTGACACCGCGCGCAAGACTGGTCGCCCGCGGTGAACTTGTTCGCTCAGGCCGCCTTCACCGCGGCCTCGATTCCGGCCGGGTTTTCGTACGCCAAGCCGAAAACAGTCTTGTTGAACTCTCCGAGCGAGACCTCTTCCTGCTTGATGAAGCCGCTCGCCCGCAGCTTGCCGGTGCGGTGCAGGTCGACCATTGCACAGACACCCGCGGCGGTCGTTAGCTCGATCGCCGGCCAGATGCGCCCGAAGAGGTGCGTCGCGTGGATGCTCCGCTTGAAGTTCACCTGCTCGCGCATGCCGCCGCCCGCGCGCACGCCCACGCAGTTGATGAACACCACGACGACATCTTGCAGCGTCCGCGCGATCGCGTGCTCGAGCAGATCGACCGCGAGGGCGCGGTCGAACACCCGTCCGCTCGCGGTGGGCTTGGCGTGCTCGACGTTCAGCCGCAGATCCTCGAGGAAGAACTTCATCAGGTCGCGGTGCCCTGGGTAGCGGATGGTCTTGTAGGCGATGTTCGACTCGGCGGTCGTCTTGCCCTCGCCGGTCAGCGTGTCGATCAGCGAACCCACGCCGCCGGAGGTATAGAACGCCTCGTAGTCGAGGCCCTCGAAAGAGAAGTGTTCGAGGCCTTCGAGGGCCGGAACCTTTACCTGCGCCCCGCTCAGCATCACGTTGCACGGCTCGCAGTACTCGTTCACCACGCCCGAGGCCGACCAAGTCACATTGTACTTGAGCGCCTTGGTGGTGAACTGCGGCAACGCGCCGACACGCAGCGTGAGGTCGTGGATCTCGGCGAAGTCGCGGGCCAGATCGTTCGCGGCGATCGCGATGTAGCCGGGGGCAAGGCCGCATTGGGGAACGAGCGCGACCTTCGCGCGGCCGGAGTTGGCGATGGCCTTGACTGCTTCGGTCGCTTCGACATCTTCGGTGACGTCGAAGTAGTTCACGCCGAGTTCGTTGGCCATTTCTGCGACGCCGGCCACCAGGTTGAACGGCAGCATGCAGATCACATAATCCTGCCCCGTGAGCGCGGCCCGAACCTGCGCCTTGTCCGAAGCGTCGATCTGCTTGGTCACCAGTTCGACGGGGTGCTTGATGTGCTTCTTGAGCTCGGCAATGTTCGCCGCGGCGATGGTCAGGTTCGCCTGATCGCGATCCGCCAGCGTGACGCGATAGCTGCCGCGGCCGCAGGCCAGGAGCAGTTCCGCCACCGACTTACCGACTTTGCCGCCGCCGAGGACAAGGACGTTCTTCATGGACTCTCTTTCGGGTATTGGGAGGGTGATCTTTGGCGCGCCGAACGCGTCGGCACCACATTCTCCCAAGCCATCTCCACAGCATGCTTCAACTCTTTCGTGCCTGCCGCGGCTTTGCCTCTGAGCCTGATCAGTGTGTAGCCGCGTTCGCCCCACACGCCGGGCACGGGCTCGTACATACCCGGCTTCGCCGCGATGACCTCTTCCTGTTGCTCGGGCGTGAGCTTCGGTACGGCTTTGCCGTCATCGGGCCCACAGCACCGCGAAGATTGGGCCTGCCTTCTGCTTGCCCTTGGCTGGGGCGGCGAACGACGGACGCGACCAGTGCTCTTTTTCTGTCGCGCCCGGCATGGCGAGCGCGATCGCGCGGAATCGCTGCAGCCATGCTGGGTCGAGGTCGTGCAGGTGTCAGCCCTTCTTCGCGGCCGCCTTTCCCAGGACCTTGGCGATGTCGAAATCGACGAAGTCCGCATGGTGGAAGATCCATGATTCGATGGTGCGTTCGACCTTGTCGCCCTCGTGGCTGTGTGTCGCGACGATGTGCATCACCTCGGGCGGGATGCCGTGCTTGTAGCAGAGGGCGACGCCGCTGAAGGGGTGGCGGAGCATGTCGCCGTAGAAGCCCTTGATGACGCTGCCCGATGCGTCCTTGTCGAACTCGAGCATCTTGCCGACATCGGCGAGGAGCGAGCCGGCGATGAGGTAGTCGAGGTTGATGGGGATGCGGTCGCCGAAGACTTCGTTGAGCACTTTGCTGATCGCGATGCACTGCTTGCAGCAGGAGTTGAGGTGCTCGACGAATCGGAGGTCGATCTTGCCGGCGAGGAGCGTGAAGGGGAGTGCGCGGATCTGGTCGAATGTCCAGCCTTTGCCGCCGCAGCCGGCGTTGAGGGCCTCGTTCCACACGGCGGAAACTTTGTCTCGGAGCGCGGCGTCTTTGATGTCCATGATGTTGGGGAAGAGACGGGCGACTTCTGCGGTGGAGTAGGTGGGCATGGTCGCATCATACCAAACCGCCTGCCCAGCGCGCCGCCGAGTCAATCGCGCTTGGTGCTGGCTTGCTTCACCGTCTTCTTCTTCGCACTCTTCGCGGCCTTCGGCTTTCCTCCCGCCTTGCCCGCCGCCTTCTTCCTTGCCTCTGCCGGTTCCGACGCGTCCTTTTTCATGGAGAGAATGGTCTTCTCGTAGTGGGCGAGGAAGCTCTTGAGCGTGGCGCGTTTGATGGCGCGGCCGAGGACGTCGAGCGGGACATCGTCGATCTTCTTGAAGCGGACGCACGACGTGCCCATGTCGAGCTTCTTGCCGGAGGCATTCCACTCGCGCTGGAAGGTCGCGAGGTCGGCCGGGTCGTTGTAGAGGCAGAAGAGGTAGAGCCCCATGTGGTTCTTCTGGGAGCCGATGCCGGCATATGGCAGCGGCTGCTTGGGGTCGCAGTGATAGCCGGCGGGGTAGATGCTGTGCGGCACGCAGTAGCCGATCATGCCGTAGCTCATTCGCTCTTCGAACCCTTTGTCGAGGTTGGCGAGGATGACCTTGCGGAGGGCGGCGACGGCTTCGCGCCGGTCGGCGGGGAGTGAGGCCAGGTATTCGACGACGGTGGCGGCTTTTGATTGCATGGAGGTGCTCCCGGGTGGTGGTACTTTACTGAGGAGTTGGGGAGGGAGGGTGCGGGAAGTGGCGAGTGGAAAGGCGAAGTCGGGAAGATTCAAAGGCCGTACGCAGAGGTCTCGGAGGACGACACAGAGGTCACAGAGGGGAAGCAGGAAGCAGGAAGTGGGAAGTGGAGTGCGGAATGCGAAGGCGGGAAGAGCAGAGTGCGAGTGTGGGGAGTGGGAAGTGGGAGGTGCGGGAGATCGAGTGGGAATCAAAAAGTTGCGCGCGAGACTCCCCGTTTGTGGGGTCTGGCGCTGGGAGCGCACAGGGGGGCGGCCTGTCTCTTATACACATCTGACGCTGCCGACGAATAGAGAGGTGTAGATCTCGGTGGTAGCCGTGTCATTAAAAAAAAAATAAGCAGGCGACTGGCCTGATTCCTCAAGCCGCA
>ENA-ORBV01010709-ORBV01010709.1-microbial-mat-metagenome-genome-assembly--contig:-NODE-10709-length-14591-cov-4.894998_pt1 | contig 14591 bp, 7 predicted proteins | sample MGYA00237777_ERZ505514 | MGnify/ENA primary metagenome ERZ505514 (study PRJEB26160, sample SAMN06269048) | microbial mat metagenome | isolation source: Oligotrophic lake microbial mat | place... | reverse complement strand
GACGAGGATCATGGTTGGGCGGGGGCGCTGGCTTTCCGGAGAAGTTGTTTGATGCGGGGGGCGTCGTAAACGCAGCCGCCCCAACTGCCGCCGCTCACGCTTTGGAGGGCGGCCCAGAGTTCGGTGTCGGCGGGGACATCGGGATTGGGCGTGAGCCGGTCGTTGGTGGGACGGGCGTTGAGTTCGGCGGTGGCGGTGGCGAGCGGGGTGTCGGCGAGACCGACGTAGTCGACGGAGCCCTCGAGCTTGCGGGTGTCGATGCGGACGCGGAGACGGTCGCCGTCGCGGAGTTTGCCGAGGGGACCGCCGGCCCAGGCCTCGGGACTGATGTGGCCGATGCAAGGGCCGGTGGAGACGCCGGAGAAACGACCGTCGGTGAGGAGAACGACGCCCTTGGCCTTGGGAAGGTATTTGAGGGCGGCGGTGACCTGATACGTTTCGGGCATCCCGGAGGCGGGCCCGAGGCCGGCGAGGACGACGATCTCGCCTTGGCGGAGCGCGTCGGCGCCGCGGGATTTGATGGCGACCATGGCGGCCGACTCGGAGGCGAAGAAACGTGCGGGGCCCTCGTGGAAGAACACGCCGTCGGCGTCGAGGAGTGCGGGTTCGATCGCGGTGCTTTTCACGAGAGCGCCCTCGGGGGCGAGGTTGCCGCCGAGAAAGGAAACGGTGCTGGTGAGGCCGGCGGCGCGGGCGGCGGGCGGGGAGAGGATGACGCGGCCGGGATCGACGCGGTCGAGCTCGCGGAGTTTTTCGCGGAGGCGGGCGCGGCGTTCGGATTTTTCCCACCACGCGAGATTCTCACCGAGGGACTGGCCGGTGACCGTCATGGCGTCGAGGCGGAGCAGGCCGAGGTCGCGCAGGTGGAGCATCATCTCCGGCACGCCGCCGGCGAGGAAGACCTGGACGGTCGCGTAGTGTGTCGGGCCGTTGGGGAGGACATCGACGAGGCGGGGGACGAGGGCGTTGATGCGGGTCCAATCGGCGACGCCGGGGCGGCGGAGCCCGGCGGCGTGGGCGATGGCGGGGACGTGGATGACGAGGTTGGTCGAGCCGCCGACGGCGGCGTGGCAGACCATGGCGTTGTGCAGCGAATCTTCGGAGAGGACCGAGGCGAGTGTCGCGCCGCGGGCCTCCATCGCCATGACGGCGAGGGCGGAGCGGCGGGCCATGTCGCGCCAGATCGCGGCGCCGGAAGGACTCAGCGCGGAGTGGGGCAACGAAAGGCCGAGAGCCTCGCCGACGACCTGGGATGTCGCGGCCGTGCCCATGAATTGGCAGCCGCCACCGGGGGAACCGCAGGCGCGGCAACCCATGTCGGCGGCGTATTCGAGGGTGATTTCCTCCTGGGCGAAACGGACGGCGAGCGTCTGGACCTTGGCGGTGTCCTCGCCCTCTTCGGAGCGGAGCGTGGTGCCGCCGGGCACGAGGACGCCGGCGAGATGTTTCGTGCCGGCGAGGGCCATCATCATCGCGGGAAGACCCTTGTCGCAGGTGGCTACGCCGACGACGCCGCGGCAAGTGGGGAGCGAGCGGATGAGCCGGCGGAAAACGGTGGCGGCGTCGTTGCGGTAGGGGAGGCTGTCGAGCATCGCGGGCGTGCCGTTGGAACGGCCGTCGCACGGATCGCTCACGTAGCCGGCAAACGGCGTCGCACCGTGGGCCGAGAAGGTGCGCGCGGCTTCCTCCATGAGCAGGCCGACTTCCCAGTGGCCGGTGTGGTAGCCGAGGGCGACGGGCGTGCCGTCGGGGGCGCGGATGCCGCCCTGCGTGCTGAGGATGAGAAATTCCTTGCCGAGCATTTTCCTCGGGTCCCAGCCCATGCCGGCGTTTTGGGTCATGCCGAAGATGTGCCCGCTGGTGGCGTTGCGCAGCATCTGTGCGGTGAGGGGTAGTCGGCCGGAGGGCCCGGGCGCGGTGGTGCGGAGCGTGTAGATCGCGGGATCGGAAGAATCGAGGAACGCGGGGTGGGGCATGGTCGGGTGCGTCGTGCGGGGATAGGTTGGACGGCGGAGTATCCGGAAAGCAAACGCGCAGGATCAACAAAAGTGTGTGGCGAAAGGCGCCGCGTTTCCGGGCGCACAGGTGGTGGGGTCTGAGACGAATCTCGGTCAATGATCGGTAGGACCGGACCGGTTGGTGGCTCCCGATCAACCGAGTTTAAAAGAGTTTTTACGTCCGTCTGGCTCGCGTTTTCTTAGCATGGGGCTGACCTGTCTCAGGTTAAGTGTTCTCATTTGTCCGATGATCCCTCGCAGGCTTAAGAATCTGGTCCTCACTCTGGCGCCGTTCGTCGCCGGATTTTTCCCGCCGGCCTTCGGTCAAGCCGTGCTGCTGCCGAATTTTTCCTCCACCGCCGGCCTCACGCTCAACAGCTCGGCGACGGCTTCGACGACGACCGACGGCGCCGTGCTCCGGCTTGCGACCAACACGGCCAACGACCGCGGCAGCGTTTTCACGTCGACCCAACGCAACGTCGCGACCGGATTTAGCACCACGTTTTCGTTTCGATTTTCTTCGCCGGGCGGGACCGTGGACGCCGGTTCGGGATCGTCGCCGGGTGCCGACGGCATCGTCTTCGTGGTGCAACGCGTGGGGGCGACCGCGCTCGGGGCCACAGGGGAGGGGCTCGGTTTTCTGAACCTCGGAACCGCCAGTGCGGGCGTCGAATTCGACACCTGGCAAAACTCCAACCGCGGCGACCCCAATAGCAGCCACGTCGGGGTCAACACCGCCGGCAGCGTCACGTCGCTGCAGACGGCGAACGTTGCGCCCAATCTCGACAACGGTTCGAAGTGGACCGCTTGGGTGGACTACAACGGTTCCGTGCTCGAGGTGCGGTTGTCTCAGGACGGCATCCGGCCCACGTCCTCGCTGCTTTCCCACTCCCTCAACATCGCGACCGTTCTCGGCGGCAACACGGCGTTCGTGGGTTTCACCGGGGCCACGGGCGGCGCCTTTGCGAATCAGGATATTCTCTCGTGGGTGTTTTCCGAAACGTATCAATCCGCCGGCATCACGATGGGGAGTTGGTCGGGATCCGGCTCATGGTCCGATCCGGCGCGTTGGCAAACCGGAGCCGCGCCCGGAGCGTCCGACGCGGCGTTGTTCTCGTCCGGCACCGCGTTGATCAACGATGTTCGCTCGCTCGGCGTTCTCCAGTTTTCCGGCGGCACGATCGGCGGCACCGGCATTCTTACTTTGCTCGGGGCCGGTTCCGTGTGGTCGGCCGGCGCCTTGAACGGCACGGGCACGCTCCGCATCGCCCAGGGAGGCTCGATTGATGTCGTCGGCGCGGTGAATCACGATTTTGCCCGGGGCGACGGGGTGACGGGCGGCCGAACGATCGAGAACGCCGGCACCGTGCGTTGGTCGGAAGGCAATCTCCGCGGCGGCGACGGCGCGACCTTCGCCAACGTCGCGACGGGCGTGCTTGAAATCTCCGGCGGCGGCACCTTTGGGTTCACGGGCAGCGGCAACGTGCCCACGTTTTCCAATGCCGGGACGGTGCGTAATTCCGCGGGCAATGCGCTCGTCGATGTTCCGTTCACGAACAACAACGGCACGGTGCAGGTCACGGGCGGGCGTCTCGAGTTCAACTCCACGTTCACGCAAAACTCCGGCACGCTCAACGTCGCCAACGGTGGCACGCTCAAGTTCAACCAAGGCCTCAGCCTCGGCAGCGGCACCCTTTCCGGCACGGGCACGGTCATCGGCAACGTCACCTCGGGTGCGACCATCTCCCCCGGCAGTTCGCCGGGCACGCTGACCTTCACCGGCGGCCTCTCCTTGCTCTCGACCTCCCAACTGATCATCGAGATCGGCGGGCTGACGCAGGGCACGGGTTACGACTTCGTCAGCGTTTCGGGCGCGGCGACTCTGGCGGGCACGCTGAAAGTAAACTTCTCCAACAACGGGTTCATCTCGACCATCAACGCGGGGAATACCTTCACGTTTCTCACCGCCAGTTCGCTGAGCGGTGTTTTTGCCAACGCTCCCAACGGGCTGCAATTGGCTACGGAAGACGGTCTGGGTAGATTCACCGTCAACTACACCGGGAACTCGGTTTCGCTTTCGAACTTTACGCCCATCCCCGAACCCTCGACGTATGCCCTCGTGATCCTCGGTTTGGTGGTGGTGGTGGCGGCGCGGCGCCGGCGATAAGCGCGGCGCGCTATCCGAGACGGGGGAAGCGCGACGGCGGTGGAATCCGCCGCGTGAGCGGAGCTCCGACATCAACAACGCGAAATTTTAAAGTTTCGGGGAAGGCAGGCAGGCAGGGCCGGGACCTCTGGGCCCGGCTCGAAGGAAGCATCCGGAAAAAACCATCGGGCCCTGAGCAGTGCTACAAGGTCCCGATGCTACCTCGTTCTTCGTAATTCTGGGATGTATCGGCTGCGGGAATCACGCCTTCCGCGCGCAACGTTCCCAAGGCAACAACCGCCGCCGCCACGGCTCGCTTGGATCATGGGGTTCGCGATGGCCTACGATTGAAGTCCGGTAGGCGTCCCCGCCCCCGACCCGCCGGTTATGTGTGGGAGCGAGCTCGCTCGCGACACTTTGTGCCCGGAGTCGCGAGCAAGCTCGCTCCCGCACCGGGCATATCTTTCGTCCCCGCCCCGATCCGCCGGTTATGTGTGGGAGCGAGCTCGCTCGCGACACATTGTGCCCGGAGTCGCGAGCAAGCTCGCTCCCACACCGGGCATATCTCCCGCCACCGGCTTGAACCTAGACCCGTTGGGAATCAGACTTTCCCGGGATGCATCGGGACCGGGCTCGGTTCAAGGGGAAGCATCCCGAGAAACCATCGGGCCCGGAAGTCCCGATGCTACCCGGGAAGGGCTGATTTTGACCGGCAGCCGGATTTGAGTTTGCCCGGCGCTGCGCGCGGGGGCTCAGGCGAGCAGGTCTTTGACGACGTGGCCGTGGACATCGGTGAGGCGAAAATCGCGGCCGCTGTGACGGTAGGTCAGGCGCTCGTGGTCGAGGCCGAGCAGGTGCAGAACCGTGGCGTGGAGATCATGGACGTGGACGCGTTTCTCGATGGCCTTGAAGCCCCATTCGTCGGTCGCGCCGTGGACGTAGCCGCGCTTGGTGCCGCCGCCGGCGAGCCACATCGTGAAGCCGTGGTGGTTGTGGTCGCGGCCGGCGGTGGGGCTGACTTTCTCGCCCTGCGACAACTCGACCGTGGGGGTGCGGCCGAATTCACCGCCCCAGATGACGAGGGTCTCGTCGAAGAGGCCGCGTTGCTTGAGATCGGTAAGGAGGGCGGTGATGCCCTGCGAGCACTCGGCGGCGAGGCGGCGGTGGCTCGTCTCGATGTTGTCGTGGCTGTCCCAGGGCTGGAGCGTGCCGTGCCAGACCTGCACGAAGCGCACGCCGCGCTCGACGAGGCGGCGGGCGATGAGCATCTGCTTCGCCTGCGCGGTGTCGCCGTAAAGCGCGCGGATGTGCGCGGGCTCGCGGTCGATGTCGAAGGCGTCGGTGGCGGCGGTCTGCATCCTGAAAGCCGTCTCAAAACTCTGGATGCGCGACTCGAGGGCCGGGTCGTGGCGGGTGGCGAAATGCTTGCGGTTGAGGGCGGCGGCGAGGTCGAGTTGCGCGCGCTGTGCGGCGGGATCGATTTGGGAATTCTTGAGGTTTTCGATGAGCTGCGAGGCCTTGCGGTCCTGCGTCTCGATGTAGGTGCCCTGAAAGGCGCCGGGGAGAAAGGACGACTGCCAGTTGTCGGCGCCGGCGACGGGCATGCCCTTGGGGACAAGGACGACGAAGCCGGGGAGGTTTTGATTTTCGCTGCCGAGGCCGTAGGTGATCCACGAGCCGATGCTCGGCCGGGCCATGATGCTGGCGCCGCAGTTCATCAGGCGCAGGGAGTTTTCGTGGATGGGCGTATCCCCATACATCGAGCGGATGACGCAGAGGTCGTCGGCGTGCGCTGAGGCGAGGTCGCAAAAAAGTTCGCTGACCTCGAGGCCGGACTGACCATAACGGTGGAAGGGAAACGGCGACCCGAGGGCGGTGCTGGTGGGGCGCTCGGTGGCGAGGTGGATGGGGAGGCGTTTACCGTGATATTTGTTGAGGAGCGGCTTCGGGTCGAAGGTGTCCATCTGCGCGGGTCCGCCGTTGGCGAGAATTTGGATGACGTATTTGGCGCGGGGGCGGAAGTGACCGGGGCGCGGGGCGAGCGGGCCGGCGTCTGCGGCGGATGCGGCGGATGCGCCGGGAAGTTGCCCGAGGAGCGAAGCGAGGCCGAGCGTGCCAAAGCCGGCGCCGCAGCGGGCGAGCATTTCGCGCCGCGAGATCGGAAGGTCGAACGAGAAGTGCGGGTTGGACATGGCGGGGGGCGCGGAGGGTTCAGTCGCAGAAGGAGAATTCGTTGGAGAGCAGGAGGACCTGGGCGAATTGCGCCCACTGGGTTTCCGCGGGCGCGGCACCGAGATAACCGGCGGCGAGGGCGAGCTCCTCGGCGTCGGGCTGACGGACAAGGATGCGGCGGTAGAGCGCCGCGATGCGCGCGGGGACGTCGAGGAGCTCGGCGATCTCGGGCTGGCGGTTGACGCCCTCGGCCTGCGCGCGGAGAAAGGGACTGTTGAGAAAATAGAGCGCTTGGAGCGGGTGCGAGGTCTCGGCGCGGCGGGCGATGGACTGGTCGGGATTGGCGACGTCGAAATTCCGGAGCAGCGCGGGAATGCGGAAGCGGTCGGTGTAGCCGTAGACGGCACGGCGGACGTTGTCGTCTTCGAGTTGGGCGCTGCGGCCGCCGAGACGCGTGTCGAGCCGACCGGCGACGCGGAGGAGGCTGTCGCGGAGAGCCTCGAACTCGAGCCGGCGCGGGGGCTGGCGCCAGAGCAGGCGGTTGCCGGGATCGCGTTCGAGGGCGGCGGGTTGCACGGCGCTGCTCTGCTGCCAAGTCGCGGAGGCGAGCAGGTAGCGGTGCAGGGCCTTGAGCGACCAACCGTGGTCGATGAACCACGCCGCAAGGTGGTCGAGGAGCTCGGGGTGGGAGGGGCGCTCGCCGGTGGCGCCGAAATCGTCGGGCGTGGCGACGAGCCCGCGGCCGAAGTGTTGTTGCCACACGCGGTTGACGATGACGCGGGCGGTGAGGGGATTCTTGGGACTGGCGAGAGCCTCGGCGAGTTGGAGGCGGCCGTCGTCGGTGTAGAGCCGGTCGTCCACGGCGGCGAGGACCTGGGGCAAGCGGCGCGGGACGGCGGGGCCGGGTTTGGTGCGGTCGCCGCGGATGAGCACGCGGGGATTTACGGGCGGACCGAAGAGCGCGACGGATTGCGCGCGCTCGACGGGGGCGCCGGCCTCGAGGATGGTGAGCTTCTCGCGGATCTTGCCGGCGGCCTCGTTGTCGCGGCGCGCGACGATGCGGTGTTCGGTGATAAAGCGCAGCAAATCCTCGGCGACGTCCTCGGGGGAAAATTGCACGGGGGAAGTCGGAGCGTTGATGACGGCGGCAAGGCCGGGTTCATTTGGGGTTGCGAGCGCGGCGGTGATGACGGCGCCGTAAGCATCGGCGACCTCCAGCATGGAGGCGGGCGGCTTCAGGGCGAAGGCCGCGAGCACGGCGGCGTCGTGTTTCCCGGGCTCGCGGGCGGCCGCCGCGAGGAGAGCCCGGGCGTTGGCGGCAAAGTCGGCGGCGGGGAGTTTCAGCAACTCGGCCCACAGAGCGAAGTAGGGCTCACCGCGTTGCAGGCTCCCGGCGATCAGCCGGGCCCAGGCGGGACCGCCGCCGAGCACGAGCAAACCGCGGGGCGTGTCGAGCGGGATGAAGCCCTCGACGGTGCGGTGTTGGGGCGATTCCTCGACGAGATAGCGCAGATACTCCGGGGCGAGCTCGCGGATGAGCCGACGCGCTCCGACCGTCGTGGTCTCGACGAGCTTTGCGTAGTCGGCGAAGAGTGCCGCGCGTTCGGCGCGATACTTTGCGACGGTATCGGAATCGGGGGTCGCGCCGACCTCGGGGAGATCGAGCGGATCGCGACTGCTCTCGAGGATGCCGACGAGCGAGTAGTAGTCGGCGGTGGGGATGGCGTCGAATTTGTGGTCGTGGCAGCGCGCGCAGGAGACGGTGAGACCGAGAAAGCCGCGGCTGATCGTGTCGATGCGGTCGTCGATGATGAGTTCGGGGGCTTCCAAATTACCCTCGAAACGGCGGCCGACCGTGAGGAAACCGAGGGCGCGCAAATCGGGTTTTTTGGCGGCGGTTATCCGGTCGGCGGCGACTTGTTCGAGGACAAAGCGGTCGAACGGCTGGTCCGCGTTGAAGGCGGCGATCACGTAGTCGCGGTAGGTGTGGGCGAAAGGGATGCGGCGTTCGCCGTCGGTGGATTTCTCCGTGGTGTCGGCGTAGCGGGCGACATCGAGCCAGTGCCGGGCCCAGCGTTGGCCGTATTCGGGGCGGGCGAGCAGTTGGTCGACGAGGGCGGCGAAGGCGGCGGGGCCCGGGTCGGCGGCGAATTGCTCGACGCGGTCGTAGGAGGGCGGCAGGCCGAGGAGGGCGAGGTAGGCGCGGCGCACGAGGGTGCGCGGATCGGCGGGCGGGTTGGGCGCGAGGTTTTCCGCGGCGAGACGGGTGCGGACGAAGCGGTCGATGGCGTTGTGGCCGGGATCGCCGGGGGGCGGAGACGGCACGGGCGGGGCGACGATGGGTTGGAACGACCAATGCGCGCGCGCTTGGTCGAGAGTCATCGCGATGATCTTCGGGCCGGTATCCTCCGGAACGGTGAGGCGCGGATCGGGTGCGCCGCGGAGGATCCATTCGGTGAGAATCGCAATCTCGCGGGCGTCGAGTTTCTGCTTCGGCGGCATCTGGAGATCCTCGTTGCCGTAACGGATCGCCTCGATGAGGGGGCTGGCCTCGGGGTCACCGGGCTTGATGACGTCGCCGCTGTCGCCGCCCGTCTGCCAGCCGGGCAACGAATCGAGACGCAGGCCGCCCTTCTGTTTCCTGGCGTCATGACACTCGTAGCAGTGTTCGATCAGGAGCGGGCGGACCTTGTTCTCGAAAAACGCGAGGTCGTCGGGCGTTGCCGGACGCGCGGTCCCTCCGGCCGGCGTCTGGCCGGTGGCGACGGCGACGAGCCACGCGAAAGCAGAGGCGATGAAGAAGCGTTTCATCGGGGAAGATAAGGAGTTGAACCAAATCGCGAGACTCGCGGAACAACAGGATAATTTCCGTGAATGTTCTCACCGGCTCCTCCGTAAAAAATGAGCCGGGGCGAGCCGCAGCCGCGCCCGCGGCCGCGCCTCCGCGCTACTTGGCGGCGAGGATCTCGATGGCGCTGACGAAGGGGTTTTCTTTCTGCTGGATGAAGGCGATGTCGAGCTGGCCGTCGGTGATCTCGACGGTGAAGGTTTCGAGGTGGGCGGAGAGGGCTCCGCCGGCCTTGGTCCAGACGTCGAAGTCATTAACCCCGGTGTTCTCGATCTTGAAGCTGAACACGACCTGGTTGGGCCCGGTGATGGCGTCGTAGGTGATGGCGAAGTGGAGCTTCACCGTGTAGCGGCCGTTGGGCAGCTTGCGCGTGAACTTATCCATGCCGAAGTGTTCGCCCCAGTAAACGGAGGGCGTCTTGGTGTTGATGATCGCGAGGCCCTGGCGTTCGGCCATATCGCCGCCGTCGAAGCCCTGATCGGGCAGCCAGGCGACACCGGTTTCGTCGGTGTGCGGGGTGGTGGTGCCGGCGCGAATGCGGATGGGGGCGAACGCGGCGGGTTCGCCCTTGGCGACCGGCTTGGTCTCGGCGGCGGAGGCCGAGACGGAGGCGGCGAGAAGCAGAGCGGCGAGGACGCGGAATGCTGCGAAGGAACGGAGCGGGAGGGAGGTGAAGGAACGGAGCGGGAGGGAGGTGATCATGGTGTGACGATCAGAGCGATTGTTGAGCGCTGGAATGTGGCGGGATGAGAAGATGGCGATTTTGGAGGGGCATGGGAATGATTCGTTGGCTCTCGTGACGAGAGAGAACGGCTGGCCGGCGTGTTTTGGGCATGAATCGGCGTATTCGTCGCGGATGCGCGGGCGGCGTTTGGCGGGTGGTGCCGCTCGTCGCGAATGTTTCTGCGGATCCGGACATCGTCGTCGTGGATCGCAACCGGCGCCCGAGCGACGGCCGCGAAAAGTGTCACGTAATACGTGACACTTGGGTTTCGGGTGTGGCGGGCGGGTGGGCGGAGGCCGATGAGCGGGTAAGGGCGCGGTTGGCGCGCGGCGTGGGACGGGCCGTGGCGCGGATGCGCCGGTGGCGTTTGGCGGGTGTCCGGTCAGGGGAGGGCCGGCGAGGAAGGGATTGAAGCCGCGGGGCGGAGCGGGTTGGTTGCACGCATGAAGAACCGGCTGCTGGGTTGTTGGGTGATCTGCGGGGTGTGGTTGTCGGCGGCGGTCGCGACCGAGCCGCGGAATCTCTCGGTGCTCAAGCAGGAGATCGTCGCGTATGTCGAATCGGGCGACTATGCGGCGGCGATCAACGCCGTGGCGAAGGAGGCGACGGCGTTCGTCACGGCGCGCGCCGCGCAACGTGCGCCCGGCGAGCGGCTCGCGGTGGTGCTCGATATCGACGAGACGGCGCTGACCAACCTGACGCACATGCGCGCGCTGGATTTTGGCTACGTGCCGGCGGCCTGGGATAGCTGGGTGGCCGAGGGCAAGGCGCCGGCGATCGCGCCGGTGCTGGAGTTTTTCAACGCGGCGCGGCGGGCGGGCGTGGAGGTCGTCTTCATCACCGGCCGGCGCGAGCGGGACCGGCCGGGCACGGAGAAGAATCTGCGCGCGGCGGGTTACGGGGACTACGCGATGCTGCTGCTCAAGCCCGACGGCACCAAAACGTCGACCGAGAGCTTCAAGACGGAGACGCGCAAAAAAATCCAGGCGGGCGGCCGGGTCATCGTCGCCAATATCGGCGACCAGGCGAGCGACCTCGCGGGCGGGTATGCGGAGCGGACCTTCAAGGTGCCGGGGCCGTTCTACCAGACGAAGTGAGGGCAAACGCGCGGGCCCGGCATGAGTCCGGGGCTGCCGTAAGTTTCCTTTCGCCAAGCGCGGTTTCGTCCTCCTATTGCTTTGCGCGTCCCGCATGACCCCCGATCCCGTCGCAACCTTCATCGCCCGCTGGTCCGATACCGAGCGCGCCGAGCGTGCGAACAAGGATCTATTCCTCACCGAGCTCTGCGACCTGCTCGCCCTTCCTCATCCCGACCCCGCCGGTCCCGATAGCGCGGAAAACGCCTACGTCTTCGAGCGCGCCGTCCCGCTCCATCAGCCCGATGGCCGCGCCACCACCGGGAAAATCGACCTCTACCGCCGCGCCTGCTTCGTCCTCGAAGCCAAGCAGACCGCCGCCGAGCCGCCGCCGCCGTTCGTCGTGGTCGTCGATGTCGGCCACTCCTTCGAGCTCTTCGCCGACTTCACGCAGAAAGGGAAAGCCTTTCTCCCGTTCCCCGACGCCCGCTCGCACCGCATCGTCCTCGGCGACCTCCGCGCCGAAAAAATCCGCGCCCGCCTCCGCGCCCTCTGGCTCGATCCGCTCTCGCTCGATCCCGCGACCGCCTCCGCCGCCGTCACCCGCGAGGCCGCCCGCCACCTCGCCGAGCTCGCCAAATCCTTCGAGCAGGACCGCCACGATCCGCGCACCGTCGCCGCCTTCCTCACGCGCTGCCTCTTCTGCATGTTCGCCGAAGACATCGGTCTCCTGCCGCGCGCCGGCTTCCGCGGTCTCCTCGAATCCCTCCAACGCGACCGCGCGCCCGCCACCGGCGTCGCCGCCACGCTCGAACAACTCTTCAAGGAACTCGACCGCGGCACCCCGTTCTCGACCGTCCTCCGCGTAAAATTGCTCCACTTCAACGGCGGCCTCTTCTCCGACGCCACCGCGCTGCCCGTCGACGCCACCCAGCTCGGCCTCCTCCTCGCCGCCGCCCGCCTCCAGTGGAGCGAGGTCGAGCCCGCCATCTTCGGGACCCTCCTCGAACGCGCCCTCGATCCCGCCGAGCGCCACAAACTCGGCGCCCACTACACGCCCCGCGCTTACGTCGAGCGCCTCGTGCTCCCCGCCGTCATCGAACCGCTCCGCACCGAGTGGAGCAACGTCCTCGCCTCCGCCCTCTCGCACGCCGAGCGCGGCCGCACCGCCCGCGCGCAGGAAGACATCTTCGGATTCCACCGCCGCCTCTGCTCGCTGCGCGTCCTCGATCCCGCCTGCGGCTCCGGCAATTTCCTCTACGTCACGCTCGCCCATTTCAAAATCCTCGAAGGCGAGGTCCTCGAAACCTACGAACGCTTCGGCGGCGCCCGCCGCACGGAACGCGGCCCGCGCGCCATCGGCGCCGAGACCGTCGATCCCCACCAATTCCTCGGCATCGAGCTGAATCCCCGCGCCGCCGCCCTCGCCGAACTCGTCCTCTGGATCGGCTACCTCCAGTGGCACTACCGCACCTTTGCGTCCGTCGCCCCCGCCGAGCCCGTCCTGAAGAATTTCAAAAACATCGAGCACCGCGACGCCGTGCTCGCCTACGACGGCGCGCCCGAGGTCGTCACCCGCCGGATGATCGACCGCGAAGGCCCCGCCGCCTTCCCCGGCCTGCCGGACAACCTGCCCGCCGCCGCGCACCCCACCGAAGCGCTCACGCTCTGGGACCGCCGCTCCACCAAGCTCGACGCCGCCACCGGCCGCGACGTCCCCGACGAGTCGAAACGCGTCCCTTTCTACCGCTACAAGAATCCGCAACCCGCCGCCTGGCCCGCCGCCGACTACATCGTCGGCAACCCGCCGTTTCTGGGCAGCAAGATGATGCGCGACGACTTCGGAGAATCTTATACCGCCACGCTGCGTTCCGCCTATCCCACGCTGCCCGAGACCGTCGACTTCGTGATGTATTGGTGGCACAAAGCCGCCGCCCTCGCGCGCTCCGGGGAGATCAAACGCTTCGGCTTCATCACGACTAATAGCCTCCGACAAACGTCGAGCCGCCGCGTCGTCGCAGACCACCTCCGCCCTGCCAAAGGCGATCCGCGGCCTCCGCTCTCGCTGCGCTTCGCCATTCCCGACCATCCTTGGGTCGATACCGCCGACGGCGCGGCCGTCCGTATCGCGATGACTGTCGGTGAAATTGCCGGCACCGACGCTACCGGCACCCTTGCCCGCGTGATGGCAGAGCGGGAAGCTGAATCCGACGACGGTGAAATCGACGTCTCCCTCGTTCGTATCCGGGGCACCATCTCACCCGATCTCACAGTCGGTGCCGATGTCTCTTCCTGCGTCACTCTTCTTTCCAACTCCGAACTCTCTTTCATGGGAGCGAAAATCGTCGGCGACGGTTTCGTCGTCACGCCCGAGGAAGCACGTGTGCTTTTCCAAGGTTCAGACAAAGAACTCGTCAAACTTATCAAACCGTTTCGTAACGGTCGCGATCTCACTGAAACGCCGCGCGGTGTTATGATTATTGACCTGTTCGGATTGGACGCGCTGACGGTTCGTCAACGTTTCCCAAAGGTCTTCGCGCATCTTGTTTCCACGGTGAAACCCCTGCGCGATCAAAACAAAGATCGCAGCCGAAGAGTGAAATGGTGGCTTCACGGGAGGACAATTGAAGACTGGCGCGACTCCGTCGCTGGCCTCCGCCGTTACATCGCCACCAGCGAGGTCGGCAAACACCGCTTCTTCGTCTTCCTCGACGCCACGATCTTTCCCGACGGTGCGCTCATCGCCACCAATCTTGAAGATGCGTTTTATCTCGGCGTGCTCAGCAGCCGCATCCACGTCACCTACGCACTCGCCGCCGGCGGCACGCTTGAGGATCGTCCGCGCTACCAGGCCACTCGCTGCTTCGATCCCTTTCCTTTTCCCGTCGCTACCGTGACGCAGGCCGAAAAAATCCGCTCCCTCGCCGAGGAAATCGACGCCCACCGCAAACGCGCGCAGGCGCAACACGGTGCCGGCCTCACCGCGATCTACAACGTCCTCGAAAAACTCCGCGCCGGCACCGCGCTCACGTCCGCCGAGAAACACCTGCACGACGCCGCTCTCGTCTCCACCCTCCGACACCTCCACGACGAACTCGATGCCGCGGTCGCCGCCGCCTACGGCTGGCCGGCCAACTTGACCGGCGAAGAAATCCTCGCCCGCGTCGTCGCCCTCAACGCCACCCGCGCCGCCGAGGAAGCCCGCGGCCAGATCCGCTGGCTCCGCCCCGAGTTCCAAGCCCCCGCGCAAAGCGACCTCGCGCTCGCCGCCAAGCCCGCGAAAGCACCGGAGAAATCCGTGCCGGCCGCCGCGCCGAAAAAATCCCGCGCCAAGCCCGCGTGGCCCGCCGAGCGCCCGGCGCAGGTCGAAGCCGTCTCCGCCGCGCTCCACGCCGCCGCCGACCCCGTATCCTCCGCCGACCTCGCCGCCACGTTCTCCCGCGCGAAAAAAGAAACCGTCGCCGAAATCCTCGCTGCCCTCGTCACCCTCGGCCGCGCCCGCCGCGCCGAAAAACGCGGCACATTTACAAGCTGATTCTCGCAATCCCTCTGCCTGTCTCTTATACACATCTGACGCTGCCGACGAATAGAGAGGTGTAGATCGCGGTGGTCGCCGTATCATTAAAAA
>ENA-ORBV01010707-ORBV01010707.1-microbial-mat-metagenome-genome-assembly--contig:-NODE-10707-length-14593-cov-5.266258_pt1 | contig 14593 bp, 13 predicted proteins | sample MGYA00237777_ERZ505514 | MGnify/ENA primary metagenome ERZ505514 (study PRJEB26160, sample SAMN06269048) | microbial mat metagenome | isolation source: Oligotrophic lake microbial mat | place... | reverse complement strand
CTTTTTTCCTTTCCCTCCTTCTTCTGTGTGACTAGATCACGGCCTAAAACCTTAAAAAAAAACGCCTCTGGCAGCACACAAAAAAATTGTTAGTTTTCGGCTTTTGCGGGCAGGCACCCAGATCCCCGTTCAAACAGCCGCCGTTTGAGCAATTCTCGACCAAATTCTCCCGTTCTTTTTCCTCCTGCCTTCCCCATCCTCCCTCTCTCCTTCCCTCCGCTGGCGCTTCCTGAATCAAGTCCCTTCCTCCAACCGCAACGGACCCTCCCACTTGGAAAAATAATAACTATCCGCGACACTTTTTCCCCCCAACAAAAATAGCACCATTGCAACCGGCACCCTTCATTTGCCTACCACCTACCTAATCGTAGCTGTTGGCTAACTCTTAGAGCCGCAATCTTATTTTTACTTTGCCTACTGCTCATGATGATGCTTTTGTTTCTTTTCTAATTTTGTGCCATCCCGCCGCCTGAAATTCTTGGGTACCCAGACCGCGGGCTCATAACCCATTGGGGGCCAACCCACATCAGTGGCATCCAGTTATCTGTTACTCGGAGTAGCACATTTGCCCTATAGCGACAGATCTTCATGTCGCAGAATCCATGCAGCCACTGCTATTAGCTACTGCTAGCTAGCTAGCTAGCTAACCTGGCTGGGCTGCAATCATGGCCTTGTAGTTTCTGACAGTACTATCACTCACTGGAGTGGGAGCTTATGGTTGAATTCCCCTGGCTTCTTTGTCCATGTTGACAGCTTTTTGAATAGCAGTTCCCACCTCATCGTCATCCAATGAAAACCCAGTCTTGTGCTGAAGATCCATGGCAATTCCTTCAATGCCATCTTGCAGCAAAAGTGGGTTCCTCCCAGCTTGATTCCAAGGCTTGTCCAGCTTCTGGATTGGAACACCCTCTTGTTCATGTTTTTTCATAAGCTTGTTGATCTGACGCTTTTCAACTGGAGCCCATTTGTTGCTCATGATTGTGTTCATCCAAGCAGTCCTCAACTTTGAGTTTTGGCTACTCTTAGAGAGAGCTGAAATGAGCTCACCTTTTGAGTAATGCACACCATCCTTGGGTGGGGAGAGCACAGACGTGAGAGGAACAACAAGAGCAACTATCTTCTTGGCCTTCTTTGCTTGAGGAGCTGGTGTTGTAACCTCAATGGAGCACTTGTTTGTGATATCACCAAGGGGAGAGCGCTGCTGCAATGTCTTGTTGCGAGAGTGGACATAATCAAGAGCTGGAATTGGATCCAACTTTTTCACTTTAGTTGAAATCTCATTGCAAGAGGAAGAAATGGTTTCCTTGAGGGCTTTCAGAGCTGTGACAACTTTTGATCTGTAGGACTTTGTGAACTTTTCTTCAGGGTTGGATATAATTTTAACAGCTTCATCAACAGCAGAACCAGAGCCCTTCAAAACAATGCCATTTGCACCCTTCATGAGACTGTTGGTTGCATCTCTGATTCCCAGAGCAGCTGCAAGCTTGCAGTCATCCTTGGTGGTGTCTCTTGGGGAGCTCATTGTTCTAAATTCAAACTAAAGTTATCACTTTTGTAAAATGATTTTATGAAAAGAGAATGAGAGTTGGCCGAGATCGAGAGATTAGGTTACCAACATGGAACAGCTACAGCTTCGTTGCTTGTCGCTGCTGGAAGCTCGGGTGCAGACGAAGAAGCATACGCTGCCTCGGTTTTACTTAAATTGGATGCAGTTGATATCAGCAGCAATTCTTGGGGCCCAAACACATGCATGCAGCGATTGGCCAGTGATCGCCGCTTGCAGCAGTGTAGTTTCAAAAGCCTAGACGCCAGTGCTCCCTGCGAAGTTTGTGGAAACTCCATCGATCTGAACAATCAGCAATGCTTAGAAGCCATTAAGGCGCACTGCATTACTTATTTTACTATTGACGAAGCTGCTTGCACGGATTATTTTGATGCTTATGCGATATGCAAGTATGACGCTCTGTCCGAAGAGTACAGTCAACAACTGGCCACCGCCGTTACCAAAGGTCGATCCGGCAAAGGAATTGTGGTTGGCAAGTCCCTTTTGTGATTGATGTTTCTTGTCTGATCGATGACTACCAGATATCTAACCGTGGGCACGATTTTTGCTCTCAATAGTCACATCCTTAGGTTTTAATGCTGTCCTTCGTAGTCGTCGCTGCTGCTGTTTCTGTGAATTGGGTTTACAGGATTTGATTCTACACTTATATCCTCTTCCTTTGCCATCATAGTCAAGCAACACCGATTGTTTCGGGAGTTGTAGCCCTTATGCTTGAAGTGAAGCCCGATTTGACCTGGCGAGACGTCCAGGGGTCTTGGCTGCGTCTGCACAACAGAATGACCCAGAAAATGGATCCTGGACTACCAATACGGCCGGTTTCAAGCATTCTTATCTGTATGGTTTTGGTTTGGTTGATGCTGCAGCTGCGGTTGACTTGTCACGCAACTGGACGGTCCAGAGCAGCAAATCACGGTGGAATCTGGATCAGCCAATCTGACCATTCCAGATGACGCCGCCCAGACGGTAACATCGAGTGTCTCTGTTTCAGAAGAGTACTCTGATGTCATAATGGAATCTGTAGCTGTCCATCTGGACCTAAACCATGGATCCCGTGGCGATTTGCAGATCGACCTTGTTTCTCCCTCTGGCACTATTAGCCGATTGGCGCGAGCGGAGCGTCCGGAGAATACTCAGCTGTCTGAGGGCGAAACTTGGACGCTCTCGACCGTCCGCAACTGGGGAGAAGCCCCTGTAGGCGAATGGCGTCTGGAGATTTCGGACATGAAGGAAGGTGACATGGGCAACTGCACTAACTTTGCGTTTTTCCACGCGCAGTTTATTGAAGGACAGGGTACCGTTGTTTTAACTTGCGATGTAGTAGATGCCAACGAATTGTGTGTCAATGGCGCAGTGCGTCCTGGAATTACAGGCTTGGATGAAGTCTCTTCCACGGTTGACTTTGGCGATGGACTAATCCCAGTCCTGGATGCCTGCTGTACTTGCGGCGGAGGACAAAAAATAGTCCTCCCCGAAATAAATGCGCTCAAATCATGGCGAATGAAATTTTACGGGCACATCCCAATCACAGAAGCTGGGGTTGCATCCGGTGGCGGAAACGCAACCGGCGGAAACGCGACCGATGGTGTTGCCGTTGCACGCGCCATTCCGTCGAAATCAGCGGCACCAACTTCCAGCACTACTATGTTGAAATCTTCGTCGCCAGCTTCCGAACCCTCCACTGAGAGTCTGATGTCTCCAAGTGACTTTCCCTCCAATGCTGGAGTCCCTGGACAGCCGACTTTTTGCATGCACTCCTCTCTTGTGTCTTGTTTCTTTCATTTTCTGTACTAAATGGCTCTGTTTAGTGGCTAAAGAAATGTCTGTATGAGAAATGAACTATCAGGGAAGGCTCTGTCCTTTATGCCCGTGCCGCCGCCGTCGGAACAGGTTTGTTGTGCCTCCACCCTTGCATGGTAGATTCTAATTGAACTAGGACAAAATGTGGTTAAGTGATCAATGTTTACCATCCTTCCAGTCAATCGTTGCTCGCCACGCAGATGAACCGAAATGCAAGGGCCGTGCTGGACAGCACGCTTTAACTCCACTTTGTCGCAGAGTACAAGCGATCCGAAACGACAGTGAGTGTTGCTTAAAGTTGTGCTTCGATTGCCGCTACTCTAGTACGTGATCCGGTGAGTTGGGAAGAGGAAAGTACCAAATTACCAAGAGGAGAAAAATGAGAACTTTTTATTACGATGGAATGTATATAAATTTCTGACTAGGCTGGAGCCTAACCTTTGTGGTCGCTTTAGTTGCAATCTTCCGGTCATTAGAAAAAGCAAGCTTTACCTTGTGTGTCACTCATTCCAATGCAGACCAGATCCCTGGTGCTCTACAAGAGAACCAGTTAGTCCCGTCGGAAGGCTAATCTTTCACTCTAGTTTTTATGTAAATTGTTGCATTTTTTTTCTTAGGCAAAGCTATCAGCTTCGTCCTGGCCTTTTCCAAAGTCAGCGTCATCCAGATCTTTGCGTTTCTGCCGTAATCGTCGTGTGAACACCCCTTTCCTTACCACTGCAATGCAGCAAAGGACACCAAACAGAGCCATAGAAGTCCACAGAGTGACCACTATGATGGCCAGTATGGCCGATCCCCATGAAATTGAATCCCATTCGAACTTTACAAGGTAAATGATCGCTTCCAAAAAGCAATTGATTACAAAGGGAGACAGGGCCAGCACTAAGCAAACGTCCAATAGATATCGATAACATATACAACAGCAAGAAAATGGGGATGTCGTGTCTGGCATCAATGTGTTGGTGTAGGGAGCTTCGTCATTTGTATCTGCATCTGTATCATCATCCTCCGGTCGTGATCTTCGATGATGTCGTCCCATTGTATTTGTTTCTCTTCTTAAAAACGCTTGCTTCAACAGTTACAGCACTCTAAAGTGGCACCGTATGGTTGGGAGGTGTTCAGTGTAGATTTTCTGGTTAACGTTAACGTCGAAGCTAAATGGGTCCTCTCTTGATTCAGGTGCTACTCTAGCTACTTGCTAGTCTAATCAATCCACAATGCAGTCTTCAAATTAGGTGATAGTTGAAGTCTTTTGATAGACACACTATTGTAGTGGTGTTTTTTTCTCGTGTTCGAGAAGAGATTGAAAATGTGACATGGGTTGGGTCTGTAATTAACAGGCTTGTTTCCATAGGGTTCTCAAGCTGGCCCATGTCATTTTCCTAATTGCCTAATTTTTTTGTCGAATCAACGCAGATCATTTAAGACGGCCTCGCGTGGTTTGGTCCCTATCATTTTTTGAATCTTCAAGTCGGGAAGGTGCCCTTTAGACCAACACTTGACCCATTCCCCCCTCATGGGAGTAAACAGAATTGATGAAGCAACTAATTAGTTGTTGAAGCTACCTACAAAAAGGGTCAAATAATGATAAAACACTGGTGCATTTCTGAGTTGTTCCAATGCCATTTGCTAAGAATGGAGCCATCTTCAGTGAGTTGTTGACTTCAACATGATCTCATGTTCAGAAAAATGACGTTTTTGAAATCCAATTGGCCATTGGTAGCTCAAGAAGCAGCATGGTAGGTCCTTGTTTGCTCCACGGTGACAGTCTCATTTTGTTGTTGATTTTGAATTTGAATTTTATGACAAATTGATGCATGAGGAATCCGCTCAACGTTTGCAGTGCACACAGAGGGGGAAGACAGACCCTCAAAAGTGCATGAATGGATTCAAATCTCATCCATGGGTGTCCAGTGTGCAGTGTGCGTCTCGGACTGTGTTTGTCAAAAACCCAGACATTGCAATCACTGTGATGTTTGCATCGTGCAATGTGCAATTGCAACAAAACAATTCACATGCGGCATCATCATTTTGAGGTTGTAAAGACAGAGACAAAACAAATGCAGCTTGGACAAACCCAACAAAATCAAATGACAAGGCCATGGCATCACAACCTTTCTCATCTCAGTTTAGCTACAAAGAACCAATGACAACACACAAACATGTTCACAGCATAACCAGCTTGTTGTCATCTTTCAATGAGAACAAGTCCATACAAAATGACAAGTTGCCCTACTTTTGCAACAATGTGCCCTAGATTCCCTTCAGCTTTCCAGGAGTTTTGGTTGGCAACTTGGAGATGCAGGCATTGTCTGCATCAACTTCTTACATTTTGCATAGCTACATTGAGCTTGCTAGTTTATTTTTCAGTCTTGTGTGTCTTCTTCAGCTCAAACAATTTTCTTGGCTGGGTTACTTCCCTAAATTGTGTGTGACTGCATGCCTTGAACAACCCACACAGGGCAACATGCTGCACATTCCTTTGGAAATTTCAGCACACACCAGGCACATCAGGCACAAGAGCCACACCAGCCTGAATAAGCCAGGCAACAATCATATTAGCTCACAGGTTCATTTTGACTACATCAAGTATTTCAGCTGGAGTCATTCATCTTGAGCCTTCATAAGATGTTACCGGAACCTCGGGCACTTTCCCACTATGTACAAAACACACTTTCGATGAATGGCATTCTACTAGCCCGTGCACTGCTGGTAAATTCAATGGGGTAACTGCTGTTTTTAGGTGTGGGTTCCGTCGAAGTGGCTACCCAGCAGAAAAACGCTGTGCGATGACGGCTTTTAGATTAAAAGATTCTAGCCGCAGCTAGCTACAGTAGCAGCTTCGTAAAACACACATCTTTTGTTTGGAGGCATAATTTTAGAGCGAATGCATGAAAAAAAAGTGCGCGCTGGAGAGACATGATGACTTTGACCTCAACAATTTTTGCGCCCCGCCCAACCGCATAATTAGGAAGGTAGAGCCGCCGCAGCGGGACAGGAACAAAAAAAACATAGTTTACAACTGTTTTGCGGGAACCAAGGTACCGGCATTTGGGTCTTCTTTGTCAATGATGGGCGCACCGCCGGCATTCGTAGAAGCAAATTGTGGTTGTTGTTGCTGAGAATTATCCGGTTGTTCATAAATAACAGGAGCATACATGGGCAGTCCACTTTCATCGCTAAAATTGTAGGGATACTTTTGTTCATTGTGTGTTTGTCGCGCCAATTGAATTATCGAACAACAATTGCAAAACAACATGCAACAACAATCTTCCATGGCACCATCAAAACAATGGCAATTTTGCGTAGGAATGTCAAATTTCCTGCGCACGGCCCCACGCAAACGAATACCAATCAGCAAGATCCAAACAAAGAAAAAAGGCCACGCCAAATATCCGACGCCAATCAAACCAAGACCGACAAAAACGATCCACACAATGGTAACATTCCGACAGGTATCTTTGGAATTGGGTGGATCATAGGATCCAAAGGTGTCCAAACCCATTCGTTGCAAGAGTTGACCGTGCACCAATGTATTGGTCCACCGGCAACAGGCCATGCAACACAGTGCCGTAAACCAAGTTTCAAAGCAGTCACAGAGTCCCTTGTGCCAACGTTTGCGGGGGCCAAAGGTGGTCTCCCATTCTTCGGGGGTATCACTGCTGCTGCTGCAGGAGGAGGAGCTGAATTACTTGTTGGCACCATTGCCGTAGTACTGGTCACTGCTCCAGCAGGGGGGAGTCGGGGTTGCATCTGCCACTGGAATTTCAGCATCGTCGACTGTAAGGTAAACGTGTCTGTGAGTATCAGGAATAATCTGCAAATCCAAAAGAGTGGAACATTGTTATTCAGTCATTACCTTGCTTCGTAAGGGTCATCGTTCTTCTTTTAAAGATTCTTTAGAATAATTCTCGACAAAGAAAACGATAGTTCGGAGGTAAAGTGCAACATCAAAGTCACCAACGTTAGCGAATACTGTTACGATGGCCGAGTGAACGGTGTGCTGGTAGTATTAGTAGAGTGGCTGTTGGTAGCTGCTAGTTCTTGTTCTGTTGCTAATCTTGCGTTGCTCCAAGCTGTGCTCGTGATGGCGATGGGTGTCATCATATGCTGTCCGAAATACTGTACACTGTAGATGATCATCAATGATGAGCTGCCTTCGTATGTCAATGGAAAGATCTTCGTTGAGAATCGAACCGAGAACCTCTTCAAGGCACGAATCGATCAACCATCGCTATTCAAGTCGCTGAATGGCCATCTACTAGGATGCACACTCGAACGAGGCATGTATGATGAAATCCGTCACGGTGGCCTGACTTGTCACTGATGATGGCTAGGGGCTAGCTAGACTTGAGACTCTATTACTACTACTGTACCAGTAGTAAAGTACTGTATCATTATAACGCTGATAGGATATGCAAGAAAGCAGTATCGTCTAATATCATATGGCAAATGTGGCACCATCACCATCCACGGCTACTGCCAGACCTGGCGCATAGGTAGGCAAACCGTTAGTTGCACAAACCGTGTATGGATACTTGTCTTCGTTGTGGGTGTGACGTGCCATTTGCATTCCTGAGCAACAGCCACAAAACAAGGCACAGCAGCAATCCTCTACTACGGCGGCTGCGGATGGATCGCCTTGGCAGGTTTGGGCAGGGATGCGAAAGTGTCGACGAATGGCCCTTCGTGTGCGGGTATAAATAATGAGCGTGTAGATCCAAAAAACCAGGGCAGCCATCTTCAATCCAGCAAAGTAAACAATCAAAAAGGCAATGAAAATAAGGGCAACGGCACCAAAAGTTTTGCGGCCAGCATGGACGACATCAGGTTTGCCACACCAATCCAACTTCATCCGTGTCATTAACTGCCCAAAGACGAGCGGTGTGCAACAAAAGGACATCCAAAAGAGAGGCTCGAAGAATACGTCGCAGCACGTGCACAATCCATGTTTCCAAAACTCGTAGGGACCAAAGTCATTCCAGGGTGGGGAGGCAGAAGAGTTTTCTTTCTTCGACGGGGCTGTCGTCGAACCGGGGGGTGGCACTTCTTGAACGGCACCATATTCTCGTTCGTGCGAGTGTTGGTCAACACCTGTTGCTGGTACCACTGCAGGTTCTTCACAATACTCATTTCTGGTATAAGAATTGTACGGGGATGTCTCGTACTGTTCTTCCTCCACTGCTTGCGCGACGGGAATATCATATTCTGGCGATTGAATACAAAGGGCAAAGCGATAACGGTACGTCAGCACAATTTTGAGAGACGAAGTCAACAAAGAATGGGTAGAAACACAACAATTTGACTCTTTTTACGCGCCTGGTTCTGTATTGGTCTCCTTGTTGAACGTCATGATTATGTTTGGTTTTGTTGGTTGTGGATTCGATCTTTTTTTTTTAATGGAGGGAAATTAGTCGAGGGAGAAGGACGGCAAAAAAGGCAAAAAAGGCAAAAAGTTGACACCACAAGCTCCAAATTAAATCGTGGTTTGTTTCTCAATCGTGCGGATCCAAGGGAAACAAGCCGCACACTGTGTCTGGAAGAGGTGAGAGCACGACAAACCACATGTGGCACCCCGGGCACGCGCGGTCTGCTAAATTTTCTGGATAAGATTGCAGATTCGTCTTGTGCTTTTCCTTCACAGCTTGCCGCTTATCCTCCTCCAACCAAAAGGTGGCAAAGAACAGAACAGCAGTGAGAAGAATTAGCGGAAACACAATTGGGAGAAGTGGCACTCAAGTGAGCAGAGGAGGTGGAAAGTGCGACAGAAGAAGACAGCAGCGCGGTGGCGAGTTCAGCGGAGGAAGCCAGAATCAAACAATTTGGGAGCCTCACTGGAGCAAACCTTTGCCGTGTTTTGGGTCATCCCAAAAGATGATTTGATTGGCATTTTCCCATGTGAAACATTGGAACATCTGTGCGGCAAAGAGAAAACACAAAAATTCCAAGAGAACAAAAATGCAAACAAAATGGTTTGATTGTGACAACAACAACAACCAGAAATTTGACGAAGCAGCAATTTCTATCTCGATGCTTGAAATCACTGTCATGTGTGATTCCACAAATGTGCAGCAGGTGCTTCAGCTGTGAACTTTCAGCTCACAGGTCTGAAATTCTGCCGAATTTGGCACCAGTTGGTGCCAGAAGATGTGTGCATGCTCAACTGAACCACAAGTGATGTTCATGATGACTGTGAAAACATTGAGCAAACCTTTAGCACTCAATGGCTTGAGTTGTGTCTCAAGAATGATGCTGCTGTCATTGCAATGGATTGTGCTATTGCTGTGACTACAGTTTGGGGACATTCCGTCTCTTTGAAACATGTTCCAATGCAAATCTATGATGTCAACAATTTTTTTGTGATGTTTGGGGCTCAAAAACTTCCGAGTGGAGAAATGCCCTTTCGACCACCTGTTTCACATCAACTTTGTGTCTCATTCTTGTCATGCTTGTGTGTCATGTTTTTGGTTGCCAGAGACCGAAGCGAGGTGCAAACCAACTGACCAAACGTTTCCTCAAATTGTTGTGCAAGGATCTGGTCCGCTCATCCTTGCCTGGCATGGCAGCGAGATGCCACTGCAATTGTTGTTGTCATTGAGATTAAACTATCCAGCAGCTAGCTAGCAAGCAGCCCACTCAGCAGCTAGCTGCTGCATGGGATGATCCAGTGACTTTCCAGTCAGGGAATTGTGAGGGAAACAAGCTACCACAATTGTAGTAGCTACAGCACGTAGCTAGTGGAGTAGCAAACAAGACAGATGGATTCAATCGTGGCAACAACAACAAGATTGTTCACCCACTTGACTTTCATGTTGTAACGGTTCAACTGATGGCCCTTTGTTGGGTGTGGTTCCCTTGTCTTTTGGCGACGAAGAAAAAAGAAAGAAAGAAAAGAACTCTTGTGCTTTGTTATCTCTCTAATGTCTTTGCGGTTGTGATCAATTAACTCCCCGTGTCTTACAATCACATGTGACAACACTTTGCTGTTCAAAAAGGCACTCTGTGACATTTGTTTAGACGCGTTTCCATCAATTAGTCAGTGCGTTTCCGCATGCTGCTCTGAACCAACGTTGCGCATTGGCTCCGCATGCCACCAGTGCAGTCAACACCAGCATGCTAGTAGTAGCAAGAGAGATAGACCAGTTGAGTGTCATAGTTCCAATGATGTTGATCATGTCAGAGGTCAATCCTTATGCCAAGAGGAAAGCTCCCACTGAAAAGTTAAAACCTCGCCCCTGCAAGCCTCGGTATGGCACTGCCCAAGCGGCTTTCATCGAGCAAACTCGCGTAGCCATTGATGCCGATCCGTTTTATTTCCGCACCCATGAGTGGACGCGCATTCAGTGTGGTGGCAATCGCTACACCACCATGACGCATCCCAAGAAAATCACTGTCGACTCTTTTTATGTAAAGGATCTTGCTGTTTGGATTCCCCACCTGTTAACACCGAATTATGTCCCTACGTGCTGTCGGTGTCTGTCTAAAGTTGCAGTGGGCCTTGACACAACCAACTGGGTCGAAAATCCAAAGGTCTTGTGTGGTGTCTTTACCCACCGACATTTTGACACCAAATGTTGCAGGTGCGCTGATTGTAAAAGTGACTTTGTTGGTTGGCACCCAGTGACCCTCCGGCACGACGCACAGGAAATAGCAGGAATCCTGAATTTCAGAATGAGCAAAGGCTTTGCTGTGGATGACGAACTGCACACGTTTATTGTGACACACAACACTGACACAACAGCATCAATTCATCAAAAGCTCAAAAAAGGTGTGGCAGACAATTGGATTAACGATGCGACGCACTATTTTAAGGCAGTTCTCTCAAACCGTGTCAAGAAAAGAAACCCCAATTATCTGGATGGAACCAATCAGCGTGCTCTTGACAGGCATTTGGAAATTGTCAAGGATCTTGGACCGGCGGAAAAAAGGGCGAAGCGTCTCCGTTCCTTACTGGCACATGCCGAGGAACAATTAGCAGCAGCGCAAACAAAGGCTTCAAGGGACGTCCAATTTGTTGACACATTTGAAAAAAAGAAGAACCGCAATGTCTCTGGTCTTCCCTTTAAAGGCATAGGTCGATCCAAGTGTCTTGTTTTGATCAAACACGGCATCCTCTCCGCGAAGGATTTGCTTGAACATGATGGTGGCAGTCCAGCGATTCTGGAATCCTGGATTGACATTGTGCAGGCACATTACAACAATCTTACTCGAGAAGTGTTCATTCTTCAAAAAAAGAAAAGCGAAGCAGAAGAAGAGCTGAAAGACGAGTTAGCCTTACAGGAAATGTTCGGTTGTGATGATGACGACAAATCCGAGCATTCAGAACCCATGGACACAGTGGCGGAAAAAGAACAACGGGTGCCAGAACCCAAGATTCCTACCTTCTCTAAACTAGCAGACCCTCTTCATTGTGATGCACGCGTCATTTCCAAAGCCACTGTCGACAGAATAAAGGCCACGGATTACCAGAAGCGGAAATCGATGCAGATTGCTAAAATGAGATCCGTCACCGGTCACGTTTGGAAAATCGATTGGGGATATAAGATCGCACCGAAGATCAAGGTGCACACAGGCCAAGGTAAACCATGTTCGCCGTGCAGGAGCATGGTTTCCATTCAGAATGAAGACAGTTTAACAATGTTTTTCAAATGTTGCCCATGCTCTGAGGGAATCGATGCGATGGAGGCCGACCTGCGATTGTTGTTGAAGCGGCACAAGGCACACAAGAAAGTCGTAAAAGTCAGTTATGTTGACAATTGCTGCAGCGTTCGTCAGAAAATGCAGAAAATAACACCGGGCACATTAGTGAAACTTGACTGTTTTCATTGGCAGAAAAGATGGGATCCTGTCTTTGTTGATTTGAAGAGCGAGAAGACAATAATCTTTCGGTCCCTGATGAGAAGGGCACTCTTTGTCACGGAGGAGGAAGAAATTAACCGTGTGCGCCAAGACTTCGCCAGAAGAAAGAAGAATCCTCTTCCGGCAGATGTTTTCAAGGAAGCCAAATCAACAATGCCCCCACCAGATGCACTGGAGAAGCGTGTTCTTTGTGTAATCCATGCTGTTATGGAGAAGGATTTGGAACTGGATCGACTTCAGACCATGGGAGCTTCTGCTTCGAACGAGAAGCGATTTTTGAAGCCAGGGGCCATGACACTCAACACAATCGTTAACCAGATGGAACATGTCAAGGCTGGCTGCTTGTCGGATCCGCCATCGGAAATCGTTGAAATCCATCGTGTAAATGCCACTACGGGTAAGGCATTTACGGCACGTGGAACCGGTGGGAATGAAGCTGCTTGGCGTTATGTCAATCGCCTTCTTGATACCCCATCTATAGGCATTACAAGAGCTGAACAGGTCATACATAATTGTTTTGAGGGGGACAACGACAGAAAGAGGGTTACTCGTCTTGGGGAGCAGCCGGAAGAAACATCGCGCACTGAACAACTTCAAGCATTGCATGGTCTTGCTGCTCGATGTGGATTTAGTGGGTCTGAAATACCCGTGCCCGAAGACATGTGCCCAAGTGACATAGCTGATTTCGATGAGCACATCGGCCTTGACTACCAGTTGCCCCTCAACTTCAACGTTGACGACATAAGGGAAGAAGCCATTGATGATGATGACGATGAGAATTTGGAAGATTTGGCCGACTTCTTGAAGGATGTGGAATTCGATCCAGACAACGAAGAGAACCCTGTGCAAGAAGATCTTTTTGGTCTGAATGACACGGTTGATTTATCGTTATTGGAGCCCACAATCATCAACAACGAAAGCGCGCACGCTGCCTTCTCAAGACTGACAGAAAAGCAACCCTGGTTACCGTTTAAAGATCCACGTCTAGTCAGCACATTCACTCCCCTTGACAATGCTGAAATGGCCTTGTTCGATGAAATGGAAGACAGCTACGATCGGAAGGGTGCACTGTCAAGTTCCCGCGGCTACAAGACGTTTGCAAAAGCATGGAATTTACACGTGTCAAATTTGTTTGCACGCCAATTAGCCGGAGAGAAAGTTGTAGTGGTAAATCGAAAATCAGCAGTGCAACTACAAGAACACTATGACAGAAAGACGCGACAAAAAGAACTACTAGCCCTTTCAAACCGTAACAGAAACGACCCGGTAATGAAACGCATGGAAAAATGCCTGCACGACACTCGCAAAGCGATGGCTCCTCATCAGACGTCTGTGAACACAAACCCATTGCAACACAACACGCAACTTGGGAGACCGCAATTCGGAGCCCCCTACGCGCTTAACACAGAGATAATGACCAATGCGTTCCAGCATGACCAGTCGAGAACGCACATTCAATTCAAGCCATATGACAATGACAATGCCGCGGTTGTCAGAATCTCGCGTGACGTTCTGGGTAAGTCTTTTAAAGCACGTTCTTTTTGCTGGAGATGTGGCTTCAAAAAGACCGAACACCTAAGAGCCAATCTACCATTTGGGGCCGACTGTAAAGACAATTGCGGCCACGAAGAGTGCGCGAAATGCTGCACCCGGATGTCTTTCGAGTGTCACTCCAATGGCCGAATAGGACCACACTGCACTAATGAACCACACCCAACAAAGAGCAAGTGCGCCGAGTGGGGATTAATTGAAACATCACATTGCGGGATTATTTAGAAGGTAAGCAATTGCTACTTCTTATCACAAACACGTTCCAGCTACACTAACTCACTCTTGTGTGTTCTCGCCAGCAACAGTGGAGCACGTGGACATAGGGGACACAGGCACACAATGGACACTGGTGCGCCTAGCCAACTCAATGGTTTGGAATGCCATTGAAACCGGTCCATCTCTGTCAATGGACTGAATCATTTCAGCCACACAATTCATGCTGTCACAGGCTAACTGATGGAAGGAACATGTCTCACGGCACCTCACCCAAAAGTAAGTGTTCCAATTGGAGAGAACTAAGTTGTGCTCTGGACTATTTGTATGGAATCTGTACCCAGTCTTCCATTGGACCGCTAACAAAACACAGTCATGAAACAGTCTCATTTTTGTAGGTCCAACTCCTCCATGCATGTTGTCTTCCCTGATGTATTCATACATCAATTGGAGTGACTTCTCTAGCCAGCAAGTCCAGTGAATTCCTCCCCATGTTTCAAGTCCATCCACCACTTCACCAAACTCAACTGGCAGGGGAATTCCATCACCAGCAATGACAATGTTCTGGACGTTGTCATGACTCAAACAGCTAGACTTGATCACACAATG